>Ga0154020_10008675_pt1 | contig 11768 bp, 10 predicted proteins | sample Klosneuvirus_201_FD_109709 | JGI IMG/M metagenome (GOLD analysis project Ga0154020, IMG submission 109709) | Active sludge microbial communities from wastewater, Klosterneuburg, Austria - Klosneuvirus_20160825_MG | ecosystem: Engineered > WWTP > Aerobic digester > Activated sludge | place... | reverse complement strand
CAAAATTTCCTTCGCCGGCGCCTCCGGTGAATTCAGCATTTTTTATTAAGCCGTAATGCAACACGGAAGCAATGGCCACAGCGTGTGCCTCGCCATCAATGATCGCCTGTGGCACATGCTCGCTTTTTCCGGCGCCACCATGCGCGATCACCGGAATATTCACGGCTCTTACCACTTTACGGATAAGTTCAAGGTCAAAGCCTTCGCCTGTTCCTTCTTTATCAACGGAAGTGATGATGATCTCACCGGCTCCCAGTTCAGCTATTTGTTGCGCCCACTTCACAACTTCGAATCCGGTCTCTTCGCGTCCGTTATCAATATAAGCAAGGTACTCACCGTTAGGTTGTTTAATGGCCTCAATGGCCACCGCAATGGTAGAAGAACCAAAGCGCAAAGCGGCCTGCTTGATCAATTCCGGATCTTTAACGGCTGCTGTATTAATAGATACTTTATCGGCGCCTGCACGTAACACTTGTTTAATATCGTCGATCGATCTTAATCCGCCACCTACAGTGATCGGTATAAAAATTTGCTTCGCGGTTTTTGAAATGATATCGTGTAAGGAATTCCGTTCGTATAAACTGGCTACCACATCCTGAAAGATCAATTCATCGGCGCCATTCTCATAATAGAATTTTGCGAAATCTTCGGGCCGTCCTAATACCCGTAAACCTTCGAGGTGTATGCCCTTCACTAAATTGGGTCCTTTAATATCTAAGCGTGGTATAACGCGTACTGCATTCATAATTTATTTCCTGATCTTAAAATCTAATTTAACAAGTTTCTCTTTAAGCAAAAATTCGCACCACTTCCAATCCAAAGGTTCATCGATGTCGGCCGAATTCACCGCCTCCATCTCCACCATTTTTATTTTTTTGAATTGAGACACCGGCCCTTTATCCAAAGACCGCGCATTGAATACATACACCGCGCCATTCAATTCGTAGAGGCCCTCAGCATCTTGCCGTCTCTCGCCTGTTTTTTTCGAGGGAATTGCTTTTTGTATAAGATCACCGCTTGTTCTTTTGTATAAAATGGCAAAAGGATTACCCGCACATTTATTCACCGAAACAACCATGTCGGTTTTTCTATTATATTTTTTTAAGGCTTCTGCCACATGTTTTTTTAACCGGAACGGAGAAGTGGGTTGAAGTAACACCACCACATCGTGATGAACGCCATTTCCCCTGTACCAATTCAATGCGTGTTGGATCACCTCATACGATCCGGCTGTGTCGCTTGCTAAATGTTTTGGCCTTACAAAAGGCACAAACAAACCTTGTTGTTTGGCTACTGAAATTATTTTAGTGTCGTCGGTACTCAAGCAAATATTTGCATCGGTGGTGAATTGCCGTGCAAGTTCAATGGCGTAATTGATCAAAGGGATCCCATTCAGTTTTTTGATGTTCTTCCCGGGTATACCTTTTGAGCCGCCCCGCGCGGTTATGAGAAATAAGGGATGCATTACAATTTCAAATGTTTAATATCTTCCTGTGCTTTTTTATAATCTTCGTGCTGCCCAATGTCTAACCAATAACCTAAAATAGGATAATACACCAATTTATTTTTATCGCTGATCAGTTGTTCCATCAGGTCGGTCGCGTTCAGGAATTTATTTTTTGGTAATTTATCTAAGATCGATTTCTTGATCAAATAAATGCCGGCGTTTGAATAATAGGTGTATGTCGGTTTTTCTTTTAACGATCTCACTTGGCTGCCCTCCACTTCCATGATCGCGTAAGGCACATTCACGGTGTAAGGCACAGATGCCACGGCCATATCCGCTTTCTCCTCTTTGAAACAACGGTAAAAATCTTCCAAATCAATGGTGGTCAAAAGATCTGAATTCATCACCAGCACCGTATCGTGAATAAAATCATCAACCAAGGTCACCGAACCCAAAGTACCTAACTGATCTTTCTCTTTTACATAATTTATTTTTATGCCTCTGCTGCTCCCATCGGAAAAATACGATTCGAGTTGATGTCCTAAATAATTAATAGAGATCCAAATATTATCGATCCCATAAGCATCTAAACGATCTACATTGTGTTCGATGATGGGTTTGCTTCCTACTTTTAGTAGAGGTTTTGGGGTGTCTTTCGTGAGCGGCAACAAACGCTTGCCTTCGCCGCCCGCCATGATCAAAGCATCCACCGGTAAAATACTTCTCTTATCTTGCAGATCAAGGATCCGGATAATTTTTTTGTGATCATCCAAAAGCGGGATCAATTCAATCTCTTCTTTTCTTAATTTATCAATATCCGCCAGTGTAAATTTGTTACGTTGCAAGAAGCGGTAATTCCTGAACATGATCTCCTGCAAACTGTCATTTAAATTCTTACCGCCTAACAAACCCCTTCTCACATCACCATCGGTTAGTGTACCTACCATGGCATTTTGATCGTTCACCACAAATAAAGTGGGGCGATCCTTACCTTCCATTTTATTCAAAGCCTCCAATGCGTCTTTGATCGACTTGGTATTTGATATGATGTAATTAGCGAATTGTTTCATAAGGGTTAATGCATCAATTTACTTTTTTTAAGATGGTGATGATATTTTGTGATACCTCTCCACCCCAATATATATTATCGGTTCCTAATTTCGGAGCCGTTTTTATAGTGGTAATTGCACTGCGTATTTTATGGGCGTTGATCTCGCAATGTATCACATTCTTTCCCGCATCTCTTCCTTTTTGCCGGTTACCAATATTGATCACATATTTACCAAAGGAGGCGGCTTCAATGATCCCGCTTGATGAATTGCCTAATACAAAATCACACAAATTCATACAGGAATAATACCCCTGCATACCTAAGGATTCAACGGTGTACACATTGCTTCTGGTTTTGGCGAATGCCAATAAGCGTTCACGTATGCAATTTCCCATGGTATCGGCATTGGGCATGGTGATTATTATTTGCTGCTGAATAGTTGTGAGGGCTTTTACCAATTCATCGGCAAAGGCCTCATTCTTTTCGTACGCTACTGTTTCCGGATGAAATGTGACGAGCACCGGTGTTTGTATGGGAATCGAAAATTTTGTTTCAAACTCTTTCGCGTTTAACAAGGTTGTGTTTGCTAAACTCTCTAATCCCAATGCACCCACATTGTAAACATGTTCCGCGTCACCTTTTAAAGCGATCACACGATCAGCGTGATGTTGGGTGGAGGCGAAATGATACTTAGCCATGTGCGTTAAACTATGGCGGTAGGTATTGTCCATTGCGCCTATTGTTGTTTCGCCACCGTGTATATGCGCCACGGGTAAATTAAAAGGGATACTTGCCGAAACCGCTGCAAACATTTCGAAGCGGTCGCCCAAACAGATCACCAGATCCAAACCGGCGGCTAACTCTTGCCATACCTCAGCAAATTTGCTAATGGTTTCGCCTACACTTTTAGAAATTGCCAGTGGTGAATCACCTTGCGGAAGCGTGTTTACTTTTTTTGCGATCTTAAATCCGTCGGCTTCTATATGTTTCAAAGTATAACCATGCTGTTCGGATAGGTGTGTTCCAAATGCAATGATCGATAATTGAAAATGATCGTCAGCCTCTAATTTTTTTAATAAAGGAAAATAGATACTATAATCGGCCCTTGAGCTTGTGAGTACAGCTACTCTCATTCGATGTCGTTCAAATTTAATTTTGAATCTGCTTCCAGATCCTTCTTAATTTTTTTTCCGATCACTTGCTTCATTTGCATGGGCGAAATTCCATCGCCCGGTCGTTTCATCACCAGATCCGTTTCCGTTATCACATGTCCGGTTTTTAGATCAGCCGCTAAATGAATGCTTTTTCGTGCAATGCTAATGTTCTTCAGTTCGGACTCAGAAGCTTGCTTCACCGCGCTGCCGAGTGCCAGTTCTATATTCCGTATGCTTTTCACCATTTGGATCAGCTCATTCGGTTCTAATGAAGCGGCGTGATCAGGACCAACCATTTTCCGGTCTAATGTAAAATGTTTTTCAATAACGGTTGCACCTAAGGCCACTGCAGCTATTGGCACTTCAATACCAAGCGTATGATCAGAATAACCTACCTGAACATTAAATTCTTTTTTAATGGCGTTCATCGCTAAAAGATGTACGTCCTGCATCGGAGTTGGATATTCCGTATTACAATGCAACACGGTGATGTGTTCGCGCTTCGTTCCAAATTCTTCCAATACATTTATCGCATCCTTGATCTCGGCCATGCTGCACATGCCCGTGCTAATGATCACTTGCTTATTTAAGCCGCCGATTTTTTTTAACAGTGGGTAATTGGTGATCTCGCCGGAAGGGATCTTAAATAATTTTATACCAAGGCCGATCAATAGATCTAAGCTTTCACTATCAAATGCAGTTGACAAGAACTCGACTTTTTTTTCTTTACAATGTTGTATCAACAGTTGATGATCGCTCTCACTTAACTCTAATTTTTTGAGCATTTGGTATTGCGAATCATTGTCCTGTGTATTCCTTAATTGATAGTCGGCCTTTTTTGCTGATTGAGATACCAGGTTGCTTGCCTTAAAGGTTTGGAATTTTACATAGTCAACGCCTGCTTCGGCTGCCACATCGATCAGTTTTTTGGCCAATGCTATATCGCCGTTGTGGTTAACGCCCGCTTCTGCTATGATCAACACCTTGCTCATTTTTTTACTACCATGGCCGGATTGCCAACGACTGTGCAAAAACCTGCATCCACATTTTTATGAACCACCGCTCCTGCTCCCACTATTGTATCCGATCCGATCTTTATCGCATTCACTAAAACACTATTACTACCCACAAAACAATTGTCGCCCACTACACAATCACCATTAATAACAGCAGCGGTTGAAATATGAGAGTTATTACCGATCAAGGCATCGTGCTCAACGATAGCACCGGTATTAATAATTGTGTTTGCGCCTATCACCGCCCCCGCGTTCACAAACGCGTGGTGCATAATGATACTGCCTTCAGCTATTTTTGCATGTTTTGAAACGGTGCTTTTCGGCGAAATTATTACCGGCAATTGTGCGCCCAATTCTTTTAACTTCTTGAATAAATTCGCACGCACAGCTGATGGCTTGATAAAACCAAGTGTCAAGTGGTAATACGAATACGTGCTCATTAATTTATCAAGCTCGTTATCCGTGGCGAATACTTTATATCCTAATACGTTTGTTCCTAATTTTTCTGCCACATCAATAATACCTGCAATTTCAAATTCATTCTGTTGTTCGATCACATCGATCACCGATTTACAATGACCACCACCACCTATCAACACAATTTTTTTCTTCATGGTTTGTAACTGCTTGGAATGTTCACTAATCTATCTTCGATCCATTGGGCGTTGCTTAGATCGCCCATCAAACAATCTGCAAACATGGGTAATTTATTCATTAAGGTCCATGCCGGTCTGGTCATAACGCCATTGCTATTTGTTTCGTTCAAGAAGGCATCGCGCTCCGTACTGTCCTTTAACAAAACGGCGTTTAACCAATAGTTAGACTTCGCTTCATTGGGCTCTGATACAAATTGCAATTCGGTATTCTTGAAAAATTGCTTGTAGCGTTCGGCTGTTTTTCGCTTGGCTTCTAAGATCGCAGGTAGTTTTTCCATTTGCGAACACGCCAGTGCTGCGTTCAAATTTGGCAGACGGTAATTATAACCAATGTGATCGTGATTGAACTCCCACTTATGCGGCACTTTTGCCTGCGTGGTTAAATGTTTGGCTAATTTAGCAATGTCTTTATCATTGGTAATGATTGCGCCCCCACCGCCACAGGTGATAGTTTTGTTCCCATTGAAACTAAAGGCGCCTAACAAACCGTAGGTGCCTGTATGTTTTCCTTTATAAAAACTGCCGATCGATTCAGCCGCATCCTCAATTAAGGGAATGCAAAATTCATTACAAAACTCAAGGATAGCGTCGATCTGTGCCGAATGCCCGAACGTATGCATGGGCACACAAGCCGAAATTTTTTGTCCGGTTTTTTTATGAAAACATTGTTTGTTCCTCACTTCACCATTGGCGCGTAAATATTCCGCTAATTTAGAAGGAGACAATCCTAATGTTGCTTTATCGACATCAACAAATAAAGGCTGAGCGCCTAAATAACTGATGGCATTACAGGTGGCGATGAACGACAATGGCTGTGTGATCACCAGGTCGTTTTGTTTAACGCCGGCCAATATCAAACACATGTGAAGTGCAGCCGTACCATTAACAGCAGCAATAGCGTATCCGGCCCCTGTGTATTCCTTCATTTTTTCTTCAAAACCATCCACATATTTGCCTACAGAGGAAACGAAAGTTGAATTGATGGTGTCGATCACCAGTTCTTTATCGCGCGCATCAAAATACGGCTCGTGCAAAGGAATAAATTCCTGACCGGGATATAAGTCCTTAATAAATTTTATCGTTTCGCTGAACTTATTCATTTTACATTTTTGAATCTAAATACTTACCTGTTTCCAAATGGTTGAAATCAGGCAGCATGTAATGGAACAATTCTACAATTTGTGATTTTGTCCAGGCTTTTGAACTTTTTAATTCCCCGATCTTCTTCGAAAAATGGTCAAGCTTATCATTATCAAAAGCGAGTTCGTTCTTTATTACACCTAAATTAGTGAATTTAATTAAATCAAGCTTTTCTTTATCTGTATAAAATTCTTCAAAATCCTTTTCTCCTGTGGTGTCGCTTGGCGTAAATAAACACGGCCACTGCTTTTTTAAGTTGCCCGACCTTACCATTTCACGGGCTTCTTCCTCTGTTTTACAGAGATAAGGTTCGTACCCTAATTCATTTAAATATTTAACGGCAATTTCGGCAAAGGTGATCAGATGTAGGTCTTCACTTAATTTCGGGAAGAACACATCGCGGTTTTCGCCAAGTAAACAACTCATTAAACATAATTCGCCCGACTCCTGTGGGGTAACAAAATAACGTTTTACATCACTTGGCGCCACAATGGGCTGCTGTTTTTGGATGCGCTGATTAAAGCCATGCAACAAGGAACCGTCGGAGAATGCCACATTGGCAAATCGTGCTGTTGAGATACACATTTCTTTACTTTGACGCATCAAGAATAGTTCCATAATGCGTTTTGAAGCGCCCATCATATTAACAGGATTAGCCGCTTTGTCGGTAGACACACAGAAATATTTTTTCACCCCATTTGCAACCGATTGCTTTATTGTTTTTTCGGTATTGAACACATTCACGTCGATCATGCGCATGAGGGTGAAGGGATCTTTTTCACTTCGCACATGCTTTAGAGCTGATAAGTTCAGAACGTAATCGTACTTACCATCTGAAGCAATGAACGCGTCGTATTCAATGGAACCAATATCCAAAGCGAAGGTTTGAAAATCGCCAGAAATATAACCGAACGAGCTTCTAATGTCGCGCACCAGTTCCACCATGTTGTTCTCACTGATATCTACAACATGTAATTTTTTTGGACGACGCTTAAATATCTCTTTAGTGACAGCCTGGCCAATTGATCCTGCACCACCGATCACTAAAAAGGAAGACGCTTCAACAATTTTTGTAAGTTCTGTTTCATGCTTCCTGATGTCACTTTCAAAAAGTAGTTTATCACGTCCTATTAATTTAAGGATATTACTCATGTTTTATTTCAAATTCCCCCAATACCAATTCACTGCTTCTGTTACGCCGGCTTGCAACGAAAATTGGGGTTTATAGTTTAATAATTGTTTGGCTTTTGTATAGAGGTTCAAGATTTAAAGATTTAAAGATTCAAGGTTTAAAGATTCGAAGATTTAAAGGTTCGAAGATTTAAAGATTCAAAGTTCAAGATTCAAAGATTTAAGGTTCAAAGGTTAGTTATTTCTGGTTTCTGGTTTGGTTGTTTGATGTTTAGTGTTACTTCACTCCTTACTCCTTACTTCCTATTCCAACAAACTGTTCTCGATACGTCCCGCAAAAAAGCGGTACTAACGAATGCAGACGAAGTGCAAAAACATTTGTCTGCATAGAGACAAGCTTTGCTTCGTCTCTACTGACATAGTTCTCGATCAGGTTTTTCCTCACTTTTTTAAATAATAGGTTGTTTCTTTTATTATTCTTTGTTTCATCTCTGTCCAATTGTGCTTTATTAGCATTTTTACGTCGGGTTCATTATCTGCATCCTCAAACCACGACAAACTTTTTAATACCAGAAATTCGGAACCGGCAGGATATTTTTCTGTGTAAAATTTTATCATCTCTCCCAAGCTAAATTCATGCAATAAGAAAAACAAATCAATAAAATCTTTTTTACTCCCTCTTCCGGCAATAGCATTTAATTTCATGGCAGCAATATCTTTTTTGCCTGCCAAACGTAAACCTTCTGAACATAATGGTGTTTCCAACCATTTATATGGATAATTTACAAAATCAACTTTTATGCCATCTATACTGTATACAGAAATGTTTTTGCTTTTGTTAATTAATATTGAGTTACCCAACCCGTTTATCAAAGCAGAAATTTCAAATTCTTCTAATTCTATTTTACCGAACAAATCGATATCTACCGACTCCCTATGGCCTATTTGCAATGCCAAAGAGGTACCTCCTACCAAATAAAGATTTCTGAATTCAGAAATCTTCATCAGGTTTTCTAATAATTTAAATAATTGTGGGCCGACTGATTGTTTTTGTAACACGCGAAATTTTTAATATCTGCTTTAAAAATTGTAGCAAGGAAATTGGCACTTAATTTGCTCAGGTTTTTCAGCTGCATGGCCGTTTCCAGTATTTTCTTTTCTCCATAAACCGATACAATCCATTTCCAATCCGACATCAATCCGTATTCCATTACCCTTTCAATAATAACATTCGCCGAACCGGTTCCGGATAAATTACTTTTTTCAATGTCCCAAAATAAATGTGGAGATAATTGGTTTATGTCGGGTTTATTATTCATTTATAGTAATATGCATTAGCTAATATACTGAATTATTTCGGGCTGGTTTGAGTTTAAAGGCGGAAGATTCGAAGGTTTAAAGATTTAAAGATTTAAAGAGTCAAGGTTTAAAGATTTAAAGATTCGAATATTTAAAGATTCAAAGTTCAAGATTCGAAGATTTAAAGATTCAAAGTTCAAGATTCGAAGATTTAAAGATTTAAAGATTTAAAGATTTAAAGATTTAAAGATTTAAGGTTCGAAGATTCAAAGATTTAAGATTCGAAGATTTAAAGATTCGAAGATTTAAGGTTCAAAGGTTAGTTATTTCTGGTTACTTTACCGGTTATGATCCATTCAATAAATCTCACTCGTTACCCCCTGTATCCTAAATCCTTTCACTATTGCCTATTCACCATTTATAATTTAAAATTTATACTTTCTCCGGTTTGCGCAAATAATCAAAACAATTCAGCCGGATTTAATTCCAGGAAGTCTTTCCAGTGCAGGCCTCCGGGGCTGAAACATACTGACAATTTACTCAATATACAGAGTAAATTTACTCAATATACTGAGTAAATTATATTTATTTTTTTTACCGTTCATATTCGTTCTTAAGTTACCGGTTAATTATTTCCGGTTTCGGGTTATTTATTCCGGGTTGTTTCTATTGTCTCTTGCCAATTCACTATTCCGCCTTATCACAACTAATATATTTGCCACTTTTGGTTTTTAAAGTGTTCTCGATACGCCCTTCCTTCTTCATATTGATAACAGATTGCTTCAGGCGAGGTGCACCTCGACATCCCGATAGCTATCGGGACGGGAACCACTCGCCTTCGCAATGATACGGCGAGCAAACAATTGCCTCATTGTCAAATTGCCTCATTGTCACATTATCTCAGATTCCCCCAATACCAATTCACTGCTTCTGTTAAGCCCGCTTGCAATGAAAATTGGGGTTTATAATTTAATAGTTGTTTGGCTTTATCGATGCTCGCTAACGAATGCGGTATATCACCTTGACGTGTTGGGCCATAGGTGATCTTTACCTCCGCAATTTTTGGGTCGTATTTAGCAAGACTGCTTTGCAATACTTGTATCAATTCATTTAATGTAGCGCGCTCCCCATAAGCCACATTGTACACCTGGTTCAATGCATCTTTCTTTTCTGTACTTAAAGCGAGTATATTCGCTTGTATCACATTATCGATATAGGTAAAGTCGCGGCTGTGGGTGCCGTCGCCGTTAATTACAGGGCTCTCGTACTTCATAAAGGCTTGTACAAACTTGGGTATTGCCGCTGCGTAAGCACCGTTAGGGTCTTGGCGGCGGCCAAATACATTAAAATACCTCAAACCAATAGTATCAATGCCATACGTTTTATGAAACACATCAGCATACAATTCGTTCACCAGTTTGGTTACGGCGTAAGGCGAGAGGGGCTTGCCAATGTTCTCTTCTACTTTTGGCAGAGCAGTACTGTCGCCGTAGGTACTGCTGCTGGCGGCGTACACAAAGCGTTTTACCTTGGCTTCTTTAGCAGCAAAGAGCATGTTCACAAATCCGCCCACATTCACCGCGTTAGTTGTAATGGGATCGTTGATGCTGCGCGGCACGGAACCAAGGGCGGCTTGATGTAAGATGTAGTCGTTGCCCGCAATGGCTTTTTGGCAATCTTCTAAATTGCGGATGTCGCCTTCAATTAATTTAAAATTTTTGTTGTTTAACAGTTCAGCGATGTTTTCGCGTTTACCGGTAGCGAAGTTATCGAGGCAGGTGACCTTGTTGCCAAGGGTTAGTAATGCTTCGCATAGGTTGGAACCGATGAAGCCGGCGCCGCCTGTTATTAATATGTTTTTATTTGAGATCATTTTTTATTGTTTCACGCAAAGGCGCAAAGACGCGAAGATGTAATAGTTGGATCCGAGGAAGCCTGCGCCTCCGGCTTGCCTACCGTAGTATGGATTGTGTGCAGGAAGGTAGGTGACTAATATGTTTTTATTTGAAATCATTTTTTCTTTTATTTTTTCATTACTTTTTGATCGCCAATTGCCAGCGTTAAGAAAAAGCCCAGTGGGCTTTTTTAGCGACCGGCAATTTGCGTCTGTAATCAAAAAGCTCTTGAACCGGAATGTAGGTGACTAATATGTTTTTGTTAGAGATCATTTTTAAAAGGAGCGCATACCCCCTCTCCTTTGGAAACCGTTAAGGTTCGATGACGCATAAAATAAAATAAATTTGTCATCAAAGGGCTGGGGTGAGGCTTAATGCTCCACCTGTAACAAGTATGTTTTTGTTTGAAATCATTTTGTTTTTTATTGTTCTTTTCTCTTGAAAGAAAAGAACCAATCCCGATAGCTATCGGGGCAAGACGCGGAATTTCCACGCACAAGCCACTCGGCATCGCCCGCGTCTTTGCTCACGCGCTCCTTCGTGTGGAGTTAGTTGAATATTGATAAAATCCATTGTTTGATGATTGGTCAATGGTTTGCCGCCTATCGCTGCATAAGGCGATGCCGCTCCGATAATCATTTTGCTAAATTGATTCTTTTGCTTTCGTCCAATTGAAAATGAATGTTAATTGGGAGATTGCTTTCCAAATTACTAAAAACTTGATCGGAGTGTTTTTGATGCTACGCTTCATTTTCTATTATTTCCCAGTGTCCTCCTTTAGCAGGCCCCACTCGTATAAGTTTATTCATTTCTCTTAATTTCCGAATATTTTCTTCTGTTTTTCTTATAGAAATACCTATTTTTTTTGCCATTTCAGCAGCGGTTATGTCTGATTTTGTGGCAACGAGCCGAAGAATGGCATTTTGATTGGCGCTTATGTTTTCCCCGACCTTTTCCCCGACCTTTTCCCCGACCTTTT
>Ga0154020_10008674_pt1 | contig 11769 bp, 18 predicted proteins | sample Klosneuvirus_201_FD_109709 | JGI IMG/M metagenome (GOLD analysis project Ga0154020, IMG submission 109709) | Active sludge microbial communities from wastewater, Klosterneuburg, Austria - Klosneuvirus_20160825_MG | ecosystem: Engineered > WWTP > Aerobic digester > Activated sludge | place... | reverse complement strand
TCCTCCTCCTCCTCCTCCTCCTGACTCCTCCTCCTCCTCCACCTGCCTCCTCCACCTCCACCTGACTCCTCCTCCTCTTCCTGACTCCTCCTCCTCCTCAGTTATTCCTCTCTCTATCTTGTAGGAACTCGCTGGAGTTCAGCAAGGTGCCGCTGTTGTCGTGTCGAGCCACCTCCCTTCCGTCAGACAAGACCTGTGTTTGTCGTGATTCGACTGGTGTCAGCGTCTCCCTCTCCTCCTCCTTCTCCGCTTGTCCTACCGTACAGTTATCCGCCGATGTCGAGTTTGGAAAGGTTATCGTGAATGTATGCCTTTTGCTTCCATCTATGCTCTTGTTATTCCTTCTTCTCTCCACCGACGCTCTTCTTTCCCATCATCTTCCGCTTGACGGTTTTCGGTTGTATCGTTCTCTTCTCTTTTTCCACTTCCATCTCCGATATGTCTTCCTCTTCCACTTCATCTTCCTCTTCTTAGGCCAACTTCACCTTTTCTCCTATGAACAAGAGCTGTGCGGATGTTTCCGTCTTCAAGGTCACTCTTGCTAAGAACATCCGACAACAAAAATCCCTGATAACCGACGAGCGGTTTTTCACGCGGCAGTTTGAGTACTTGAACCATAGCAGTGATATCGTGAGGAATTCCCATGGTATCGCTGTCGGCAAGTTCGTCCAAGGTCATCTTCCCTCCTTCTGGCTTCACTTTTTCATTTCTTCTCCCGCGCTTATTTCCTATCAGCTTCTTCCCTTCTCCTACCTCTTTCTCCTCATTATTCTTGTCTTCTTATGTTTATTGTTGTGTAGATCAGGGTTATTTTCTGAGCGGCAATGGCAATGACATGTCCGGGTTGACCGTCTGCTTCAATACCGCCGTTTGGGATCAATCCGCTTCGTTTATGGTAACCGTCGATATTGACTTTGATGTCATGCTTCCATTAATTCAAAACTTACCTCTTACGTGGATATCTCTAGAACAATACGGTGAAAAAGAAAGCGTTGGCCATTGGTTCACTTTACGCAGATTCCGATAATACCATCTACATAAGGGACTTGAAGGTGTTGCCCACTTCCCCAACCGTCTGGTCGGCCACATCCCTATGTGTTGACCTTACGGTTTCCGCCGAATCGGAGCTCTCGTCCGCAGCTCTTTTTAGCTCGAAGAAACGAGCAGAGAGCGCGGGGGTTTCATCATCGACGGTTTTGCTTCCGATTGAACTGGTCTCTCGTTATGAGGAGCTCACCTACCTCGACCTCTTTGATATGACTTGTATTCTCCTCCTTCTTTACCTGATTCATTTTTCTTATTTAACTCATTCCCCCTTCGTTTTCTTCTCCACCCACTTTCCTCTTCCTTTCCATCGATCCTCTTGTGCTTCTCTTTCTCATTTCCCTCTTTTCAAGCCTTCACTCCCTCTTTCATCGTAACTCTTTCGGTAATTGCTCTCTCGTAGCTCTGGTGCTGATCTACATGGCATTTGTCTTTTACCTCCTCGCTATTCTTTTCTTGGTTGGTTTCGCTGTGTTCGCTTTGCGATTCCAACCGCAGGTCGTTCAAGGACAGAGGAGATTCATGGTCATTACCGGTCTCCTCTGCTTTCTCCTTATACGTACCTTTCCCTGTCTCTTTCTTGCAGTGGTTCTCTGGCGGTTTCTCCTCATCTCCTCCTCCTCTGTTTTCTTTTCTAGTTCGCATATGCTACCTTGGAACGATTCTCTCTCCTCCGTCGGATATAAGGAGCTCCGTCTTCTTTATCGAGACACCCTCGCTTGCTTTCCTCTACCTCAATTTCTTCTTATTGCGTCCTTGGTACCTCACCTCGTCATCTTCTATTTCTCCTTTTCATCTCATTCCTCCTCTTCCTCTTCTAGGCTGCCTATCAATAAGCATGCCAAGCAGAAAAAATGGTGCACATGTTCGCGCGGTTTTAAGAGGCTGAGCGGTTTCATGTTCTCCTCATCTATCTTCGGGCTCTTTTGCTTGGTTGCTTATGCACTCGCCTTATATGTCATTCCGAGCGACACCTTACCTCTCGAAGGTAACCGTCCTGTCTCTCTATAGTAGCTGCCCTGTCTTTCTGGAGTTTATCAGCCTCTATTTGAGCTCTTCTGGCGTCTCTCTGTTGGCTGCAATGCATTCCAAGTTTCTTTCTTTGAAGTCATCTTCTTTCCATTGATAGGATTCCAATTGAATACGCCACAGTTGCTGACTGCCTTCACTGCGCTTGCGGCCGTCTTCATCTCCGCCCTCGTTATTGTCGTGTGGCTTGCCCTCCTCCTCCCCCTCTCCTTCACGAGGGCATGCGGTGCTCAGTTCCCTGATGACGTTCACGAGAAGTCCATCAAGCTCCGCGTACTTTTCTATTTCTCTACCTCCTCATCCTCATCCGCCAGCCACCGTTCAGTTGGATTCCTCTCGTTTCTTGCTTATCGCTCGGTTCTATTTATAATTCTTCTAATAATTCCTTTCTTATCACTCATTCTTCCTCCTCCTCCTCCCTCATTGTCCCTCATAGGGTTTGCTCATATCATCCGTGTCCACCTTTGCCGTCTCCGTGGTGCAAGTCACCATGCTCGCCCGATCCATAATGTGGTTCGCCACTTTCCACGCCGACCCAGGAGCGGTTGTCGGCGCATATGTCTTAGGCGACATCTTCCCTCTTCCTCTCTTGGTCGGAGCCCTCTACCTCTCCATGATCGATCCGACGATCCCATTGGAGGAGAATGTCACGCCGACCTCCGCGCGCTCCACCGTCATATCGACCACGCGCTCCACCCTCGTGCGACCCCTTGCCTGTCTCGATCTCCCTTTCTGTCATACTTTTGCTCGTTGTCATTATGCCCCTCTAGCATATCATGTTTACGGTTTTTTCTCGGTTTCTCATTTAAGGTTTTTTCCCATTCTAGTTGGAGCCATTGGATAAGCGAGCGGTTACAATGGACACCAGAAAGACCATGGACTATGTCCTTTTCTAGCTAGAGCACTGGCTTGTCTGACTAGGTTCCTACTGCTTCTTAGTCGTGTAATATTACTCCCATTGTTGATGAGAAAAATATTTTTTGCAATATGCGAATAGTTGTACTCTCAGAAATATATACCGCCGATCGAATCTTCGCGCTTTCAGGCAAGACTCTTTTCGACTGGGGCATTCGGTTTTTTGAGACGGAGTTCGATCGAAGACACTGACCTCCAACCATCTTCCTAAGCGCTCTCACTTGGCACCCTTCCGATATCATTATCCAATCATTAATATTTCGTGTTTTCACAATAACAATACAATAAGAGACCCACGAATGAAGGCGGCATCGAGGGCGTACAAGGTGGCGGTTGTCGGCAGTGGACCCGCAGGTCAAGCGGCCGCCCTCTTCCTCGCGAGAAAAGGCCATCACGTCCACGTACTTCTCCACGGACTCTGTTCTCCTTTTTATATGATCTTTATATATATATTTATAATAGTATGAATTTTTGTTGATTTGGAGCTCCAACCGCTCCTGTAACCTGTTCTTAGTAATCCTCAGATTCCTCGATCGCTCGGCTTCACGGTTCACTTATGGAATATTCCTAATAATATTATTCATATTAATATATTTATTGATATATATTCGCATATATCCTGAGGCGGTATTTTTCATATCGTGGCTTCGGCGAGTTCGACGACTTGGTAACTGAAGAAAGCACCTCGTTCCTCTGCAATTGAATGGAATTAATATCGTTATCTTTGTGAAGATATCACTGATGTGATCCTATTGGTGGTATAGATGTTCGAGAAGGTGCCTCAACTCGGCCCCGTTGGAGCTGGCTTTCTAGTATGCTCCCTCCACTACCACCCACCTTCCCTCCCTCCCCTGGCTCCCTCCCTGCCTCCCTGCCTACCTCCCTACCTCCCTCTCTCTCCCTCTCCTTGCCTCCCTGCCTCACTCCCTTCCATTGCTTCCTCCGAATTCAGTTCTTTGTCCCCTTTCGTTCTGGCTCCTATCCTTCTTCAATTCCTCCTAGCTCCTTACAGTTTTGTTGTTATTCAGTTGCAACCAACTGCATTTGTGGCATTTAAGAGATTGGGAATATTCGAGGAAATCAATTCGAGGGGAAGTCGCATCGATGTCCTCTTCGGCCGAACATATAAGGGGCGCACAGTTCTCGACCTCCCTTACCGAGAAATTGATAGGCACTTCCTCCTCCTTCTCCTTTTCCTTTCCTCCTTCTCCTTTCCTCCGTCTCCTTCTCCTTCTCCTTTCCTCTTTCTCCTCTCCATCTCCTTCTCCTTCTCCTTTCCTCCTTCTCCTTCCCTCCTTCTCCTTCTCCTTATCCCTCAGTTTCTCCTTCTCCTTCTCCTTCTTCCTCCTTCAGTTTCTCCTTCTCCTTCTCCTTCTCCCTCCTTCAGTTTCTCCTTCTCCTTCTCCTTTCCTTCTCCCTCCTTCAGTTTCTCCTTCTCCTTCTCCTTCTCCCTCCTTCAGTTTCTCCTTCTCCTTCTCCTTCTCCCTCCTTCAGTTTCTCCTTCTCCTTCTCCTTCTCTTCTCCCTCCTTCAGTTTCTCCTTCTCCTTCACTTTCTCCTTCTCCTTCACTTTTTCCAACCACTTCCCCTTCCTCTTCTCCTTCTCCTCCCCTTTCTCCTCCTCATGCATAGTCTTACCCTATGTTGTTAGTCGCCTCTATGGCATGGGATTGCTGAGACGAACATTGTGCGACGCTCTTGATGGAGAGATTCAAAAGCATAACATTCCCCTCACTTTGGGCTCAGAGATAGTCGACGTCAAGCCGACTGGTTCCAACTTCCTTTCATCATTCTATGTTCTCATTCCTATGTGACGGTTTTTTCAATTCCAGGAAATGGTAACCGAGTGGTTCTAGAGGATTCATCCAGGGGGCCGTCGGAGGAGTTCGATCTCGTAGTATCTGCTGAGGGAGCGCGCTCCCCCCTCCGGTTCTTCCTCCCTTTCTCCCCTTATTCATCTCTTTTGATACCTCGTGTTTATCGATGCCTCCTCAATCTTTGAAGTATTCTATCTGTGCCAATCGCTCTCTGACACTCCTAGGTACTATTAGGACGAAGCTAGCCAAGTCTTATGTGACTCGCGATTGGCGATATGGATGGGGCACCGTCTACGCCATTGTGGAGGATAAGGACAATCATTTCCATGAGCAGCGCTATCTCCATCAGATCTTCGACGGCACCAAGAAGATGATGGGCGTACGCCACCTCCTTCTCCCTATCCAATTCCCTCTCCTCCTCATTTCTCTTTGTCAAATTATTTATTACTACTCATCTTTCCTTCCATCTTTCTGATTTTGTTGATTTGCGCAGGTCCTTCCGAGCGGATCGACTCGAGAGAGTGGTGAGGGGAAGCGATTCGTGACAATGTTTTGGAGTGTCCATCGCGATGACTATGCGGCATGGAAGGAGAAACCGTTGGAGGAGTGGAAGGAGGAGGTGAGGACTCTCTATCCGGAGGCCGAGCTCATCTTGTCGCAGGTCAGAAACTCTTCATATGTCCTTTCTTTTTCTTTCCACTTTCCATCTCTTCTTTTCTCGCTATGATCCCATCGTCTGTCTCTTCCAACATGGTCCGACCTCTTTCTTTCTCTCCCTCTCTCTCTCCCTTCCTCTGATTCGCACTTGTCCAGATCAAAGATAAGAATGAGTTGCCATTTGCGACTTATTTTGATGTGCGAATGTCGCAATATCACAACGAACACAGCAACACCGTCTTCATTGGCGACTCGGCCCATGCCATGTACTACCCCTCTCCTTCAGTTGTCCATCTCCTTCTCCTTCAGTTTTCCACCTCCTTCAATTTTCCATCTCCTTCTCCGGCTTCATTCCAATATTCGCGATTTCATTTTCCCTCTTTTCCTCACATCCTTCATCAGATCATTTGGGCGGTTTTCGACATCTCATTATTTCGTTTTTCGAAAGGAGTCCTGTGCTGGGCCAAGGGATCAACTTCGCCTTCTTGGACGCCATGACGCTCTCAGATTGCCTCGAACGCTTCCCTTCACTTCCTGAGGCACTTCAAAACTACTCAGTAATCAGAAAGCAATCGCTTAGGTATTCTTGCTGTTCCCTCGTCCTTATCTTTATTTTTCTTTCCTTTGTTATCCTTTTCTTCCTTGTCCTTTCTTTCGGGTAACCTGCCTTCCTCTTATATTTCATTTCCTTCTCCCTCGTTTTCAATGTCTTGCGTCATGCGCTCTCTTATATCAGGTATTACCAATTCGTCTCGCGATTCATCAATCCATGGTTCCAGAGCTCCAATGTTCCTGGAATGGCCCTTATGAGGGACCTCTTTTTCGACCCTTTCACCAAACTCCCCATTGCACGCGAACAGATGCTTCTCACCCAAATTGGAGCCAAGAGCGGGTTCTTCCCAATTCTTTCACTCGATCAGCGTATCAAATGGGATCACTGGACTGAGTAGAATCCTGTTAGATAGTAATACTCAGGATTGACTGGGACAAAACAGAATCAACCCTTCCTCGTTATCCGTGATGCGTGTTCTTAAAATCGGTTTCGTCATTTGAATTCCGATCAAGTCCTTGAAGGCTCTTCCTTGTGCAGTAATTGACAGCGCTGCACATTACTATGCAGGATCAGTATCTGTGAGACTCCGCCGCGAACGATGCGCCACCTCGAGCAACTCCAAGCGCTAGCCGGATCGAATTCGCCAGGTTACCTCAAGTCATCATTCCCACCAGATATGTTTAAAAGGACTGAGGCAAGTGACCGCATGTCAGGCAAGGCAAGCAAGCCAAAGCGAGGCCGCACACTCAAAAAAAAGAGTGAAAAGTCGTGGAGCCGAAAAAAATCCTCTGCTGACTTCGTCCGAGGAAAAACAACCCCCTCTCTTCGCAGCTCTGCTGTGATCGCCACATTTCGATGGTCCTTTTCCTGCCAATTCCTGGATACGATACTATTTTAAAGGCGGGTATTCGTATCAATAGGAGATGGGAGCCGCGAACACGAAGCCTAAGAAAGGTCCACGCTCCCAACTTCCAATCACGACGAGATTGCGCAACGCTGAAATGAACCGCTCGTCCCTTTCCCTCATCCTAGTTCTCTTTTTTAGAAAAGCAATCAGCGCTGAGAGATAATGGAGATGATTCCTTGTCTTCTGGCGGTCACAGGAAGGCGGAGCCAGCGGATGAGCAACTCGTAGAGGCGACCTCTAGCTCGGCAGTCTCGTACTGAGCCCTCCTTTGATTATGATGTTGAATCTTCCTTTCACATTTGCTGATGAGCTATCGTTATAGAGGAGCTGAACAGATCGTGCCCTGGCCAATTTCGTTGAACCTTTCGGCAAGCCTTCTCCTCAACGTTGCCGACCACCTCGACGCCGCCTCCCTCTATTGCTTCGCCTTCTCCTGCTCCGCCTTTGCCAAAATCCTCGCCCCTCTAAAAGTCAAATTTTCTCCGGCGTTGTTTTCATCAGCGATTGGGAGCTGCGGCTACCTCCGAATGTACCGATGGGCCGTCAAGGCGGATCTCCCCTTCTACTCCCCCTCCGAGTCTCTCCTCTGCGCGGCGGCTGCCGCCAAGTTCGAGTTCTTGAAATCGCTCATCAACGAAATGGGCTTTGTCAACTTTCGATTGATGATCTATAAAATGAATAGAAGCTATTATTGGACACGACGAAGGTCACTTCACTACGTGGCGCCCGACGCTCGAGGCAGGAAGTTCACTCGGCACCACGCTGATCCGAAAGCGATTTGGCGGCCTTATCAGTTGCCTTGGGCCGACAAGAGCTCCTTTTGCTATTATGCGGGAAAATCTGGCGACATTATGACCCTAGACTTATTAGACGAAACGTTCCCCGAAGAGCAGTCCTTCTTCCTCCTCGGCGTCGCCAAGTCGAACTCGCCGTCATTGTTGCGTCACGTGCTCCGAAAGTTCTCTATCTCGCCATTTTATATTGACGAAGTTTTACAAGGGAAACGAAGTCGTCTTGCCAAAAAGACATATAATCGCTTTTGGAAGGAGTTTACTTGGTTGGCAAAGGCGGCGGACCACTCCGAGCCCCTATTGTTCCATGAGCTTCTCGACATGCTTGACGAAGTGAAAGCCTCTGCTAGCTCACCGCAGCTCCCAGCCGACAAAATCGCATCATCAATCCACGAGATCCTTCGGGCGACTCTTCCTGGATTGTTTCGAAGGGGACACGTTGTGCTTCTGAAAGAGATTGAGTCGCGATTTGGATTCAGCATCGATCTCACAATCGACCTCGACCATCTTTTCCAAGTCGAGAACTTACAGACTTTCCAGTTTCTGGAGGCCAAGTTCCCAAACATCTTCCAATCATTGCACACTCAAAGTATCCTTCCATCTGTTGTGAGGAAACCAGTCCATCGAGATGTCTTGATTTACATCTCGAAGCGCTATCCGAGCTCGAAGGCCTTTGAGTCCGTATTCCTCACCTTGCTCCACCAATTTCCTTTGTTCTACTCCATGGACATTCTCGACGTCATGTGGGACCACCAGATATCGAAAAGAGGCCTTCCTAAAGATTCGTTTCAGTCGTTCTCGGAGTGCTGCCATACGATTTCTCATTATTATCGCCCTCCGTCCGATTCATCCTTGCTCGATATTTCCAAGTGGCTCGTCGAGAGAAAGGCTCACATTGACCTCGAGGACGCATTGCGAGTGGCCGGATCCTTCCTCCAATATGATCAACTAATGGAGTATCTGGAACTTCTTGCAGATTACGGCTTTCCGAAGGCGACCGGTTTTTATGAAATCGTCTTGTTGGTCGTTTATTTTACCAAGGTCCCTCCAAGTCAGTACCTCGACTACCTCTTTGCCAAAGGGTATCCTCTGCATGCTGACCTCTATGGCAAGACATACACTCGCTACTGCACCGGTGGACAGTCGCGTAATCTCTTTGATAAAGAAATGGTGACGATCTGGGAGTGGTTCTGGAGCAAAGGGATCAAGTTCACCAAACAGAACTGTGACATCTACATCAACTCGTTCTTCCCTCACATGGAGAAGTGGAGGGATTCCCACATGTCCACTCTATAGCTCCCGCACACACATCGTATTGTTTCCTTAAAGTGTACAATGAGACAATATGGGATTTTGTTGACACCTTTTCAGTCATGCATATTTAGTAAGTGAAAAAGGAGTAACGATAGACGATAGTCCGACGGTGAAGCCTGAGGAGGGCGCGGGCGTCGAGCTCGACGGAAACTTCGGCCAAAGAGTGTTCGACCGAGAGGTTCGAGTGCGTCGGGCTGTACCGGCGTCGGGTTGTACCACGCCCGCCTCCGGGCATCCACAGGGAGAATGCACGCATATCAGATCGCTCAGGCGATCAGTCACGGAGAAGGGAGGGTCGGGGACTGCAGAGTCGACGGAGGGGCGGAGCTGTCGTGCCTTCTGTGGACGGTCGGAGTCTCCTGATCGACAGGCCTGCTGATCGATCGAAATTTTTATATCCAATTTTAAAGTGTGAAAAAATGCTCTCGAGAGGTATTAATAGCATGGATCATTTCACCGAAGAAAATCAAAATATACAGACGAGGAGATTTTATTTGGACAAAATGTCGGATAACTCCGGCTGGCTCCGACCGCTGCTGCTGTGCTGCCATTCAATGTTCAGTGTTCACTCTCTTTATTGCTTCAAGATTCAAAGGTCCGCTATATTTTCCCGGAAATCATTTAAATTATTGCATTACAATCAATTATTCATTTTTCGCGGGGCTTAAAGTCGATTATGGTATTTGCGGCGTCGATAATACAAGGAAGAGGACTAGCACTACCGGTAATCCAGTTCCACTGCTGGTAGGAAGTCAATACCTTTTCGATAATGAGTGGGAGTATCCGGCTGGAGAAGACAATCGAAATCAACCAGCATTCGATCCAACTCCCCCTCGAGGACGAGGATGAAAAAACGGAGCTCATGGAGCAAGCGGAGCAGAACAAGCGAGTCAATTGCCTCTCCTTATGTTTGCCAATATCGTTCATGGTGATCGCTCTTGTGCTCGCCATAGAGCTACTCTTCATCTTCTTGCTCAGTGCCCTCAGACACGGCCCCCCTTTCTTGATTGGGTATATTGTTTGTGCGCTTTTTTGCCATTTTCTGGTGCAATTTCACCGTCACGTTAATGCTGTCCTTCCCTTAGTTCCGATTTTGTTGTTCTTCTACGCGGCCTTCTCGTTCTCGACCATTTACTGCTACTGCGAGCAGAGTGGCGCGGGGAGTGAACTTTGCCCTTTGGATAGTCGTGACACTGATCAATAGCGGTATATTGGCTTGGTACATTTATGTCATGACCCAGAAGATGATGACTTATGATGGAATGACCGCTGCTGACGATACTGGATTCTGGATCTTTTTTGGAGGTCATATTATCATGATGGCCATCATGACGGTTATCAACGCCATGGCGACCTATCAGAACCGCGCCCCCTTTAATAGCCATCTGTTGCAAGTGGCGTGCGAGCTACTAGCAGGCATGTCGAGCTTCTTGTTATCTTCTGTATCTCTTCCATTGTAAATTGTTGTACCTCCGCGACTACTACTCGATTAGGTAGCTTTTAATTAAAGTATTCACAAATAAACTTTTTAACCTTCATCATTGATATTAATAGTGCCTTATATTGATTCACTTCTCCCGACCATTCCATATTGTCAAGACAAGCCTAGAGAGACTATGCGAGAAGACTTCTACCAGATTCAAAAATCTACTACGCGGGGAGAAGTGAATGTCGCCTCTCATTGGCCTTGCGCTCTGTCCTGGTGGCTGACCAAAAAGGGAACTATGATGCACACGAGGGACGACTTGAACGGACGAACCAAATGAATATTCAAAGCCAACAATCGCAAAAAGATCAGTCACAACGAAGCGAGATCTAATCGTCCTTCGCAGCTACTATCGGAGCCAGGATCTGTCTTGAATATTCCATGCAGTATTGCGCGATAAATCGAGGTCGATAGGAAATAGAATATCCGAGCAGAGCCAGTACTCAGGAGTGGCAAGGGTCAGGATGCGGAGATCTCGGCTCGTTGCTTGGGCTCAGCATAGTCGCTCTCGAGATCTTCCAGTGCCAATGAGATCACATGGACCCAGAAGGCGCGCTGCTCGTCGCGGTTGGCCACGACGCCACACTCCACGGCGCTCTTGCCGTGGAACGAGAACTTGGTCGCGGGATCGCCATGGGCCGTCTCGATGTGGAAATATTGCAACGAAGCCAAACAAGGTGAGACCGTTGCGAGCGCCCGAGGGGCCAGAATCTACGCCACATTTCAGACATTGAGAGCGGTGTTCTTTATCAGAAAAAGTGGAGAATGGCTCGGGTGTCATAGGAAAAAAGATCAGTGGTCAGGAAAAAAAGTCAGCGCTGACTTTTTTTCCTGACCCGTAGTCGTAAAAAAAGTACGTAAGCGCTTTCTTTTATTACGATGAAGCTTTAATACTGAATTATGACTAATGTACGACCCTCCTCGTATTCTCCTCCTCCTCGAGCACAACATGGTCAAGCACAACATCACTGAGTTGCCCCACCAGTAGTGTGCTTCTACGTCGGCTTATCAGAGAGGGAAGATGATCTTTAATAGCACCGAAGAAGTACCACGATATTATCAAGCAATGGCTCCGGATGGTGAAAAAGAGAAAAAGGAGGATGGCGTGAAGGAAGGAGGCAAGAGAGGAAAGCGCCTGGCGCATGCTCGAGCGCTCGAAAGGGACTGAATGCTCAACCAAGCCTGAGTTCCCACAGCCTGCCCTCTCTGGCGAGAACCTTTTTGCCCTATTTTCTTTCTCCTCTCTCCAGGCTCAAT
>Ga0154020_10008673_pt1 | contig 11770 bp, 7 predicted proteins | sample Klosneuvirus_201_FD_109709 | JGI IMG/M metagenome (GOLD analysis project Ga0154020, IMG submission 109709) | Active sludge microbial communities from wastewater, Klosterneuburg, Austria - Klosneuvirus_20160825_MG | ecosystem: Engineered > WWTP > Aerobic digester > Activated sludge | place... | reverse complement strand
GGGCGGTGGCAATAAAGAGTTCGTCCTGTTTGGGTTTATGCTTTCCGAGTGCCATGGAAATCGGACGTTTCACGAACAGGACTGTTCAATCAGGAATGAGAGTTTTTTGACGGGCTGCTAGCACACCATTCCCGAAATAGACCGCCGTCGTCTTCCCGCCGCAAAACAAGCTTTCAGATCTTCCCGTTGTCTCAGAAACCAATAACAACAATACCCATGCGGCAGCCCAGCAAGCAGCTTTTTGTGTTCGCATAAAATTCCTTATTATTCTTCCAAGCAGGATTGGTCACGTTGCGACCTTGGAGTGCTTTTGAACACCTGTCCCGCACACTGCTCGTTGTAAATCACATAAGCCTCACTTCGCAGTTTGGTGTTGAGAATGCTTGCATTCACCCCGCCGACAATTTCTCTATAATTGGACGGCCTTATTGAGGAAATACACTCGATTGCCCGGTCGGAACTGGAACCATAGTGAATCGAGAGGTCTTTATCCTGACAATTCATAAGTGCTCCTTGAATCGATCGGGAAAACTGCCTGCAGCCCTTTCTTAGCTTTTCATTCTCTGCGCCTGGATACGTTGCGTTGATATAGTTATCAACATAGTCCCACACGCCGTTGCCATCGAGGTCAGGCGCTACGATGGTATCCTCCTTCTCGCGAATTACGAGGACTACCGGAAGCACTTTTGGAAACGTCCTTCCATTCCCTTTCCTCGCTACAATCGCCCGAACTTTAATATTGCCAGCAAGCCTCCCCAACGGAGCCACGTTCCCAGCACTGATCTTCAGAGTGAGGGTGGATTTCGCCCCAGCCACGACATTAGTTAGTTTATCCGGCGAAACCGTTAGGTAGGGCCTCAGTTCTGGGACGATTTCAATTCCAACATTCCCCAATGAGTCCATCGCCGTCATCTCAACCGTCATGTTTGTCCCCCCATCCCTCGGGATGACAGCGTAAACAGAGTCTTTGCCCCACATAACAGGCGGCCCACTATTTGTGATCTTCTGTGGCAAGAGTTGGGGAAAAGGCTTTTCACCAGCACTGGCGCACAGTTGCACTAGAATTAGCCCAGCAAAGATTAAAAGTGGTTTTACTCTGACAGCGAACCTCCTCATGAGCATTCTGAGTGCATTCATATCAGGAACAAAGGCATAGTCGCCCCCAAGAGTCAATCAGTTTTCTTCTCAAAAGCGCCACAATGTATTCGGAATACTACTCCGCATTCCTACGGACCCATCAAGAGAGACTCCGTTGTGAATTTTCCCGCGCCGCCGATCCGTGTCCCCATCTCCCAAGCAACTTCTACGCGGCTTCCATGAATTCGGCGATTCGCCGCAATTCTTCCGTGACCACAGCGGAGCCCATTTGAGCGGGCAAGGGTCATACAGGAATTGCCCGCGTTGCGAGGGGGTGGCCCCTACTTGGAATATAGAAGCCCTTTTGGAGCGGGAGCCTTTGCAATCTGAACCTCCAGTGCATCCCAAGCTGCCGTTAAAGTTTGGCGGTTCTTCTCCATGATGGTGATTTGACTATCACAATAATTCTGTGTCTCAAGTGGAGCGGCCTGCTGGTCTGAATTTAGCTTTCGAACTGCTTCCTCCAATTTGCCCAGAATCGTTTTCTGAATATCAATCTCCTGACGAGTTTGCCGGCCAAGGGAATTGTTCTTCTCGTGAAGTGAGGCTCGATTGGAACGTGACACCGAATTAATCTTGTTTGTGTTGGCTGATTGCCTGTTTTCGCAAAGGTCTGCGAATTTTGCCAGCTCCTCGGTCTGCGTTGTGAGCATGGTTTGCAGTTGCTCAACGGCCTTTGCGCGTTGCTGGAGCCGTCGTGCTTCCTCTAGTCGTTGGGCGGCAGCACGGGCGGCTTCCTGCTTGGCGAGCAAGGCGGCATTCTGCGCGGCCTGAGCTTCGGCGCTGGCAACGGAAGTGAGGGACGTTGCAAGCGCGCTGGGCTGAATGGCGGGTGCAATCACAGGACGGGCTGGCGCGTTTTGTGGAGGCGCAGGAGTGGTGACGGGCGACGGCTGAGCTTGGGCCGTGGGCGTGACAGGCGGCGGCGAAACAGCCGTCTGCGAGTTTCCCTTAAACCACCCAGCGAGGAAATAGCCGCCAACTATGAGCGCAACCACGATGACTAAACCCAGGACGAGATTGCGAACGGGATATGTGGCAGCTTTTGAAGCGGACTTCGTTTTTGCGGCGGGCGTAGCGGGCGCAGTCGAGCTTGTATCGGCAGCCGTGGGTTTGGCAGACGTTGGCGATCCGGCCGGCCGCTGCTCAACGGCGGGGACTGGCCGGAGGGAACTGTGGGTAACAATCCGGGCGACCGTCGCACGGTGTTCGCCTTTTATGCGTGCTGGCAAGGGACAATAGAGGCCGCCGGTCGTCTTCGGGGACGGGCCGTCGCGGAGGGTGGTTTCCAAGTTGCCTGCCTCGATGCGTCGATCCATCTCGTCGAGATAGCGTGCGTAGATGCTCCGCTGTTGCTTTCGGGCAAGCACGAAGCTCATCCAGCGTGACAGCCCAAACAGGAGACCCAGCGGCGGAGAAACGTAGCCCAGAACCAGACAGACCACGATGGTGATGATGAAGTCTCTCGCCGGATTCTCGCTGCCGAAGATGCTTTCACCCCGGCTCATGGAGTGCCAGACGCTGCCGTTGGATTCCCGGAGCTGGGCGGCCCCCAGGTTGCGTCCGGCCAGAACCGAAAACGCCATGAACATCCCCCACCCGACCCAGGCCGGAACATGGAACCGCCCCACCCACTGCGCCAACTCTGTGTAACCAAATAGTTCCAGCCCGGTTCGTAGGAAGCCATTGATGAGCGGTTCGAGCCGCATGGCCACAAACCAAAGGAAGCCGGCGGCGAGAAAACTCCCTATCGTGAAATACCGGCAGCCGAGATTCTTCCGGAAAAATGGATCGGTGGCGTTGGCAAGCGGACGGATCAGGAGGGTGGCCAGCAACGTGACGAACTTCAGATTGAAGTCGAGGAGCTTGGCGTCAAAGGTATCGGACAGCTTGTCGTATGCGGTCGCTTGCTTGGGGGATTCGCTAATCATCGCGGGTGTTGTTCAAAGGTGGTCAGAGTGAAATGCCGTTCGTCGCCGGTAGCCATACCCATCCACGTCACATAGGCATCCACCAGAAAATTGTTTTTCGGCCCGCCCGTCCGGAGGCGGTTGAACGCTTCAGGTCTGACTGCGTATTCCAGATGTTCGGTGCCGGTGAGGGAACTTGTGTCGGGGGGATCGAACTGCTGCCGCAGCGTGTCCAGAATACCGTGCGGCTGGGGCATGGCTCCGTGACCGAAGGCGTAGCGCATGTGGATTTCACTGCCGAAATGTTTGGCCGCCAGGTCATTTGTTTCCGGATCGTTGTTGGCGTGGAATATCTTGGTGTTGAGATTGCCGAATATGCTTTTGGCCGCCTCTATTCCATGCGGGCCAAGTTCCTTGAAAAAGCCATGCACGTTCTGGGTGAGAATGACCCGGGCCGCGCGGGCACTGCGGGCCGTGGCCTGAAAATTGTGGTCGTGATCGGAGACGAAATGCTGTCCTTCTTCCTCCCACAAAAACACCGGACGCCGCGCGGCATCGCCGTCATGGTCTTCGCGTTCCAGCGTGGTTTCAAAAAGGTATTTCCACGCGCTCTGCACGAGCAGGCCGGTTTGCTGAAACTGTTTGATGGGCAGATCAAGGACGACAATTTTTCCGGCCATGATGCTCTCCGGTGTAAGGTTGGTGCCCGATGAAATGAGCGCGGGAACATCGCGTCCGCGGAAGGCGTCAAACATCGCAAACACCGAGAGCGTGACGGACGTGCGCGTGCGGGGCGCAAGGGTTGGGTAATTCTGGAACCAGTAGAACTCCGCTTTCGCCAGCAGCCGTTTGTCCTCGTCCGTAGCGGCAGCCTGCCGCGCCGCCCGGAGGACTTCACCAAAAGTCGGGAGGTTCAACCACGCCGCTTCGTGAGTGGGAATAACCTGGGTGGGGGCGGCTCCAATAAAAGTGGCGAGCCGGTCAAAGCTGATCTGGCCACCGGCAAGCAGGAATAGGTCGAACGTGGCATTCAGGAGTTGGCTGGCGGCCAAGCGCCAGACGGGATCACTGTGGCCCTGTTCCTTGCTGCGGGTGGAAACGGATAGCAGATTCTGACAGAACGAGACGAGGTTGGCGCAGAGGCCACCGCCGCGTCCCGGGCGCTGCGCCTCATAGGAAAGGAGGTTCAGCCGCCAGTCGCCCCCGACCCCGACGATCACCAGGTCTTGTTCGCGACCGCAGCGGGCGCAAAGGCGTTGCCAGTGTTCCGCCTCCTTCTGCTTGACCGTAAGGACAAGGCCGCCGAAACCGGCGCGCAGGAAAGTTTCAGCAATGGCGGTTCCACTGCCGCTGGTTTTTCCGCTGCCGGTCGCCCCCAAAATCAGCACGCCCTCAAAGGCATTTCCCAGCGTCCACGGCGGATAATCCTCGCTGAAAGTGATGAGCGGGGCATCGTCGGGCCAGTGGCCGCCGCTTTCCGGCACCGTGAACAGATGCGGCTCGATTGGCAGGACGGGCGGAATGGGCGGTGCCTCGGGAGCGGGCTTTGGCTGAGGGGCTTCCTGCTCCGGCGGTGCCGCTGCGGGTGCTGGCGTTTCCTTGGGAGTCTCCGCGTCTTTTGGCTCCGGCTCTTGTGCCTGTGCCTTGGGCTGCGCTGATTCGGGTGCCGGGGGTGGTTCCGGTTGGCGCGGTGTTTCGGGTGCTGGTGGCTTAGGTGGCGGTTCGTTCTTGGCAGGAGGCGGCGGTTGTTGGGATGGCTCAAGGTTCCAAGCTTCCCGGAGCTTCGTGTTGAAGGCGCGGAGTTTGTCGGACGTGGCCAGTGCCGTCCCCTCCCAAAACACCTCCACGCAATCCGGTGGCAGATATTCGGAACTAACACAAATGCGACGCTCGTTGTTCTCTTTGCCGTGGAGATTGCGACCGCCAAGAATCCACTGAATGCGGCCCGCCGTGGCTCCATCTTTCAAGTGCTCCGTGAACAGGTCGTGAAGGCTGCCAGAATTCTTAGCCATCGCGTCGCCAAGCGTCGCCGCGAAACTGCCGGTTCTGGCTCCGGGAAAACTGAAACTGTCCGCCCTCCCCTCCAGCCCGGCGCAGAGGTATTCCAGGAAGAGGAGTGAAAGGGCCTGGGGAACCCTCGTCCAAGTGAAGCTGTATTCCCGGTCGCGCTGCTGGATGTAGGTGGCCTTGGGGCATGGCGCATAGGCGCGAAACTCCGCCCGATCCAGTTCCGGTTTGTTGCGACCGATAAACCGGAGCGTCAAGCGCCGCCCAATTCGCCGTGCCTCGGAATCGCCCCCGTCGCCGAAAAGATCGGTCGCCGTCGGCGGCGTGCTGCTTCCCTTGGAGCCTTTTTTACCCTTCCCCATGCCCATTTTCTGGTGCTGACGCTAAACAAACTCCTCCCCGCAAAACCCCACCTTTATTGGCTTTTCCTTAGCATCCGAAGCTTCCGAAGAAACCTCGGAAAACTTTCTGACGGTTCCGAAATCCCCTCCGCAGATTCAAAAACGGCTTTCTGCGAAAACGCCCTCTGTCGCCAAAGCCGGCGACAGAACGAAAGCGAAAAACCGTGAATAAAAATGACCAAAAACAAACAGTCCCGGAGCCGTTGGTTTATACCGTCGAGGATGCGGCAGCGGTCCTCAAAATCAGCACAAAATCCGTCAGAAGGCTGCTCAAACGCAGGCTGCTCACCGGCTCGAACGCCCTTCGGAAGATCCTGATCCCCCGCCAGCAAATCGACGCCTTTCTCAAGGCGACTTGTGACGTTCCCAAGAACCTCCCTCACCCGCCAACGGCATGAAAAACCCAAGCGTTTTTCGGAGGATCTTCCGATGCACACCTGTGCATCGGGGAGTAGTCTATTCCAATTTTAGGCAGTTTGGAATTGGGTTAGGACTCTGGTTTGAAGGAGGACTGGGGTGTTTGGAAAAGGACTCTCCCAGACAAGCTTCTGAAACTACTCACAGGGTTATTGACAACCAATCAGAGGAGTCATTGGATACACTCGGGGTAATTCAGACAAGGAAGTCGTTGCACTCACTCACGGATTGGAGTTGTTCTGGCGGTGACAACGGGTGCCGCCGAGCGCGTTCCCAAAGGACGCGCGGGTCAGGCGTGCGCCCCGTTTGTGAACAACCCCGCCGGGTTGTTCAAGCTGCCGGAAACAACTCCGCAAATTCTCATGCCCGCGACCTCGCGGGCTTTTTCGTGCCCTACCCTCGGGGCGGTTGCCTCAAGACACGCTGTTCACTCTCAAGGCCGGAACCGTGAAACTTCAAATTGATACGTCGAAGTCGGCGAAGGACGCGGAGAAGTATTTCTCGGAACGTCTGGAGGCCTACTTCTCGAAGGATGGCCAGGAGTTCATCGGCGAATGGGGTGGCAAGGGGGCGGCGATGCTCGGCTTGCAAGGGCAAGTAACGCAAGAGGCATTCGTGCGCCTCCTGAACAACCATCATCCGTTCACGGATGAACAACTGACGGAGCGGATGCGGGAAGATCGGCGCCCGGGTTTCCAGATGGTTTGGGGTGTCCCCAAATCGGTGTCGCTGGCCTACGCGAAAACGAAAGACGAACGGATCATCCAAGCGATACGCGAAACGGTTTGGGAAACGGCGATGCTGGCGGAGGAGCAGGCCGCCGTCCGCGTCCGCGTGGGCGACAAGAACCGCGACGAGGATCGCGTTACCAAGAATCTGATCTGGGCTGAATATATTCACCTGACGGCGCGACCGCAGGACGGCTACAGCGACCCGCACGCACATGTTCACCTGTATGTGATGAACATCTCCTGGGACCAGGAGGAGGAAAAGTGGAAGGCGCTGCAAATGGGTCGCATCAAGGAGATGGCTGGCCGCTGGGAAAAGATGGGGGGCAAGTTGTTGCAGGAAAAATTGGAAGCATTGGGGTTGGAACTGGAGCCCTCTGAAACCGGCTACGAAATCAAAGGGTTCACACGGGACATCGTCGAGAAATTCAGCCGTCGAACGATGACGATTGAGGAGACCGCCGACCGGCTGGGCATTACCGATCCCGCGCAAAAGGCGAAGCTCGGCGCGATGACACGGGAGAAAAAGATCGAGAATGTGCTTATGTCGGACTTTGAGCCGTTCTGGTGGGCGAACCCCCTGCCCGGGGAAGAAGCGGCCTTTAAGGACGTTCAGGAGCGCTTAAATCGCTCACGGGCGAAGGAGTTCGGCGAGCAAATTGCCATCGCGCCGGAAGGCGTGACGAAAATTGAGGCGGAGCCTGCCGCAATGAAGTCGGCGCTTGGCCAAAAGAGCGCGGACTGGGCGCGGGAACGGGTGAACGTAAATCGTAGTCGGCGGGCGACGATGAATGAGGCGACGCGCCCGCAAGCTGTGGAAAAGGGACCGGTTGTTGTTACGGAGCATGATCGCCGCGCAGTGGCGATGGCGTCGGAGCATTTGTTGGAGCGTCAAAGCGTCGTGCGGGATTATGATGTGGTCGCGGAGGCAACGAACCACTGGTATCTGGGAAGGACGACGCTGGCGGGTTTGTGGCAGGCGGTGGCGGAAGCACCGCTCCTGCGCCGCGAGCGTGATGGCTGGCTGTATATGACGACGCCGGAGGTGATGGCGGAGGAAGCGCGGATTGTTGAAAAGTGTCTTGCCGGCAAGGGGCGATTCGAGCCGGTCAATGAGTATTGGAAGATCCGCGACGAGGAATTGAACGAGCAACAGCGGGCGGCGGTGTTGCATGTTTTGAACTCCACGGATTTCATCACGGGCATCAAGGGTGATCCTGGGGTTGGAAAGACACGGGTATTGCAGGAAATCAAGCGTGGTGCCGAGGCGGGCATGTGGAAGATTTTAGCGCTGGCACCGTGGGCGGCGACGGCGCACCACGTTTTGAAGGAAGCGGGATTTGAAAATGCCGAGACGGTTGCGGCGTTATTGGTAAGCGGGCGTTTGCAGGAAGTGGCGCGAGGGGCGGTGTGGCTGGTGGATGAGGCGGCGCTACTTTCGACGCGAGAGGCTGACCGGCTGATCGCGCTGGCGGAACGGCTCGAAGCGCGGTTGGTGCCGGTGGGTGACTGCGCGCAGCATCTTCCGGTTGAACGGGGACAGGCGTATCGGCTTTTGGAGGAGGACGGGAAAATGGCGACGGCAAGAATCACGGAGATTCAGCGTCAGAAGGGGGAATACCGGCGCGCGGTGGAGCTGGCGCTGGCGAAGCGCACGCGCGAGGCCTTCAATCTGCTGGACGAGATGGGGAGCATCGTGGAAATGCCATTGGAGGAGCGGAAGGCGGCCCTAGGGCTTGAGTATTATGAGGCGCTGGAACGCGGGGAAACGGTGGGCATCCTCGCGCCGACGCATCGGGAGCGCCGTGAAATGATGGAGGGGGTTCGCGCGGTTCTCAAGGAGAAGGGCGTGTTGAAGGAGGCGCGGGTGCATCGGCTGAATTGTGATTTGAACTGGAGCGCGACACAAAAGAGCGATCCGGCGCAATACCGTCGCGGGCTGCTGGTTCAAATCAACGAGCCGGTGAAGGGATTCAGAATGGGCGAGCGGCTGGAGGTTGTCGGCGTGCGCGATGACATGGTGCGGGTGCGGAGTCTCAATCCCAACGAGACGAAAACCCGTCCCCTACCCTTGGAAATGTCTGATGCATTCAGCGTCCTTGAACCGGTGGAAACGAAAAAGTGCGAGCGCGAAGTTTTGCGCAATCTGGGTTGGACTGAACCGCAAAAGAGCGATCCGGAGCATTACAAAGCTGGCATGGTGGCGCAAATCAACTGCCACCTGAAGGGGTTTGCGCTTGGGGAACAGTTGGAAGTGATTCGGGTGGCGGAAGACGGCGTGAAAGTGCGTGACTCGGGGGGCAGGCACAAAATGTTGCCGGTGGGAGTGCCAAAGGCTTTCACGGTTCACGAAAGGGAGACGATTGAAATTTGTGAGGGTGAACTGATCCGCATCACGGCAAACGGGCGGACAGCGGACAGGCACCGATTAACAAACGGCATGACCTACAAGGTGGACTACATCGGGGCGGATGGAGCGCTTGTCTTGGAAAACGGATTGAGACTGGACGAGCGGTTCAAGAATCTTGAATGGGGCTACGCGGCGACGAGCCACGCTTCACAGGGGCGCACCTTCGACCGGATATTGATCGCACAGAGCGCGGAGATGTCAGCGGGCGCAAGCGATATGCGACAACTGATTGTTTCCATCACGCGCGGGAGCAAAGGGGTCAAGATGTTCGTCGATGACAAGGAGCGCGTGCTGGAACTCGTCTCCCGTGAACGGGAGTGTCTGATGGCGACGGAACTCTTCCGCGAGGATGAGCGCCCCGAGATTCGACCGAAGTCGTCCGCGCTGCTTGGGCAATTGGACAGGTCGCCAGTGCTGGAAATCAAAGAACCCGAGCGGGAATTGGGAATATGCCTGTAAGGGAATTGCTTAGACTGAAACGGGTTTTGGCGAACGGCGCAGGAAAGCTGCAGCTATTGTTGCGATTGCAATTACGAACGCAGAAGCGAAGTGTCCTGTGGCCTGGATCGTTGCGGCACGAACGGATGAATCGACTGGGGCGGGTTCAGCTACTGGTTGGGTAGAATCACCGCGAGGCGTGGCATTCGGTAATGCGAAGTAGCGGATGGAGTTCTCACCATCATCACGTAAATGGCGAGGAAATGAGAACCCTCCCAAGGAATTTGTGTTCACCACTGTGAGTTCAGCTCCCACAAGGCCCGAAGAATCGTAAAACGAAGTAGCCTTTCCGACGCAATCTGGAGGGAGCGTAAGGTGGCTCAAGTCCGGTAGCGTTGTGCCTGGAGAGTTTGGCAGGAGAGAAATGACGCCGGCGCCATCTGTTTGGCTGTTCATCGCCGGCTTGGCGGCTCGCCTCGTGGGTTTGGAGCTAGTTGTGCTTTGGGAAGGGGCTTTTGATTGGCAGCCTGTTAAAACGAGCGTCAGAATAACCAGCGAATAAATCAAATTGAATGCCCATTTCACCCATCGCCCAAGTTGTTGTAGAATTATCATGGACTTCTGCTTCCGAGACGCGCCTCGCGTTCGACATCGCCTCGTGTAGAAGTTTAGCACTTACTGCGTGCCAGTTCAAATGATGCGTGCCAGTTCACACCTCTGGCTCGGGTGCTGGTGTCGATCTTCTTCTCTTGCGACTCTTCCATCGAGCCTTGGCAGCGAATGAAGCGCTGGCTTTTCGCGCTGCAGGGGTCATAGCTTCTGCCCGAGCTAGACCTCCTTTTGAAGCCCCAAGCGCCGCAAAAGTTTTTTTTGCCAATTGCTGCTGCTGTGCCGTAATTTTGAGAAGCTTCTTGGGTATGGGGCTTCCTCGCTTTACGCCGCTCAACCAACCAAGAACCGCGGCAGCTTTATTTACACTCATTCGTGCCATGATATATCCTAATCACATTGCCGAGAAAATCACAAGCCGAATGAGAGAGAGGCAACTTGCCGGGGCAAAGCGACCCCTAGCCTTCCTTGGAAAGATAGCCATTGTCGCGAAGCCATTTTTGAAGGGCTTCGGTGACGATGGCCTGCTGGGTGTAGGGATCAATTTTTTTGAGCTTCCGGTCGGAGGAAGCCTTGAGCAAAGCGGTGGGAATCGGCTGAGGGACGCGGACCGTCATGGCGACGTAGGAGACAACCTGCGGTTCCCTCTCCCGCTGGATTTTCGGCTTCGCGGGTTCGACCGCCTCGCGTTCAGGCTTTGCGACGCTCGGCGCCTGCGTCGCAACGGTCTGCGCGGGCGGGAGAATTTGCGTCTGCGGCTTGGGAGTGCCCTCCCTGATCAACGCGACGGCTTCAGGCGTTAGCTTTGGCGTGGTCATTGCGTCGGTCAGAGTTCTGCGGGGTTGGATTTGGTTCATAGGAGGAAAGCTGTTGAAGAAGGAACTGCATCTCGGCGCTCGCGACGCGGGCGCTGGATGAGTTCATGCGCCAGACGACGGTGCCTTGGCCGGCGGCGTCGGCGTAAGCCTGACGCAGGCCGAGGCCGTCGCCGGACGGCATGCCGAGACTGCGGACGGTCTCCAAGAGTTCCCTGGATAGCCGGTATTGGGATTGGAGTTTGTTCGGGATGATGATGGCATCTGGCTTGCCATCGCGATGTTCCCTGACTTTTTTGAGGACCGTAATCGCCTCGATGACGGCGCGTAAATCGAGTGCGGACGGTCCGCACGGGAATGCAGCGACGTCGGCCACGAACATGAGGGCGCGGGTGACTTCATTGAGACCGGCGGGCCCGTCGGCAATGACGAAGTCATGCTCGGCGGCCAGAAGCGGAAGCTGTGTGATTACATCGTCGGCCGTCAGGAGGCGGACGGATTTGATTTCGGGTGAGGCCTCGTGCAGCCAGGTTGAGGACGACGCCTGCACGTCCGAGTCCACAAGGACGACTCTCCTGCCCTGCTCGTAAAGCCAGACGGCGAGGTGAACGGCGATGGTGGACTTCCCCACTCCCCCTTTGGAATTCGACAAGGCAAGGATCATGGTATCCTACACTTGAAGGATGTAAGCATGCTGGCAAGCTTATTTGTTTGTTGGGTTACAAGCTTACTTACCTGCTGGTTTGTTTATATGCTTACAGACTTACAAACTTGTTTGCTTACAAGCTTGCAGGCTGGGTTGGAGGTGTGGAAACAGCCTGGGGGATTCTGGGGGGCGGCGCTTGAGCGCCCCCAACCCGTCTGGGAAAACATAAGCCCCCAGCGCAATGCCGGGGGC
>Ga0154020_10008672_pt1 | contig 11772 bp, 8 predicted proteins | sample Klosneuvirus_201_FD_109709 | JGI IMG/M metagenome (GOLD analysis project Ga0154020, IMG submission 109709) | Active sludge microbial communities from wastewater, Klosterneuburg, Austria - Klosneuvirus_20160825_MG | ecosystem: Engineered > WWTP > Aerobic digester > Activated sludge | place... | reverse complement strand
TGATGACCCTAACTTTAATTCTGAGGAACTAAAAAAGAAAGATAGGGATGAGAAACTAAATATTGGATGGAAAGATAATGCAATAAGAAGATTTATTCAAAGAGTAGGCGAAGATAATATAGAAGATCTTTTTAGATTAAGAATAGCTGATGCTACATGTAATCCTAAATCAGCATGGGATCCAACAGAAATTGATAGATTACAAGCTAGGATATCAAAAGTCCTATCTGAAGATAGTGCTTTAAAGATTTCAGATTTAGATATAGACGGAAATGATTTGAAAGAAATTGGATATAATGGTAAAGAGATAGGAGAAATACTGCAAAAGTTACTAGATAAGGTTATTGATGAACCAGTACTAAACGAAAAATCAAAGCTTCAAGAAATTGTTTTAAAAGAATTCGTAAATAAAAAGTTATAATTGAGATAATGAATGATAATATTCTAATTGATTTCACACCTTTGATAAACGGACAAAGTGGAATAGCACATGACTTAATAAGTATTACTAAATGTTTTCAACAACTAGAAAATTATAAACTTGCTGGGTTTATAAAGTGTTTCAATGAAAAAGGGGACATAGAAAAGCTAAATAATATTTTGAATAAAAATAATATATATTTAAGTGAAATAGTTACAGTTAAGTCTTCAAGAATCATAGAGAAAATTAAAGCATTATTAGGTATTCATTCCTACACTTTAATAAAAAATAACTTTAAGTATTTATTTGCTCAGGTTGATACGAATGTTAAGGTTAACTCAAATACAAATATAATATTAAGAATTCATGATGTAATTACTTTAACAAATCCTGAATTCGTAAATAATCACTTTTTGAATAGCATTATTCTAAAAAATCTTACTAAATCTGTTTTAAAACAAAATCCCCACATTGTTTTCAACTCTAATTACTCAAAAAATCAATTTTTTAAGTATTTTGAAGAGAAAAATGTAAAAAGTTCTGTAATTGGATGTATTGCTGAAGTTAAAGAAAATACAAGTTTGTCTTCAATTGTTCCCAAAGGAAAGTATATTACGTTTTGCGGTAGTATAGAGCCTAAGAAAAATATAAAGCTAATAATAAATGCGTTTGAGAAGTGTTTGAAAGATTATCCAAACTTAGAGTTATTAATAATTGGTAGATATGGGTGGAAAAGTGAATGGTTTTTGAAATCAATTACTAATTTAAAAAATGTTAAATGGATGAATAATACTAGTGATGAGGAAAGAGATATTTTAATCAAAAATTCATCTTGTTTTGTCTTTCCAAGTATTATTGAAGGATTTGGTATGCCAGCAATTGAAGCAATGCAGTTAAAAATACCTGTTATAGTCTCTGATATTGAAATTTTTAAAGAATTACATCTAAACCACTCATTAAAGGTAAATCCAATGGATGATGAGGAGTTATATAGAAAAATAAAATACGTTTTAAAGGATGAAAATAAAGAAGAAATTAATAAAATGGTTTTAGATGCATTTGTTTGGAGTAAAAGATATACTCATAACCAAATTTTTATACTTTGGCAATTATTATTGAAATCATAAAAAGCAATGGAAACAACAAAAGAATGTAAAATTTGTAAATCTAAATCAAAATTTGTATTTGAGAAATTAGTACTTAATAAATATAAAGTAAAATATTTTAAGTGTACAGAATGTGAATTAATTGAACCAGAGTCTCCATATTGGCTTGATGAAGCTTATAAAAGTGTTATTGCAGAGCTAGACATTGGTGCACTATCTAGGAATATTGAGTATTCAAATAGAGTTGAAAAAGTATTACTTAAAAATTTTGATTGTAATAAAGACTTCTTGGATTATGGAGGTGGTTATGGTCTCTTTACAAGGTTAATGAGAGATAAAGGTTTTTCTTTTTATTCTACAGATATATATTGCGAGAATATTTTTGCAAATTATTTTGATGCAAAGAAATTAGGTCTCAAATCAGATTATGAAGTTTTAACAACTTTTGAAGTGTTTGAACATCTTATTGATCCAATAAAAGAAATAAGGAAAATGCTTGTTTATTCTGATACTATTTTGTTTTCAACTGAACTTCAACCTAATAGTAAAGTTGAAGAATGGTGGTATATTGTACCTGAAACTGGACAACACATATCATTATATAGTCTCAAAACATTAGAGAAGATCTCGGAAATTTTAAAATTAAAATTGTTTTCACAAGGTAATTTTCACATATTAACAAAGATTGATCTGAAAAAAGACCCATTTGAAGAGAACACAAATGATAAAGGTAACAAAAATAAACTCGAAAGTTTAATCTGGAAAGATTTTGAGTTAATTAAAGATTCTTTAAGCAAAAACAAAGAGATAGTAAACTATTTGAATAATAAAATTAAAGAGCAAGATTCTGAAACACAACCTGTATATTCCGAAGAATTTATAGAGGAAGTTCTTAAAATAAATGAAGATATAAAAAACAAAGTACGATCACAGAATACTGAATTAAAAGATAATAAAAGCTTAATAAACAATTTGGAAAATGCTCTTAAAGTTAAGGAAGAAGATGCAAATAAGCTAAAACAAGAAAGTTCTAATCTGTCAAAAGAACTCATGAGTCTTAATCAAAAACTCTACGTAATGGAACATTCTAAAGGTTGGAGATTCGTATTAAGATTTAGAAAGGTATTTCATAAATTATTCCCTCAAAGTAGTCTTCAGCTTAAGGTTCTTAAAAAACTATACTTTGTCTTAAGAGATAAATTTCATGATTTAAAAATTGAAAAAAATATTGAAAGAACTGAAAGAAATATAAACTTAAAATCTAAGAAAATAGTATATATTGGTCATTCTTTCCATAGTAAGACCAAATCTACAGAATTTTTAATTAATTACTTAAAAGAACATTTTACAGTTGAAGTTGTATTGGATAACAGCTGGAAAGGCGATCCATATCCAGACCTTTCATTTATAGATGATTCTTACTTGGCAGCAATATTTTTTCAACAGGTACCGTCAGTAGATGTTTTAAATAACATAAAAAATGATAATCTAATATTTTTCCCTATGTTTGATTCTTATTCAAACTTAGATCCTAGTTATTGGAAGAGTTTGTCAAAATTAAAGTTCATAAATTTTTCTAAAACACTTCATGAAAAGCTAGCTAAATGGGAATTAGATTCTATGTATATTCAGTATTTTCCTGAAGTGAATGAATTTATCCCTGGCAAAGAAAATGAAATATTTTTTTGGCAAAGAATCTCAAATCTAAATTTTACTATCTTAAAAAAGTTATTAGGTAAGGCTAAATTTAATATCCATATACATAAGGCAGTAGATCCTGGTCATGAATTCCTTATGCCAGAAAAAGAAGATATAGAGTATTACAATATTACATTTTCAGATTGGTTTGAAAATAAATCTGAGTTTGTAGAGCTTATTAAGAGTAAATCTATTTATTTCGCTCCAAGATTAACAGAAGGTATAGGTCAGTCATTTTTAGAAGCTATGAGTATGGGAAAGGCTGTAGTTGCACCTGATAAGCCTACTATGAATGAGTATATAACTAATGATTATAATGGCTATTTATATGACTTTAATAACCCGCTGAAGATTAATTTTAGCGATGTTAAAAAAATACAGGAAAATACTTATAAATACATGAAAGAGGGCAATATTACTTGGAATAAAGAAAAATTTGAAATTATCGATTTTATAAAAAAAAAATAAATTAATATATTCAACTATGAAAAGAAATCCTAAATACTCAATTATTACGATTAATTACAATAATGCAAGTGGACTTCAATTAACACTTGATAGTGTAATTAATCAGACATTTACAGATTATGAGTTTATTATTATTGATGGAGGATCAAATGATTCAAGTGTAGAAATAATTAAAGAGAATGCCAATAAGATAGATTATTGGGTAAGCGAACCAGATAGTGGAAGATATAATGCCATGAATAAAGGTATAAAGGCTTCAACAGGTGAATATTTGTTATTTTTAAATAGTGGTGATTATTTCACTTCTAATACAGTCTTAGAGCAGGTTAATAGTATTGATTGTAATGAGAAAGTATTTTTTGGAAATATATTGATTAATGAAAATGGTGAAGAAAAAATAATAAGTGGTCCTGATTCGGATTTAAATCTTGAATATTTTTTGGAGAATGCATTACCTCATCAAGCTACATTCTTTCATAAATCTGTAATCTCTCAAATGGGAGGGTATTCAGAAAAATATCAAATTTATGCCGATTTAGAACTTTATCTAAAAATTGTTAAAGAAGGAATATCTCTAAAACATATTCCTGTAACAGTTTCCAATTATGATCTGAACGGAATAAGCAGTGATAATAAATATTTATTGAAAAGAAACAATGAAAAATCCCAAATATTTAATGAAATATTAGGTTTTCCAGAGGTAAACTTTTTAACTATCGTTCTAAATGGAATGCCTTTTATTCAATATCATATTGAAATATTTAAAAATTTACCATTTAAATGGCATTGGCATATAGTTGAAGGAGCAGCCCAATTAGTAAAAGATACTGCATGGAGTGTTGCCACAGGAGGCAAATTAATGTCGAAATATTATAGAGAAGGGTTAAGTATTGATGGTACGACAGAATATTTGGATATTCTTAAAAGAGAATTTCCAGAAAACATAACTATATATAGAAAAGAAAATGGTCAACTCTGGGAAGGTAAAACAGAAATGGTAAGTGCACCATTAAAGAATATTAATAAGGAAAGTTTATTATGGCAAATTGATGCAGATGAAATCTGGACATTAGATCAATTTGTTAAAGGTCGTGAACTATTTATGCTCTATCCTGAAAAGACAGCAGCATATTTTATGTGTAATTTCTTTGTTGGACCAGATCTTGTTTTACAAAACTATGGTAGTTGGGGAAATAATCTATCAACAGAATGGTTAAGAGTATGGCGATTTAAACCAGGAGACAGATGGTTAGCACATGAACCCCCTTCACTGATGAGATTAGTTAATAAGCAAGAAGTTGATTTGGCAAAATTAAACCCATTCTCACATGCACATACAGAAAGTGCAGGTCTTGTTTTTCAACATTATGCTTATGTAATCAATTCTCAAATTGAATTTAAAGAAAATTATTATGGCTTGAAAGATTTATTAACTAAATGGGAGAAACTTAATAGTACAAAAGATTTACCAGTATATATTAAAGATTATTTTCCTTGGGTTAAAGAAAAAGCAGAAGTTAATACCTCAAAATATAGTGATGTAAAACCAATACTAAAAATAGATAAGAATGGAAGTTATAAATGTGAATACAGTCTTGAACAAACGGCTCCTTTAATTACAAAACAAAGGTTCTTGCTAGTTAATGATTTGTTAAACGGTAACTCAATTGACTTAAAAATAACAACCCTACGTAACGTAAATACTGAAAAAGAGTTAAATAAAATATATAGTTCAAAAATATGGAAGATTGTAGAAATTATTCAAAAAGTAAAATTGAAAATCATTCCAGATAATTCTTTAAGAAGAAAACTAATTTCTAAAATAATAAGGACAATAAAGTACCGATAATACATGAAGAATTATATAAAAAAAATAATATATAAAATCAGCAAGTATTTGTTAGTTGATGTGATTAGTGAGACTGAAGAAATAAAATCCAAAGACTATGACTATTATCTTGGGTTATATAGGGAGATTGTTAATATTGGAGAAAATAATAAGATTGAGTTAGGTAGGGTGAACAGACAAATGCAAATAGGTAGAGAGAAGGAAATTCTCAAAGATCTTCAAAAGGCTGAATTTAAAGTATTTTCCCAGTGGGGAGATGATGGGATAATTCAATTTTTAATAAATTATTTAGATATTAAAAATAAAAGTTTTATTGAATTTGGTGTTGAAAATTACAGAGAGTCAAATACAAGATTTCTATTGATAAATGATAATTGGACAGGATTAGTATTTGATTGCTCTGAAAATTATATAAATGAAATTAAGGCAAGTGAACTATACTGGAAATATGATTTAATTGCAGCTAAGGCTTTTATTACAAGGGAAAATATAAATTCTCTTATAACTATGAATGGTTTTAAAGGTGAAGTCGGTATTCTTCATATCGATCTAGATGGTAATGATTATTGGATTTGGAAGGCAATTGATGTTATTACCCCTTCAATAGTAATTATGGAATATGTGAGTGTATTAGGAATTGAAAATTCTTATACAATTCCATACTCTAACAATTTTACAAGAAGTGAATATCATTATACACAGTCTTGTTATGGTTCATCTCTTTTATCACTTTGTGATTTAGCGAAAGAAAAGGGGTATACATTTGTTGGTTCAAATTCTGCAGGTAATAATGCATATTTTGTGAAAAATTCGATTAAAAAAGACTTAAAAGAACTTACTGTTGAAGAAGGATATGTTAAGTCAAAGTTTAGAGAGGCTAGAGATAAAGAAGGGAAACTTAGTTTCGTTAGAGATAATAAGAGAAGAGAAATAATAAAAGGATGTAAAGTATATAATACTAGAACAAACAAAATAGAAACATTTAAATAATATATCAATTAAAATGCCACTAGTAACCGTAATCACTATTACTTTTAATATAATTAAAAATAATAGGTCGAAATTTATTAAACAGAACTTTGAATCCGTTCACAATCAAACATACCCTAATATAGAACATATTATTATTGATGGAGCTTCAAATGATGGGACAATTGAATTACTAAAGGAATATCAACAAAAAGGGTATATCAAGTTTTACTCTGAACCAGACAGTGGCGTTTATTTCGCTATGAATAAAGGTATTGAAAGGGCTAATGGTAAGTATATTGCATTCATGAATAGTGATGATTTCTATAATAACCCAGATGCAATTCTAAATTCAGTTTTAGAACTAGAAAAAACAAATGCAGATGCTTCTTACGGAGATACTCAGGGTATTTATCATATTAATGATAAAAAGCTAGATATTTGGAAAGGTGACATTAATGAAATACCTTTTGGGAGACATTTTTGTCATCAAAGTATGTTTACTAAAAAAGATGTATTAAATGAACTAGGTGGATTTGATACAAGCTATAAAATCTCATCAGATAGTGACATAATTATTAGATTAGTCTCAAAAGGATATAAAATTATTCATATTGAAAAAATAATTGCCTCATATAGAACAGGAGGACTTTCTCAACAAAAAACTGAATTAGTAAGAAAGGAACACTCTCACTCATTTTATGAGCATATGGGTAAAGATATGGGATTATCGATGGAAGAATGTTTCGAGATTTGGAATTATCGAGTTTTTGAAGAAAAAGATTTTGATTATTGTGTTCGACTTGGAACTAAACTAAGAAATGAGGAGTGGATGATTAGATACTTCAGATTTTTATCAAATCCAGTCTTGAATAGGTCAAATAGATATTGTTCAGATAGGGAATGGAAATTAATAGAAATAGAAAGAAAACTTATAAAAATTTTCTTCAAATCGGGGTCTTTACAAAGAAAAATTCTGTCTAAAATTGTGAGGTTAGTTCATTAGTTTAATATTATCAATAGAATGTGGAAAACATTTAAAGCTATTAGAGGTAATAGAAGTTTCAATACATATTTTGATAAATTAAAAATTCATCAGCTTTTAAGTTTTGGCATAATAGTATTATTAGTTGGAATCCCTACTGTTGTTGCATTAAAAGGTTATATATTTGGTGCTTCTGGTGACCAAGAGCAGTTTATGTGGCAATCTAAAAACTTTATTAATATTTGGGTAAATGGCACTACTTTAGTGAAAGATTCTGGGTTTGGAGTAGAAATACCTTATGCATATACTCCTTTAGCGATTATTCAATCATTTCTTTATCTCACATTAAAAGCAGTATTCACCAATACCACATTGGCAGTAAATTTAACCACTGGAATATTTCTCTCCTTGAACTATTTGTCAATGTACTTCTATCTAAAATCATTAAAGCTTAAGCCAATTGTCTCAACTCTAGGAGCAGTTATATTTGCATTTGCATCTCAGATAATAATTCATGCAAATTATCATATTTCTCTATATATAATGTTTACAATTCCTCTCTTTTTTATGTTTCTTAAGAAAGCCGAAACAAGCTTCAGTTTTAAAAACTTAACAATACTAATGCTATTACTTGCAACGACTTTTTACATTCATGAATATCATGGATTATTTTTATTAATTACTTTAATAGTTTGGATTTGTTTTAACTATCGTCGTTTTATAAATAGAAAAAATCTCGTTGCATTTATTAAAGCATCACTAATAGGGATTGTTTCTATGTCACTGTTTATTAAAATATATGCTGATAAACTTTTTTACGACACGGCGAATAATATTTCTTCGTTAAGAATACCTGAACAAACAATTAATTATAATGCTACGTTATGGGACTTCCTTTTACCTTCTAATGATAATATCTTATTTGGAAATTTGGCTAGTCAGATATATACTAATAAGAGCCCTATTGAAAGAGGCTTAATAGAATTTCCTAATTATCTTGGAATTGTTGTTTTAATATTATTATTAATTGGAATAGTTCTTTGGTATAAAAAGAAAATAGAGGTAAGAAATAAAACCACTCTCTTTTATTTGCTAATATTATTAATAGCAATAGTATTTTCTTCCGGTGCATTATATATTGGAACTAATGGAACCATAAGACTTCCTATGTTTTGGGGATTTAATTTTAATATTCCTCCGATTAATCAACTGAGATCTTTTGGTAGATTTGGAATATATGTAGCTTTCATTGCGACAACAGCATCAATGTTTATACTAAACTATATTTTCTTAAATCTTAAAAGAAATTTAGCGAGATCTGTATTTCCATTAATTATTGTTATTTTAGCAATCTTTTCAATTTTAGATTTATATCCTGAAAGTAGGATTCTTTATCATAAATGGCCTATTGGTTCATTTGTAGATACTATTAAAAATGATAATGAGTTCTTTTACGTCCTAAATTTGCCTTTTAGAATAGGGCAGCCTGATTATGGTGCCTATCCACTTTACCTACAAACGCTTCATCAAAAAAATATAATTAATAACTATACTTCATTTACTTCTCCCTTATATCTAAATAAGATTAAAAGTAGTGAGGTAAATTGTTTATATATAGATACTATAATTAACAGACCATGCGATAAAATAGACTATACAAAACTTCAAGACGAGAAGATAAAATATGTCATTATTACTAAAAACTCTATTTACGAAAACGACAGTAATTACAAATCTATAGTTAATAGTTTAAAAGAAAAATTTGTAATCATTTATGAGAGTGAGGATGTTGTGGCTATTAGGACTTATTAATATATAATAGCGAGGTGTACTATTTATTTACAAGTAATGATATACTTACGAATTATTGTTTATAGTATAAATATATTTTTAGTAGCTTATTAATTTTTATAAATAATTTATGAAGAAAGCACTAATTACCGGGATAACTGGACAAGATGGTTCATATTTGACAGAACTGTTATTGTCTAAAGGATACGAAGTCCATGGGATAGTAAGAAGAGCATCAAACTTCAATACCAACAGAATAGATCACTTGTATACAGATCCTCATGACTTAGAAACACAAAATCCACAAAAAAAACTATTTTTACATTTTGGTGACTTAGCTGACTCAAGTGTTGTTGATAAAATCATAAGAAATATTGTTCCAGATGAAGTATATAATCTTGGGGCACAAAGTCATGTTAAAGTAAGTTTTGATTTACCTGAATATACTTCAAACGTAGTAGGGCTAGGTACCTTAAGACTGCTTGAAGCATTAAGAAATTATGCCCCAAAATGTAAGTTTTATCAGGCCTCAAGTAGTGAAATGTTCGGAAAGGTTGTAGAAAGCCCACAAAAAGAAACAACCCCATTTTATCCAAGGTCACCTTATGGAGTGGCTAAAGTATTCGGATATTGGATTACTGTTAACTATAGAGAAAGCTATAATATGTTTGCATGTAACGGAATATTGTTTAATCATGAATCACCTAGAAGAGGAAAAACATTTGTAACAAGAAAGATAACCAGAGGGTTAGCAAATATAAAACTAGGAAAGCAAGATTGTCTATATTTAGGTAATATGGATTCTCAAAGAGATTGGGGACATGCAAAAGACTATGTTGAAGCAATGTGGTTAATGATGCAACAAGAAAAAGGAGATGACTATGTGATCTCTACAGGTAAAACTCATACGATAAGGTACTGTGTAGAACTTGCAGCTAAAGAAATGGGGTTTGATATAGAATGGAAAGGTAAAGGTTTAGATGAGGTTGGGATTGATAAAATAACAGGAAAAACAATTGTTAAAATTGATAAAAACTTCTTTAGACCTGCTGAGGTAGAATTATTATTAGGAGACTCATCAAAAGCAAGAAAGGTATTAAAATGGGAACCTAAATATACATTTGAAACTCTTATTAAAGAAATGGCAAAGTTTGATCTTGAGAATGAAGAATCAGGAGACTTTAATTTTTAACGTATATTGAGATGGAAAAAAACGCAAAAATATACGTTTCTGGACATTCTGGACTTGTAGGTAATGCAGTTTGCAAAATATTAAAAACTCAGGGATATGAAAATATTATAACTAGAAGTCATAAAGACTTAGATTTATTAAGTCAAAGTCAAACTGATGAATTCTTTAAGAAAGAAAAACCTGATTATGTAATTCATCTTGCAGGTAAAGTTGGTGGAATTAGAGGTAATAAGACATATCCAGCTGATTATATTTATGAAAACCTTACAATTAATTCTAATGTAATCTTTTCTTCACATAAACATAAAGTGAAGAAACTACTAAACTTAGGGAGTGTTTGTATATATCCAGTTTTGGCGCCAATCCCTATTAAAGAAGAATATCTATTAACAGGTCCATTAGAATACACTAACGAGGGTTATGCATTAGCTAAAATTGCCTCTTTAATGATGTGTAAAAAGTACTTTGAACAGTATGGAGACAATTTCATATCAGTAATGCCTGCTAATCTTTATGGTCCATTTGATAATTTTGATCCTTTAAATGGTCATGTCATACCAATGTTAATGGGTAGAATTCATAAGGCAAAGTTAAACGGGGATAAAGAAGTGACTATATGGGGAACAGGGAAACCAACAAGAGACTTCTTATATTCAGAGGATGTAGCAGATGCTCTAATATTTATAATGAATAACTATAACGAAAAAGAACACTTAAATATTAGTACAAGTGTAGAAACTTCAATAAAGGACTTAGTTGAACAATTGGTAAAAGTAATTGGATATACAGGTAATATCTCTTATGATACTTCAAAGCCAGATGGAACTCCTAAAAGATATCTTGATACAACAAAAGTAAATTCCATTGGCTGGAAAGCAAAGGTTTCTTTAAATGAAGGTTTAAATAAAACTTATAAGTGGTTTTTGGAAAATGAAAAGTATATAAATGATAAATATCATATTTGGTAAAACTATGAATGGAAAGTATAAAAATCCAAAAAATATTGAACAAGATAGTGATATTAGAGTTAAGATAGTTAATCTTAATAAAGGGTTCACTATTTATGATGAACAAGTAAATACTCTTAAAGGATTCTTTCAAGATCCTAGAAAATTAAAAACAAAGAATTATCATACCCATGTTGCGTTAAAAAATATTAATCTTACTGTCAAAAATGGTGAAATGTTGGGTATTATAGGTAGAAATGGTTCTGGCAAATCAACACTCTTAAAGATAATTGCAGGAATATATGCTCCAGATAGTGGCGAAGTTATTGTTAATGGTAGAATTGTA
>Ga0154020_10008671_pt1 | contig 11772 bp, 19 predicted proteins | sample Klosneuvirus_201_FD_109709 | JGI IMG/M metagenome (GOLD analysis project Ga0154020, IMG submission 109709) | Active sludge microbial communities from wastewater, Klosterneuburg, Austria - Klosneuvirus_20160825_MG | ecosystem: Engineered > WWTP > Aerobic digester > Activated sludge | place... | reverse complement strand
TCCTCCTCCTCTCCCTCCTCTTCCTCCTCCTCCTCCTTCTTCTCTTATGTATATACATATATAATACTTTTCCACGAATTTTGTAATCGGGGAGTGGAGAGATTTCATAACCGATCGCAATCTCGACCTCCTACCTCCTTCTCTTTGTCCTCCTCGTTATTTAATATGATTTTCCTTTCTCTTGCTATTAATATTTCCTTTTCTCTCTCTTTTCTCCTTCACATTCCCTCTTCTTCTATTGTTGTTGTTGAATCCCTTATCTGAGTAGCGTTGGAGAACATGCTTCTGGATAATTGTACGAGCAAAGGAAGCGGAACTCTCTTCGCTCCCTACTGCTTCGACCACTCGTACGCTTCTACTCTACTTTTTTTCCCTTCCTCCTCCCTCATCCTCTTCCTCACTTTCTCCTTCTCCTTCTCCTTCTGCTCCTCCTCTCCCAGCTCCTCCACCACCACCGCACCGTCCTTCTCTTCCTCCTCTACTCATTTACAGTTTCATAACTCCTTGTAGGACGATTACGGACGTCATCCCTGCCTATGATCCGTGGAATTGGAGCTTCCCTAATATCATATACCTTCGCGCTAAGATCACCAATTTCCGTACGTCCATATGAGAGAGAACCAATGAGGCGGTGCAACAACCCACACCACGACGACTTTCATCCTCCCTCCTCATCCCCCCTCTTCATCCTCCCTCCCTCCCTCCTCCTTCCTGACCTTCCTCTTCTTTCCCCCTCCCTCCCTACCTCTATTCATCCTCCTCCTCCTCATTATCATCATCCTGCTCTTCCACCATCTTCTCCAGGTACTTGCAATGGTGGACTTCTCTTCTTCCCTCAAGTCCAGCCGCGATATGCGATAACCGTCGATGCCTATGGAATCGTCGCCACTAAAACCAATCAACCCATCGCCCTCTCGTGCCAAGCTGTACTCCCCCCATTCCTCTCCCCGTTCTTCATCTTTTCCCCCCTCTCCTCCCCTTCCTCCTCTTCCTCCTCTTCCTCCTCCACCTCCACTTCCACCACCTCCTCCTCCTAACCTCCACCTCCTCACGGAACCGAATCTTATCTTAGATGAGAACGAAGCAGGGCATCCTATGGGGCGGTCAGATCGACATTCGCATTCACCATGAGCGCACCGCCCCTCTTCCTTACACTCTCACCATCCCAAGTTCGTTCTCTCCTCCTCTTCCTCCTCCTCCTCCTCCTCCTCCTTTTCCTTTCTCCTCCCTCTTCGAATCTCAAGTTTTGCCTCTTCCGTTCCCTCTGTTCCCCTCTTCGTCGTTTTCATTTTCCTCCTTTCTTTCTCCACGATTCCCGTTTCCTTATCCCCTTTCCTCCTCTTTTCTTTCTCTTTTCTCTTAGGTGATGTCAGCTTCCTTCCGACCGACTACTTTTCTCCCTTTGGTACTTTCCCTATGCTGATGTCTCTCCTTTACCGCCGCATTATTCTCATTTTCTTGTTTAACTATAGTTGGTGTACGGTTCAACTGTGGCGCGAAGGTGTATCAGTGTCGTCCCCTCGCTTCCGTCTCCCTCGATAACCTCCAACCCCTCGCCGACGGCGGTTACGGCTGCTACGCCTCTGTCTTACCCCCTTATCTCGATCCCTTAACCGGCTTCCTTGCCGAATCACTGTACGTTGAAATGATTGAAATATGGTGATGACAAGAAAAAGAAGAAGGGGGTAGGATGAATTTACCTCCTTTATTCCGATAGGACCTCGGAACTAACCGTCGACGTACCGAATCTGGACCTCAGCGATCTTTTCGAGGAAAACAATGCTAGCATAAGCGGCAGTTTCTTCACCTCTCTGCGACCCCTCAACCAATCCGTACCTGCCTCTCCCTTTCTTTCACTCTCCCCCTCCTCCTCCTTTCTCTCCTTCCTTCCAGATCATCTTTTCTCTCTGAAGGGCCCCAATCCGCAATTTGGCTATGTGGAGGCGGGAGTGACGTTGGAGAGCGTCGCCACTAATCCCAGTTGCCGTCTCGAGCTCCTCGTACCCTCTCCCCTTCCACTCCCTTCCACCTGCCACCTCTCCCCTCCACCTCCACCACTTCCTCCTCCTTTTCCTCCTCTCTTATCATTCTCTTTCTCCTCCTTCTACCATCCTCTCCTCTCCAGAATTACTACTACGTGAATGCTTTGGGTGAAGCGATTCCATCTGTTGGCGGCGAACCGAGCCCCGCCAAGATCCCTTGCGACCATGAAGCCTTCCTCACTGCCGCCAAGGGTATTCTCCTTCTCCTCATCCCTCCTCCTCCTCCTCTTCTTATGGAATAACGGTTTCAACAGTGTTTGACAGTCTTATTGTTGCGATTGACAGCGAGTCCCTTCCTCCTCAAGACGCCTTGGTCCTCATCGACTTGGTATTCTTACATTCTTGTTCTCCTTTTCCTTCTTTCGCTCTCTCCATTGCCATTTTCGGTTGCCTTCTTCTCATCCTACGCTTTCTCCTCTTCTTCCTCCTCCTTCTCCTTCTTCTCCCCCTTTTCCTCCTTCTCCTCCTTGTATAGGCGAAGATCATTACGGGAGGAGATCTGTGGAACGGTTGCTCGTCGCTTGTCGAGTCCTTTTTCCGCACCTCCTCCAAATCGAGGACTATCCATACCAACATATGTCCTGTATGTCTTTCCTCCATCATCTTATTTTCAAACCATCTCTTTTTTGCCTTAATTTGAAATGTTTTTATATGATTTGACGGTATCTTTTCCGACAGTATGCGGATTGGACGAGTCCTCAGTGGGCGGCTAGCCCATGTTGCAATGTCTCGTACTTTCTCATTCCGAGCGTCGCTATGTGCTTTTATGTAACCGTCACCCTCATTTCCTGGAATTGATAGACTACAGAGCTCTATGTGTTGCCCATTCCGCAACGACACTGTCTCAGTAACTGTCTATGACTTTGGTAACCAAGGCAAGTTCCTCGCCTCGGACTGTCACCTCAAACGCTGCATTAAGGTTCCCTTATCTTTATTTCTCTTTCTCTTTCTTTTCCCACCTCCTTTTAGTCGGTGATGGACGGTTATATGTCGAATCTGAATGGTGAGTCGACTTGCGAAGCGAATCTGCAACTCCAAGTGGCCGCGCTCACCACTGTCGACAACGGTTGGGACCGCTGCTACGTATGTTCCTCACCTCCATCAGTTCCCATTTCCTTCTCTTCCTTCTCTTCTTTTTCTACCTTCTCTTTCTCATCTGTCTCTTTCCCCTCCTGCTTTTTTGCCTTCTACTCCTCTTCCTCTCTTCCCTAGCCCCTCCTCCTCCTCTCTAGGCAATGGTTTTTGGACACTCTTGCCTATTCTGTTCCTATGTGGGCGAAGGGAGTTACTGCGATCAAAATTACTGCACGGTTCCGTGTAACTCCGACAGTGATTGTGTCAGCCCAAGTCAGTGTTTCGGAAGCGGAGTGAGGAAATACTGCTCACGTGAGCTTATCAATAGCGACTATGCGGTGAAGGAGCCTCTCTTCTACCAGGTCCCTCACCCTCTTGTAGCTTTTCCTCCTCCTCCGCATCCTCTTCCTCCCTGGTTTTCCCTGTCTATCTACTTATATTTCTCACCAGTTATATTTTAGTGTCTTCTGAACTCTCTGGATCCAATTAAGAGGGAATTTGTCGTCGCCGAAGTGAACTCTATGGGTAACGGCTCGACGGTTACTGCCAAGCTCGCCTCCATCATCGCCGGTTCCTCTCAATGCACTGACCCCGTCACAGGAGAGGTCCCTCTTTTCCCTTCCTTTTGTAGTACATATGTTTAAGTTTATGTCATTTGATGATATGCTGAAATATCTTGGCAATAGCGATGGACCTCATCAAACCCGGCGATTTCTAATCCGGTAAACTCGTCGACTTTGTGTGCCTTGGAGAGCGGTTACTGCAACTGGAACGGTTGCGATGCCTTCAAGACGCCTCTCACCTGCACGAAATGTATGATTTCCTATCGACTTGCCCATCCATTTAAACATTCATATCTCATTCATCGCATTTCTAGCGAATTGCGAGGACGCCAACTTCCCTGCAAACCCTCCGGAGGCGTCCGGAGATGCGGCAGGGGCGTGTCTCGGGTGTTTCGGAACGCGAGCATGTTCGCGAAAGTCGAGCCCTGGACTATGCGCTATTGATGTCGCTCGCGTCTACGGCCCTGATCTCGTACAGCGATCGATGCATATAGATCATGCCTCAGAATGAGTTCACTGAAGTATCGTTCTTTCTAGACGAATGAGCGGAGGGTCTTATGCGCTTCCGAGGGCGGCGATTACAATCCTCTGAGGGACAATGCTCAGCAATGCCTCCGACTTTCCTCGACCTCCAACTCCTCCTGCGTCAAATCGGGTACTTATTTACTCGGCTCTCTAGTTAGTGTTTTGATGTTGCTTGGGTATTCATGGGGGGTTGCGATATCGCATAGGAACGAATCACGTGCCGTCGCAGTCACAATGTCGCGTTCCGAGGCCTCAGGCAACATGCAGCGGTTTCTCCTCCATCAACGGTCTCGTCACTTACTCCTGGGACTCGTACTCTTACCCCATTTGCTCCTCCTCCTCCTCATCACCTCCACCTGCCCTCTCCTCGAAATCTTGTATTCTGCTTAGTGTCGACAGCGTGTGTATTGCCAATCCTTCCTTTGCGAATGCGATTTTCAACTACTCGACATACAATCTCTACACCATGTGCACCACTGAACTCGGCACTGTCTTTATCGTACTTACCCCCTTACATCTTCCTCTTTTCTTTTTCTTCCTTCTCCATTTTCTCCTCTCGTTTGTTATCGTAGGGGCTAGAGTGGATTCCGGTGGCGTTGTCGAATCAGTCGTCGTGTTCGACTAAGGGGTTGTGTTGGAGCAATTGGCTATTGAATCAGACGGATTGTCTCGCTCTATCATGCAGCGCTTGTCCGGCCGACCCGAGATGCTCCTCTACTGTCGACCAATCGTCATGCTCGTAACTCCATCTCTGCTCCTCCTCGTTCTCATTTTCCTGACTCCTCCTCCTCTTGACTCCTCCTCCTCTTGACTCCTCCTCCTGACTCTCCTCATCCTCTCCTCCCCCTTCTAGGCTGCTGGGGTCGTGTGCGGGCATTGTCGGTTGCTTGCGTCCTGTGCCTACTGGAAACAACTGCTTGACGCTCGGTTGGGGATGGGTCTGGACGCCGCGAGGCTGCATTAATGCAGATGTACAGTCTCTCTTTTTATACCCATATATTTATAGTCTATTATATGCATCCCTCTGATATTTTCCATTCATCGTTTGCTGATGCTAGGTGAATGCGAGTGTGTGCTCCCTTCAAGGAGGAAGCTATCTGTCGGCCCTCGCGAATCAGTCGGCGTGTGAAGGCTGGGCGGGTCTATGCCTTGACAAACGAGTCCTTTATCCAGGGCGACCCGGATATACGACCGTATGACGACTGGATGAGTGAAATATTTCATTACGATTGTTTATTGATTATGTTTCATCTAGACGGCGCCTTACGGTTACAACTCATTTGACAAGGCGGGGTGCGATTCGTGCGGCTATTCTGAGTGGCGACCCTTCTTCCGATGGCAAGAGGCCGAGTGGACCTCTGTTCGAGAATGGTTCCCTGATAAGTACTCCAATGATACCGCGATTCTGTCATGAATATCTGTGATTTAATGGACCTTTAGGTATGTGACGGCACGCAGGCTTGTCACTCCTACGTGGACGCCGACGCCGAGCTCCACGAAGCCAGGATGGGACATTCTCTTCCGCAAATCCCTCGACGCGCGATTGGGCGCCGTCTACAAGGTACGGGACTCCCTTAATGATTACGCAAATCAACATAGATGTCGATAAATCTCTATATATTGAATGGTGCATTCTCTTCCTCTAGAACGCCTTGTTGTGCCACTATGGTCAATCGAGGGAGCAACTCGGTCTCATCAGCTGTGCATGCGGTGACAATGCACCGTCCGACTACTGTGCGAGCAACTACAGCACTTCCATCGATGTTCCTGTCGGTTACTTCGCGTATGATTCCCTCTATATACCATATATACGTATATGCACACGGATGCATGCATTCTTTTGAGAGTTGGCTGATTGATTTTCATGCTTTTAGTCCTTGCAAGGGATATGACTCCAACTTCACGAGCGATTATGCGTATCCTGCTCCTCCTCCACTTCCGCTTCCACCTTTCTCACGCATCTTCCTTTTTCTCCCTCTTCTCCTTCTTCTTCTCATTCTCTTCCCTCCCCTCCTCCTCATTTCCCTTCTTTCAGTGACGTATATGCGAATGCGTCATTCGTAGCGACGTCTACAATTACCCCTTGCTACGACCTCGAGCTCATTCAGGTCCATCCTCCAATCCTCCGCTGCTCCCTCTTTTCCTATTGTCTTCATCATCCCTCTCATTCACTTCTCTCCTCCTCTCTTAGGTTCCGGCGAGTCAATTCGAGGAACGGAAGACGGTTGCCATCTCTAGTGTCACTATTGAAAGCGGTCAGTCGCACCAAGGCGAGCAGCTTTACATTGAGAACGACCGAGGTCATTCCTCCTTTGCCTTCCTTTAGATATATTTTTCTATCAATGATCATTATATTTTCTCGCTGAGTGAGGTCTTGTGCAGGAATTGTGGTCGGACAGATCTCGGGCGACGGTTATCAGTTCGCGGTAAAGGGTGGTCATCGCTTCACTTCAGGCGTCACTGCGTGCCTCAAAGAGCTTCAGACTCGTTCCGTCGATCTCAAGAACCTCCAACTCCGCGATATTGTGCGCCGTCATCATGCCATCATCTCCCTACTTCCCCCTCTGCCTCTATTCGAATGCTAAGATTGATATTGGGTGAGGTGGTGACGAGCGATTATCGCAACTTCACGCGACTCTCTCTCAACGCCAAGCTGAGCGCCACTGAGCTCTGTTTCGACATTACCGGAGACAACGTCACCTTCTTTCCCTCCATGTGCGCACCGGTCTCCGGGAGTCTCATTGCTAAGTTGATTTCCTGAGGCGTTCACTCCATCTAGGTGGGTGGCGAACGCAGAGAATGCGCAATATATCAACACATGGGACCTCGGCACTCTCATCTTACTCTTCATCGGAGCCGCCGTCTTCTTTGGCCTTCTTTGCTTTACCCTATGGCTTGTACCACATCGATCGCTCCCCCCTTAGCATGATCATAGCCATTCATCGCTGACCGCTCATGGGGGGTATGTGTATATAGATCTTCGTATACGTACGTCGATACCTCAAGTCGACGCGAGAGGTCCCTTTCTTTGACCTGCCCAAGATCGCCCTGATCCTCATTGTCGCCTTCCTCGTCGGTACTCCCTCTCTCCTCCCGTGTTGTATTGCGTCTACATGGGTCTGATTTGTGATGCCGATCTCTTAGATCGCGTACTGTACTTGATATTGACTCCTTTTGGAACGATCGCCGAGAATCCCCAAGTGGTGGCTGTGTTTGCCGACTTGCCGGCGCTTATCTTCCTCTCCATCTTCTCACTCACGGTTATCCGATGGGCCGAGATCTATCACGTACTCTCCCAAGAATCCGTTCCACTTGTTATGTGTTTTCTCTGACATGATTTCAAATGGGCGGTAGTTCACGATGAGCTCAAATAGCGGTGAGAACAGGCTCAAGTGGGTCCTCGTAGGCTTCAACGTGATCATCTACCTGCTCTTCATCGTCCTCCTGATCCTCTACTATCGATTGCCCGACCCCTCCATCGTGACGAGTTGCAGCGCTGACTATATCGCCGCCCTCTCTGCGCGCACTCTTGTTGCCATCGTCTTCAAGGTCCACTTGATGATAGCTCCAATCATAGTCATCACCATGATACCATTCTCTTAATTGTAGATAATATTCGTGGTGATCAGCATCGGCCTCGCCTTTGCTTTCGTTTTCTACAGCCTCAAGGTACCTCCTTTCGATTGTCCTCACCCTGCCTCCATCTCTTCGCTTTCGTTTACCTCCTCGAATTGAAATAGATCCTCGGAATCTTAAAACAGTCAGGAGCCATCACTTCGGAGAAAGGAGCCAACTCTAAGAAGACCCTTAAGGTACTTCTACTCCTCCCTCTCCGCTCATTCCCCATCCCTTACTCTTTCCTTTCCTTTTCTCCTCTTCTTTCATTCTCTTCTCTAGCTAATATTGATCTCGGCGGTGTGCACCGTGTCGTTGGTGCTACAAGCGCTCAACCTCGTCATCACTGCATTCATCAAATACCAATCTATAGGCGTTGTTATCTTCATCCTCGTCACTGAGCTCGTCCCTACGGGCTTCTTGTTGAACCTCTATCAACCGAAATCAGGTTTCGTTAAGAGTAAGAACGCCAACAAGACCAAGTCGACCACTGGGTCCACTGCTCCCAAGGGCGAGATCAAGCTCAAGACCCGCGCCATGCCCTCATTATCAGACACGACACTAACACACACTTAAAAGGAGGCGAACCATTTGTATATCGATGGTGAAGAGTATTTCCATAGTGTTAAAATCGCAGAATACATCCACCATGCCAAGAGCATCTGATGCACGATAGTGACGGGAGGAGGCAAGAAGAGGCAAGTGATGTTGCCGAGTCCATTGTGATATTATCGAATAGTATTTCTTTTTAGGGGCCGCAACGGGCCGCTCGCTACAATACAACAATCCATCTGCTCTCTCAAGGCGAGGGCGGGTCTCATCTACTTGTCGTCAGTTGCAGCGTCAGCCACATAGTTGAAGGGCGACACACCATTCGCTCCGACAGGGAGGAACTCTTGCGGGTGCGCGCCATGGCGCATGCGGAGGAGATCGCGCGTGAGGGCCTCCGGCAAAAGCGCATTGGGATTCTTAGCAAAGAGCGCGAGGGCCTTGTAACGCTCTTTCTCCACGTCGGCCCAGAGCTCGAGCTTCTTGAGCTCGAGGAGCGCGGGGTTGGCGGCGAGCACCTTGGCCATGGCGCCGGCGGCCTCAGCCTCCGTGTTGGATTTCTCGAGGAACATGGTGTTCTTCATGCGCTCGCGCACGGCAAGGACCTCCGCCTCGTTCAGCGCAACGAGCTTAGCCGTCTCACCCTTAAGCAGCTGCACCTCCTGCTCGGCCTTGAGGCGCGCCTTCTCCTCCTCGGCCTTACCGCGCTGGCGAGCGAGGTTCTGTTGGTTCTGCGCCTCGACCTGAGCGAGGGCCGCCTGGTCGTCAATCTGCTTCTTAAGCAGATCTGCTTGAGCGGACGCCTTGGCACGATCCGCCTTAGCCGCCTCGAGCGCGGCAATCTTCTCGTCCTCAAGCTTGCGGAGCTCTAGCTCGCGTTGGGCCTCGAGCTTCTTGGAGCGCGTCTCGGCCTCCTTGGCAGCGAGTGTCTGCTCTTGCGCCTCGAGCTGCGGGAAGGACAGCTCGCGCACCTCAATGCTGATAAGCTTAGCACCGAGCGACGAGGCGGCATTGCTAAGCTTCGTGAAGATCTCGAGCTCGATCGTGTTGAAACCGTCGCTCTTCTCCTTAAGCGCCTTGCCGTGGTCCATGGCGCCAATGGCATCGCGGAAGAAGGCCTCCGCCTTCTCCTCGAGCATGTCGAAGGGGTCATCGTAAGCGCGGCCCTTGGTGAGCCACTTGACACCATCCTTCATGATCCACGTCAGTTGCACCGTCATCTCTGCGCGATGGCGATCGAGCGAGAAGAAGGAGAAGCGCTTGGTGGTGCGCGACTGCTGCAAGAAGTTCATGAAACCGTGGAAGGTCTCCTCGCCGCGAGCATAAGTGTACTCGGGGCCCATGCGGAAACCGCCGGGCGTCTGCACGGCATATTGGAAGCCTGGCTCAGGGCGGATCAGCGTGATGGCTCCCGCCTTAGCCGTGAAGCCCGCGTTGATCTCCTTCTTGCCTTGCTCGTAGATGGTCGTGTACTTGCCCGAGGCAGCATCGCGCTCTTGACGCGTGCCCTCAGTGATGACGGTCGTCATGTGCTTCTCACCAAGCTTCTGGATGTCGATGGGATTGCCCTCGAGCACAGAGGGATGGCGGATAATGTACTGACCGGCGCCGATCGGATACTGCGCCTTGCCGACCTGCACGACGGCCAACTGATTCTCCGAGAGTGTGATGAGGGTGACATCTTGATGGACCACAATGTCGAATCCATCCTCGCGCTTACGAAGCTTCTCCGTGCCGAGCCACTCCTTGCCAGGGCCGAGCGCACCATAGTTACCAGGGCCATAGAACTTGGTACGACCATGATGGAGCGCCTTACCAATCTCACCCTCGAGCACAGTGTACACCGCAAACACCGTCTTGTCGTTCTTAGCGTCGGAGATGAGCTTAGGGTCCATGCGCTTGAGGCCGCTGACAAAGTTCTCACCAGGCTGAAGCTTCAGGACAGTGCGAGCGCCCTCCTCCTCGGGAAGGTCCTCTGAGAAGCGCGTGAAGGCGGGTTGCGACGACGGCGCCCTGTTAGCGAGCGAGGCCATCTTGTCGGCCACAGCGCCCTTGTTGGCCTTGTTCTTGTCGAAGGCGGCCTTCTGATCTTGCGTGTAGTACTCTTCGCTGTCGCTGTCCACGTCCTCCTTGCGAGGCGTCTTCTTCTCCGCAGCAGGAGCAGAGGTAGGAGTCGATGGCGCCGCCGTCAAGTTGGCGCGGCTAGCGGGGCGTGGAGGAGCACCCGAGGCAGTGCCAGTGCGCTGCAGGCCGAGGCCGAGCGCAGGCGAGGCGGAGGGCGCAGGGGAGGCAGCGGCGGGCGCAGGGGCGACAGCGGTGGGCGTGACCGTCACGTTAGGCGTAGGCGCAGGCTGGGGCGCAGGCTGGGCCATCTACATGGGGAGGAGAGAGCATCAGGCAACCATTCACAAGCAAAAGACGGACATGGGGATAAGAAGTCAACCGCACTCACACGTGTCGCGGCATTGCCGCCACGGCCGAACGCAATCTCTCTTGCACAAAATATAACGGATATATTCGGCAAAAGGAAAAGGCGGAGAGAGCGGAAGCCGAGGGCGAGGCGAGGGCAAAGGAGAGGCGCGTCGGGTGCGCTTCACTGAACGACGCCCCTCATTCACAAACGGCGCCGTCGCCGAGACCCAGCACCAACGAAACACAATAATAATATCGATGTCAACATCGTGATGACGAGAGGAGGCGAGAGGGTAAGGACGGGAGCAGCTCAACGCTTCGGGCAACGACAGTCACTCTTGATGGGGGACGAGCTTTGACTCAAACGAAGCGGAGCGCACCTTACGAAGCGCAGACGCTACCACAAGAATGACCGTGATGGACTGAGCGCATGGCTACGGCGACATGGCGGATTCAGGGGCGGAGAGCCGCTCGAGGGGACTGATCGGAAAGCTCCAACGGCCACAAACCAACGCGGAACAGGAGGAGCTGTGCGAATGCACTGCATCACCCATGCGTCCTACGCAGGCTACGCTGCCTTCGGTGAGTTCGGTGCACGCTGCCTTTGGACTCGATGGTCTTGAACAGGTCGGCATGTAGGTAACCCCAAAATGAGGGGAGCCACGTGGTGAAAGAATAGGAGAGGGGAAACAACAAAGAAAGGGAGGAGCAGGAAAGGAATCGGTCTTGGGAGAGTCCGCGGAAACGGAGGGATGACGAGGAATTGTATAAAGGGGTCAGAGGAGTCGAAGGAGGAGGAGCAGCAGGAGAAGGAGGGAGGGAGAGGCTTTCATTTTGTCATTTTTATTTACTTGGTGGGTTTTTGTTTTTGTGTGATCTATGGAGGCAGATTTAACTGACAACGATATAAAATCAAAGAGCCTTATTTTGACGATTTTTGAGAGGTCTAAAAATATGAAATTCTTGAGCATTTATTATTATCTGAAGGGAAT
>Ga0154020_10008670_pt1 | contig 11773 bp, 14 predicted proteins | sample Klosneuvirus_201_FD_109709 | JGI IMG/M metagenome (GOLD analysis project Ga0154020, IMG submission 109709) | Active sludge microbial communities from wastewater, Klosterneuburg, Austria - Klosneuvirus_20160825_MG | ecosystem: Engineered > WWTP > Aerobic digester > Activated sludge | place... | reverse complement strand
CCCCCTCTCTCTCTCTCTCGCTCATTGTCTAATTGCAGCGACGCGCTTTCGACTGAGGTCCCTCTTCTTCCGTCTCTGTCTCTCTGCCCCTTTGGCCGTCTAGCCCCTGGTGAAGCATTTGAGATTGAACTTAGCCATGGTGGATATCTACTATTAACAGGGCCCTGAATATTGAATATTCTTCACATTGTTTTTGGGCTCTCTCTGAGGACATGCGTGATGGGCCCCGCAGCTAACGCCGGGAATTCGACGCCTCTACGATGACTGCCCCTTCGCCTTGCCCCCTCGTGAAGGGACAAGGTCTGCCATCTCTCTCCTTGAGGTTGTCTCCCATGGGTATATATTTTAAATGGGGTTTAATTGGATTTTAAGGCCGTTGGAACCTTCTCGCCATGGGAAGTTTCGTTCCCCGCGAGTGACGGTGGAGTTGGGGCTTGGCGATAATTGTAAACACAAATGAGGCTTTTTTTCTCATTTGTTGTTTTCTGTTCTCGATCCTTCAAAGAGATCCTCCTTAGCACATAAATATCAATATTAATTTATATGGGCATTTCTCTTATCAGAAGGCGTGATCTCCTCCCCGATCTCGCCTCTCTTGAGTCTCCGCTCCATGATTCCGATTTTTCCTCGCTGAATCAAATAGATCATTTTAAGTTTAAAAATATATTCTCGTTGTAATGTTGTAATTCTTCTTCGTTTGCACAGATGCGAGCAGTGGTGTTGGTGGCACTACTCTCAGCGGCACTCCTGGTGAGTCTCGGCGAGGCTGCGCCGGTTGTCCCCGAGCCAGACCTCACCTTCCTGGCGACCCTTTGCAATAACTCGATCTACACGTACCTCCCTTTTGATCGGGACAGTTTTTGCCTCAATGTGCAAGATGCCGCTAGCAACCCAATGCCTGCCTTTCTCTTCTGGCCCGACAGCACGCTCAATGCTATGCACGCCCTCCTCATTTTCCTCGATAGCAGGACGAAGGATAATGTGGTCATATAGATATTGGACCGGGATGTACGGTGGGATGTCAGGACCCTTCCCTGACCTTTCCAAGGTCCCCAACCTTACAATCTTGTACGGCGCCATTTCTCTTGTCGGAGCTAGATTCCGTCCGTTGAGTAACGATCAACGCCTTCTTACTAGTCATCTTGGTACCGCGAACATCGTCGGTGGGATTCCGACGACCTTTAACGGCACTACGAACCCGCATCTCACGGAGTTTTCCTTGGTCGATGTCAATGTCGACGGAACGCTTCCAAGTACCTTAGGCACTTTAGATAGCCTCGAGATTTTGTGCGAACCCTCACAACTGTTTCGTTACTTTTATTCCCTCTGGGTCTTGATCGATATATTAGGGAACTGAATGGGTTGCAATATGTCACCGGATCGTTGCCGTCGAACCTCTTCTCCCCGGTAAACTTGACGAGGGTGGTCCTTCAATCCTTGCCGGAGATCACAGGCGACATGCCATCCTTTCCAGTCGCTAGCAAGATCACGAACTTGTGTGCCCTCTTTCTATCCTCTTCGTTCCGTTTTGTATCTTATCGTTCTTCTTTCCCGAGTCGCATGTTCGACCTTCAAAACATGTCGGGTTCCATCCCTCCCACCGTGGGCAACCTTAACCTCCTGGTGGAATTGTACGTCTTGAGCATCGTGCCCCTCTGGAAACAATGAGGCCAACGCATCACATCTTGTTGTTAGGGACTTGAGCTTCATCCCATTGCCGAATTCGATCCCGGTAGAACTGTGCGCGGCTGGGCTAACCCAGTTGTGCGAGATACTCTTCGTCGCCTCTTGGCTAGCCTCAATGCCCATAGTAATGATCTTCTCTAGAACGCTGAGCAACTTGAACTTGACTGGAACGATCCCTTGGTGCATTACCGACATGGCTGACATGACTAAGCTCTCAATCGACAACAATCCTTCTCTCTCTGGTACCATTGCCTCCAACATCACGAATCTCATCAAGCTCGAGATATTGTCCGCCTCCTTGACTTTAAGAGTCGGTTGAATGCTCGATATTCTCAAAATTATAATTAGAAATCTGGCGGGTAACAGTTTGACCGGCACTCTTCCGAGCAACTTCTTCTCCTTCAACACCATGGTCTCCCTCTACATTGGCGACAATCAGCTCTCCGGAACCCTTCCCATCATCAATTCCATGACGAGCATTCGCGAGTTGTATGAATTGCATCATTCAGACTTAAAGGGCTTCCTAATACGAATCCTTTTTCTAGGACCTTTCCGAATAACCGCCTCACCGGTCAGATGACCATTCTTGACCCTGATCTGATGCCTGGCCTCTACCGCTTGTACTCTGCCATTTGTAGCCTTCACCAATCGATTCCCTTTCATTCCTATGTTTTGCAGTAATTACAATGGGAATCAGCTCACCGGAACGATTCCTCCGGAGGTGTTTCTCCTTGAAGGGCTCTACTCCATGTGCGTCGCCCCTCTCATTGTACTCGTCTCGTTCCATCATTATATGTTCCTCGTCGATTGTATAGCTCAATCATTGGCAACAATTTCACGGGCGACTTGCCGACTTCCATTTGCTGGAATCAGAATTTCACGACAGTGTACGGATCGTTCTTTGTCTCTGAAGTCGCTGAAGGCTGATGCAATTTTGATGCATCTGTAGTGAACTCTTAGGCGTACATACGATGAAGGGCTCTCTCCCTCCGTGCATGTCCAATATGTCGAGCTTGACTACCCTCACCATCTCCAACACGCCCCTCACAGGCGTCATGCCTTCCGACCTCTCCCTGGGCTCACTCTGGTCTGTGTATGACATTTTGATGATTTTGTGTTTCAGTCGATTTTTGGAAATGGAATTGTCGATTTTAGGACCTTCCAAAACACGAATTTTAGTGGCACCATTCCGAGCGAGTACTTTAATGCCTCTAATTTCGGGTCCGTCGCATTTGAAAGTTGTACCGCGGGGCCCACTCCGATCCCGGCGTTTGGGACCCTCCCCTCCCTCAGCAATTTGTACCTCTTTCTTTCCGTTGTCGAGATCCTCGCTTCTCACCTTTTCTCACGATAGGAAGTTGACCGGATCCAACCTCATCGGCGTTCCTCTCACTTTCGCAGCCAACACCGCACTGCCTGTGTTTTCCTCCTTGTGCGTTTCAATTCATTTGGAGTGCATGGGTCAGATTCTACGAAGATGATTCGTCTTTCCAGGACTATCACGGATGCACCGAACCTCAGCGGAACGCTGCCAACTGACCTTAGTAAGCTCACCTCCCTCTTTTCGCTGTACCGATCGATTGCCATTCTCATCGTCGCCTTCGGTGTTGACTCATCACCCTTTCTTGCAAAGCGAGATCCGGAACACCGGACTCTTCGGAACTATCCCCCAAGAAATTAATCTCCTCGGAGGTCTCTCATCGCTGTACGTGCTTCATCTTTGTCTTATAGTCGAGCCGCGTCTGGCCTCTGTTGGTTTATTGGCGATCCTCCAAAATACCCGCTCACTCAGCGGTTCCTTTTTCCTATCTGTCGGACTTGTTTATTTCACGAGTTTCATGACCCTACCCACTTTCCATGATATGGTTTGGAGCCAACACGGTAACATTGTGTTATAGGCATCTGGACGGCAATTTGCTGAGTGGCACCATCCCTTCCCTCAGCAACCTGACCGCGTTGATCTACTTGTACACTCCTCGCAACCTCAGCCCATCTCGCCGTTGATACACCATTACGATTAGGGGACTTTCCGACAACCAATTGGCGAGTCCGCTACCGGATTTCAGTGTTCTGAACTCTCTCGGCGCCCTTGACCTCAGCCGCAATCTCTTCAATGAGCCGCTCCCCTCGTGGCTCAGCAACACTTACTTGTTCGCGCTGTACTTATTTGCCTTTTCCCTATTTTGATTGAAACGATCGCTCCTCCCACTGCTGAGATGATTTTCAGGGACATATCGATGAACAACTTCTCGCACTCATTTCCGTCAAACATGACCTCCGTCCCTCTCGCCTATCTGTACAACGTTGTTTTCCTCTAAATCGCAGTTTTCTTAATTGCCTTTGATGCTGATTTAATAGGAATATCACTGGCAATCCCATCTGCGGTTGTTGGCCGAGCTTCGCTACTCAATTTGATACTTGGTATCTCTCATATTTCGCCGCCGACTGGATCCATGAAATTATTACTTGAATAGAAGCTAATAATGTTTGTAGCGATGCGACTGGCTTGAAATTCTGCTGTTCGGATGACGCGCCGATTGCCTGTGGTCCTGACACTTGCTACGTCTGCACAAACTGCTCCGGTGTGGAAATGCTGGATACGCTCTTTGTTCATCTGTCGAATAATGTTTTGTGAACATAGACTATAGCGCCTGTGCAGCATCCGTCCCGGCGAGCCCGGTACCGACGTCGACCGCCTCGCCAGTTTCATCGCCTTTTGTGAGCCCTACTCCCGTTCCTTCTCCGACTCCGACACCTCAGTCTACCAGTCCAGGCCCCGTTACTTCCCCTTCCCCGACGCCTACGCCAACTCCTACTCCAACTCCGACGCCAACTCCGACACCGACACCTACACCGACTCCGACACCGACTCCCACACCGACTCCGACGCCGACTCCGACGCCGACTCCGACTCCAACGCCCACTCCCACTCCTACCCCGACGCCTACGCCGACACCGACACCGACTCCGACGCCATCGCCCATGCCGTGTGTGTGGGGGGCGTGGTCCACCGTGACTTCTTGTCAGCCCATCCAAAGCAATTGCGGCTCCGGCACTCAAAATCGCAGCCGCACCTTGACGAGTGTGGCCATTTATGGAGGAAGCTGCTTCTGCTCCTCGACCAACGCCTCATGTGCGCCCACTGTCGGCTCCAAGGACTATGAGGTCACTCCATGCAGCATCGACTGTGGTATGCGATATGTCGTCCATTGCATTCACAGACTGTGATAACACCTTGTACTAGACGAGTGCGCCTTGGGAACTCACTCTTGCCAGCAAAAATGCCTCGACGGCTTGAAGCCGGTCAACAATTACACTTGCGGTTGCTTCACTGGATTCTATGTGGACCCCGCCAACTTCTTGAAGTGCCTTGGTGCGTCTATCCTTTCAACAGTTTGAGAATTGATCATTACTAAAATGTACGATGTTTTCTAGACGTTGACGAGTGCGCGAACTCTTCGCTGAACAGTTGCCAAGAGAACTGCACTGATGGCCTCAGCCCGCCAGGCGACTACACGTGCGGCTGTGCGGCCCCTCACGTCAAACTGCAGCCAGGCGATCGCACCTGCTACATCCCTCCCTCGTCAACTTGCAATAATGGCGTCCTCGACCAAGGAGAGGAGTGCGAACCCGGAAACCTCGGATGCGACTCCTCCTGCCGATGTGGAGCGCTGTTCTTGCCAACGACGCCAGGGAGTCTCTCTTGTCTCCCTCGCCCTCCTGTTCTTCGATGTGGAGATGGAAGGCGAGACATGGTGAATGGTGTGACCGAGGAGTGCGACAGCGGTCTCGGATGCAACGCCACCTCGTGCAAATGCCTCGCCGGATTTACTGCTCTCGCTTCTGGAGTCGATTGCCAGCTCCCAGTCACCAAAGGTATCCTTCGATTCTACCAAGGCATTCGAAAAACTGAAATATGATCATTCGTTCTAACCAGGCGGCTGCGGTGATGGAATCCTTCAATCTGGCGAGGAGTGCGAGTCGCCTCAGTTCCAGACGCTGTGTACCTCCAACTGCTCCTGCGCTCCCGGAACGATCGGCGACGGTATAGATCCCTCCTAATATGTACCAACCTCAAATCCTCATTTCTCAGCTCGCGATTTGTAGGCACTGGTAAGTGCAAGTGGGTCTCCCCTTGCGGCAACGGATTGTTGGACTCTGGTGAAGAATGCGACGCGAGCCGAGTCAGCTGCAAGGTGCGGCCCCCCTCTTAAACCCTTTCATTTCTTTTTTTCTACATTGCCGTACAGTTTGATGTATTTGCATAGAGCTGCATCTGCGATCGCAACGCCTCATACGTTCCCCGCAACCCCGCCAGCCTCACTTGCTTGCTGAGCGACAACACTACCGGTATGAGTCCACCTTTTCCCCTATCTGACATCTCCTGTGATCTCATCTAGCTTTCTGTATAGGTCTTCCTCCAGTGAACGACGGATGCCCTTTGAATCAGACTAGAGACCGCTGTGGCCTCTGTTTGAGCGTCACTTCGCCTCAGCGCGACGCCTGCGTCGACTGCATGGGCACTCCCTTTGGCACCTACGTCATTGGTACTTCGCATCATTTCATGACCGATTGTGCCGTAGATTCTCATATCTCTTTCCCAAGACGGGTGCAAGATCTGCCGCAACAAGATTGACCCCAACCTTGGAAAATGCAACAGCACTAATTGCGCTGATCCGACCGAACCCGACATGTGTGGACAGTGCTTGCTCCCTAGAAGGTCCACATCGCCTCTTCCTTGTGTTGTCATCTTCCTCTTTTTCTCAAGTCGGCTTTTTCTATTCAGCCCCGAGTGGGACTTTTGCGTGGATTGCGCAGGCGTCCCCTTTGGTGTGAGTGCCGTCGATGCATGCGGTGTCTGTCGCCTTCGCAATTCATCGCTGTGGGGCGTGTGCTCCACTGTCGGCTGCGATGGTGTGGCCAATTCGAGTTACAGATATGACAGTTGCCAACTCTGCCGCCTCCCGTCAGACCCAGCCTTCGATAACTGCCAGTCCAATGTCAACTTGGATGTTGACCCGCTCCTGAGCTGCTGGGATGGTTCGTTGGATGAGCGACCTCTCTTTATGAACGATCTCTCTTTGACTTCGATTCCCTAGAGTTGGTATTGGACGCGGAGGGTACGCGGGAGTTCATTGCCTTTTTCGGATACAACAACAAGCTCACGACTGATGCCGCCATCGCTGTCGGTTGTCCCAACGGCCCCACTAGCGCGACATGCAATAAGTTCCACATCGTTTATCCAGACGGAAATGAGGTACATTCGTCCCTTATTGTATTTGAGTGACGCTCATCGAATCTCTTTATCTAGGTGGAGACGGACGCGGGTCAGCCTGTGCTCTTCAAGCCGGGATTCTCGCCAACCTTCCCTCGCGCACCTCTCAGAGTCCAAGTGAGCTCTCCCATCGCAAAACCGAGTACACTGCTTTGATATTATTCCTTTCACTTTCTCAAATTGCGTTCTCAAAATTCCTATATAGCGACTTTGGCTTGGTTCCTCAATGGCAGGCGCCTGATGGTCAATCGCTCAGACGAGTCTACTCGCTGCCCTCAGAGTATTTTCCACTTCTCTCCTGCATTTTTTCTCATCTCAAATGATATCTGCAGCCTATACGATCATCATTGATATTGCCACGGGACAAAAGAAGCGCGCCGCTTTCGAGACAGAGAAGATTAGGAACACACGACTCGCCGTGGCACAAGGGACGAAGCTCTCCTCTGACCGCGTGCAGACCACCTCGCCCGACCCTGCAGTGGCCTCTCTGAACATCACCATTGGCGCGCCGAATAAGAAGCCAACGAAGCGACAGTCGTCGGTCTCGGGGGTGCGCGAGATGACGACGGCCGATGCCGTGGTGAAGCTTCTTGGCGCCAGTAGTGGCAACTCGACCTCTTCGAAGAACTCTGTGCTCCAGTCTGCCTTGAGCGAGAACGGCGTCGGTCCGATATATATCGTTTCCATTTTCCTGTATCTGTATTGTGGTGTTGATTGGGTTCATTTTCCTTAGAGATGACAAGCGCGCAACCAAGCACAACACCAGTGGGCTACATGGCTGGTACGAAGGTCGAAGCAGTCTCCCGCGCTCCGCGGATGGAAGCGGCGACCTTGACTCTCTTGGCTTCCTTGCTCGCCTGCTTCTTCCTCGATCGGCTCTAATCCGATTAGCATACACGAATCTTGTTGTAAGAAAAAGCTCTGATTGTCCTCCTGTGGATCCAGCACGGTAAAAACGTTATCATACCCTGATAATAGGGTTCCTACCGCCGCGTGCAGCGTTTCTCTGACCGTTCTCTTGCCGACAACCCGTCAGTATCTCGGTTTCACATTGAACACGCGTTGTCCTCAGTGATGAATGGTCGAAATGAGACTCTTTCCAACACACAGAGCGACGCCGCGCGCTCTCGCCTTTGTGTCTAGCTGGTGCGCTTTGTGCCTCTTCTCAGCGTCTCTCCCGCTCTCTCCTCGCCGATTATTTTAATTCTATGAGTATTTATATCCTTCTCGATTAATTCAAACACTATTTTCCGATGATATTTTCCAAAGGGATTTGAGGGCAACGGACGTGTTTTGTGGGCCGACTGTTTGACTCCCGTCCTCGAGGTCGACGGTAGCCTCGACCAATGCTCTGTCGGATGATCCTCTAATTATATTGATTTATTATATTAATTTAGGAGACTTCAATTTTTTTGAACTCATTGAAGACATGCGCGTGGCCGTGCTACATCAGACCGACTTGCCACCCTCCTCTCCTCAGACTTCTCCACTAACTCTTGCTCGAGCTCGTCGCTGCGACTCGCCCCATCGAGTTCATCCGCGGTTTCCTTCGCCTTACTTCTTCCGAAAAACCGCCGCGATATATCTTGGTCAAAATTTACACCTCGATCTCTTCAAATACTTTCGATCGATTGGCGCCTCATTCATTGGGAGAGATCACAAGAAAGGGTTGACAAGCACGCCCTTCAAGCCAAGGGAGTAGAGGCGCTGGCCGCTTTAATACCTCTTCCTCTCCCTCCACTCCTGGATATTGTCGAACCCACTCTTGAAAGTTATCGTTCATACAAATTGGGAAATGCGAATCGAGCTTTCGAAAGCCGATTAGACATCCTCCGCACCGTCAGCGAATGTGTCGACGACGACTTTGTGCGATGGCGTCTGGCTGGCGCTGCGAGTCGTGGGATTGGCAATAATTTCGATTGGACAGAGGAACCATAAGTCTTCAATATCATATGCGGAGTCGTGAAGCGAAGAGGCGAGCTTTGCGTTCTCCAATGGCTGCCAGACGCTCTCCGAAAGTTCGCCATCCGTGCCGTTTTGCGCGGAGGCGTGCGAGGGCGCCACTGGACGGTTATTAAATCGATTATCGGCAACCAATATAAGGTATTCGAATGGTTTCCCGGAGAGGCGATTCTCGAAAACCCCTCCACCGAAACAGTTCGCTTTTTTATCGACTCCGAACACCCGCCGTTGTTCACCCGCGACCTTTTTCGTCGCACGAAGCGAGTTCGACGCGATCGAGTTCATTTTGACAGACGCTTCATCAAAATGTCTCAGTGCCCTCGTGATTAATGGTAGGTCGACGGCAGGAAATGGCGCTCTGAAGAGCGAGGAGACTCGCCGCTTCGACCGAATCATCCAGCGGTTCCCTGCCTTGGCCACAACCGCCGCAGACGTGATCGCTCTCAAGGTTATGTCAGCTCTTTATTGCGATGGTTTGAAATCTGGAGTCTCGGAAGTTCGATCCAACATAATTAGCACTGCTCGCCGATACTTTGCTGGATAGAAAATACGTTGTTTCCTTTCGGTTCTGGCTGGAATGTTATTCACCTCTACCATTCTTGTAATAGCGGCTGGGGTCTTCCCAAAAATCTATTCAGAACTCAACTTCCTCAATATTTCCTCTCTTATTTTTGTCTTTCTATCTGACATTTCGCCGTCCGATCGCTGTACTTGCGGAAGTTCCCGCGCTCTTACAGTGAAATCAGGAGGCCTCGTTAAATTTGGGGGGCTTTGGTCGCCACTCAGTCTCTTATCCTTTCCCAAGATTTATTCCGATCTTCGAAGCTCGACAAGATAAATCAAATGTCCCACATAAATCTCATTTCCTTCTGAGTGGCTCTGCTCTTGAGCTTTCGTTGCCGCCGCGTTTCGTCGCCCGCCCTCGGACCTGCCTCTTTTGACACTTCCTCCCCCTCATCAGCAGTGAGGTCTGTACGATGTTCATATGAATACTACGATTTGCAATTGCGGGGTGGCAGAGTCTCATTGATGTTCGCGGCGATGGCTCGAGCTCCGTCTCTGTCTCGCCACTCGTCGTTTCCTCTTCCTCCCTTGCTATCGCTTTTTAATGCAGTTACATTGTTTTTCAACAGCAAGAATAACTTTACAATTAATTCTATTGTTTTCTAGATGAAGCGGACGCTTGATCTCAGCGGCGACGGCGAGCAAGGGGACAACGAGCAAGCCGACGAGGAAGGCCTCACTTGGGTCGACGAACTCAAGGTCCTCGCGCTCTCTTCATTTCCCGCCTCTGACTAGGTTCACCTTTCTCTCCTTTTATCCTTATTTTATTATCGTATAATTAGGTAACAGAGCTCAAGATCTTGCTCGAGGATAACAAACTGCCGGCACGAGGCCTCAAGGCCCACATGGTTTCGACCCTCAAAGACTTCCTTCGAACACAAAGCAAAGAGAAGGAAAAAGGCAGCCATCCTCTCCAGGAAACACACTCATACACTGATGAAAAAGAATCCACCAAAGAAAAGGAATCCAACTCCCCGCGAAACATCGACGAGTACGAGCTCGCTCGCATCAGGGCTGAGTTTTCCCACTTTGAATCTGACCGGCGCTATTCTTGGCTGCTCCGCCTCACTTCCATCGAGTTGCAAAAGATTCTCAAAGTGAATAATATTCGAGTGCACGGATTCAACAAGGATGAAATGGTCTCCGTCATCATCTCCCTCCTCAGAAACAAAGCTGATGAGGACGACGAAGTGGATGAAAAAGGAGCTGGCGACAAGCCAATAATGAGAGGAAACGAATTTTTCAATTTTGAAAGAAAAAGAGATTTGGTAAGTGAAATGAAAAACGAATATCTCCATCAAAATCGAGAAAAGGAAAAGCCGAACGGGGACGGAGCGGAAGACGGCACTCGGTCCCATATATTTCACTCCCCCAATTCCAAGGAGATCATCCTTCCTGAGACCTTCCCAATAATCGAAACCCTTAAGCTCCAAAATGCAAAGAAGGAGAGTAATCTCTCTCTCAACAGGCAATCATCAACCGATTCAGCTACATTGATCAATAGTGCCAAGGCGCCACCATTGACCCGGAAGAACTCTGAAAATCTCGCCGATTCATCCCTCTGCGTGATTTGTCTCGAGAAGCGCAAGAGTCACGTCTTCTGTCCGTGCTACCATTACATTTGCTGCGACAAGTGCTCTGCGTTCGCCAAGGAGTGCCCCATCTGCCGCGTGCCCGTGACGAGTCGCATCCGCATCTTCGAGTGCTAAGCTTCCTCCTTGACCCTTGCCCTTGCTGTCATTGTGGCTGACGAACCAAAGTTCGTAATGTTGTGGAAATTGAGTTTGAACGAGATCGATTAGTTCCGATCGGGAGGATGAGCGATGGTGGGGTCGTGGTCCGCTGCTGCTTGGCCGATTTGCTTTCTCGCGACTGACTTTGAGGAGTGACTTCGAAGCGAGATGGGTGATTCCTTTTTTCTTCGTTATTCAACCGACGATGAAGTGGAGCAGCCCGGTGGGCGGCATCTCATGCTCAATCATACAGTCTCCATCACCACCACAATCCGTGAAGCCGAGGCTCTGGCTACTTGTATAATTGAGCCCGCTCGGTCGGGACTTCTGAACGCAAACCCAGTAGTTTTTCGACCTGAATGCCACTTTCACTTTGTTGAAGCCTGCCAGCCAACGATGAGATCGGAATAAAAGAGTTCGGCTTTTACACGCTGTTGATCCCTCTCGGAAAATCGACAGGCTCATTAAAATGCCCGCTTAGCTCAGTCGGTAGAGCGCAAGACTCTTAATCTTGTGGTCGAGGGTTCGAGCCCCTCAGCGGGCGCTGCTTTTT
>Ga0154020_10008669_pt1 | contig 11773 bp, 6 predicted proteins | sample Klosneuvirus_201_FD_109709 | JGI IMG/M metagenome (GOLD analysis project Ga0154020, IMG submission 109709) | Active sludge microbial communities from wastewater, Klosterneuburg, Austria - Klosneuvirus_20160825_MG | ecosystem: Engineered > WWTP > Aerobic digester > Activated sludge | place... | reverse complement strand
GGTCGCGAGCCCAAACACATTCACTCGATGTACGGCGATGGTGTTCACGCGCGGCAGACGTTGATCGCCAGGAGATTACTCGAACGAGGTGTCCGCTACGTGCAGTTGTGGCACGGTGCCGGACAACCGTGGGACAACCACGCCGGACTTGAGGCCGCTCATCGAAGTCTGGCAGGCCAGATTGATCAGCCGATCGCGGCTTTAATGACGGATCTCAAACAGCGTGGCATGTTCGAGGACACGCTGATTCTCTGGGGCGGCGAATTTGGCAGAACTCCGACGGTGGAATTGTCCGGCGACGGAAAACCGCAGTCCGGTCGTGATCACAATCACTGGGGATTCAGCGTCTGGCTCGCGGGCGGTGGCATCAAAGGCGGCACGACTTATGGAGCAACAGATGACATCGGCTTCAAGGCCGTCGAAAACCCGGTGAGCGTCCACGACCTCCACGCGACGATGCTGCATTGCCTCGGCTTCGATCACAAGCAACTGACATTCCGCTACGCTGGCCGGGACTTCCGGCTGACGGATGTGCATGGCAATGTGATCCGTGAAATTCTGTCGTGAGCACTCAATGCGGCGGCTCGCTCGACAATTGCACTAACGCTTCCGTGACGCGGATTTGCTGGTCACTCGTCAGCGTGAGAAACCGATGCAGGCCGCTGTCCGATGGAGTGTGTTTCGTTGCTCCGCGATCATCGACCGTGACCGTTCCCGGAGCTGAAATCCCGAAGTAGCCTCGATCCGGAAACACGGCGTACAGCACGCTCGTCAGATCCCACGTTGGCCGATTATGCGGTGGTGGTTCGTACAGGATGTAGGCTTGCTTGAGCGGGTGATGAGGCACATAGTTGAAATCCCGTTCGATGCTCGTTGCGGGGAAGGGAACCGCCAGGCCGATTTCGAAACCGCTGTACACAATCTGTGTGGGCCATTGCTGTGCAAGGACTTTCGCTGAAGGAACATCTTCTGTGACGTTGTATTCCAGATGCTCCTGACCGTTGATTGGAGCAAACGCCCCGGCCATCACGGCGAGCAGTTTAACCTTCTGCCTCGCGAGGTCGTGGCCGTTGAGTGGACTGATGTCATCGGGCGGAGACTTCAGTAGATCGGCGAGATTTGTGGAAAAACCAACTTGAGCGATGACAACGCTTCCGTCGGCTTCGGCCGCCAACGCCTTCCTCAGGACGGTTACGGCGGCGGGTGCGTCTTTGCCGGAAAGCAGATCATGTGGATAGCGATCGACGTCGTTGTCACGTTCCGTCACCAGGCCCGTAAATCGGCTTTGCTGCGGTGTGATGCCGCTTCGACAAACCCCGATGGGAATCTCACCGCGATGATAGAACGTGTTAATGGCGTCTGCGAACGCCGCGCACTGTTCGTGATCCTTCGTGATCGTCACCGCAATCAGACGGCAGTGCCCGCGACTTTGCAACGCATGAATCACACCCATCGCCAGCACATCGTCGCAATCATTGCCGATGTCGGTGTCAAAGATCAGCGGCAATGCCGTGGCCTGGGCGATCACAGTGTTGGCGTAATTCGTAAGCGTCAAGGCAATCAGCGAAATACAGGCCAGGAAGAGGCGAAATGTCATGGGATGGTCTCGTTGATGACTGGCTCAAAAACACCGCATTGCAGGAGGGAGGTAAGCTTCCAGCTTGCCGAAGTCTGATCCATTCTCGGTCTGACAAGCTGGAAGCTTATCCCACTTGGCCACTTGTTCAATGATCAGTGGCTCCCGAGCGTGACTTAGTTCATCTTTTCCCTGCGATGCGCCATCCTTACCCATTGATGATTGTCAGTCGAATCTATCACGCCGTCGTTGCGTTCTCATCGCCCTGCCCACGCAGCGTCTCGTACAGCTTCGCCGGCCCCAACAGCAGCGACATCAGGCGGCGCTGTAGCTCCGGGGAGTTCAGGACTTGTGTGCTGAGCTCTGTGAAGGCGTCCAGGCTTTCGATATTTGCGGTGACCAGTGCTTTGGTCAGGTCCGGAGAACTGGCGAATTGTTCCTTGCTGTTGGCTGATGCCTGGGAGCGGAGAGTTTCGGATTCGGCCATCTTTGATGTGATCGCTTTGACGAAGGAAAGTTGATCGCCGTCGGTGGTGTCGCCGCCGAAGAGTTCGTTCAGTTTCGCGATGATGCCCGCAGGTGCGCCTTTTCCTTTTCCTGCACCGTGCCACTTCCGGCTTCTGTGATCGGTGCCAGTTTCGGGTATTCGCCATCTGAGCCACCAGAATGTCTTCGCCGCTGATCTTGCCGCCGTCTGCCAGTTCCTGCTGCTCCTCCACTGAGAGCACGGCTTTCAGCCTGGATGCCGCTTCGCCCGTCTGTGAGGAATGCGCCTCATCCACGATCACAGCAAAGGACTTACCCTGAGTCGCCACAACACCAGTTGTGCGTTCAAAGCCAAAGATGGCATCCTGCAACTGCCCGTCGATCACGTTACGGTCAGACACCACCAGGACAGAATCGAAGACTTTTCCATGTTTCCTGAGCGGCAAGACGCTAGCCGTCGGTAATCGGCAATGTAAACTACCGGCGGCTAGCGCCTTGCCGCTCACCGCAGATCGGACAATTGTTTCTCGAACCATCCTTACCTGTTTTTTTTCTCCGTCCACTCGTTTGAGAGCAGCGCGTAATGGTAGTCGTCAATCCATTCGCCGTTGAAGCGATTGCCATGCATGATATGTGCTTCTCGTCGCATTCCAAGCCGTTCCATGAGTCGCCAGGATCGATCGTTGCGGACGTCAACCGCTGCCATGATTCGATGCAGTTTCAGCTGAGTGAATCCAAAGGCGAGGGCCGCGTTGACTGCTCTTGTGGCAAGTCCGCGCCCCGTGTATCGGGGATTGAAACTGAAGCCAAGCACACCCTGCTGCGATTCGAGACTGGTGATGGTCAGCTGGCAGTTGCCGATGACTTTGGCTTCAGATCGAAGAACAACGACCAGATTGAGTGCCGCACCTGCGTCTCCTGGGCGGAAGTCGGCTTGGGCGTCCACGAATTCCGCAACCTGATCCAGAGTCCAGGGACGGGAAAGTTCGAATCGTGACACCTCAGGGTTGGAATAGATTTCAAAGAGATCCGCGATGTCGTCGGACCGCACACGACGCAGTGCAAGTTCATCATCGACTATCAGTGTTTCAGCTTCAATCATTTCGGTAAACTCCGGCATTACTTGATCAGTTTACGAAATTCGCTGAGCGACCGGGTGTTCGCGACATCGACCGCAGTCAAACCTGCGCGGCGGGCCTGATCGACGCCGTACTTCAGAACATCGAACCCATTAACGCTGTGTGCGTCGGTGCTGATGACAATAGGAATTCCGTGATCCTTTGCCGCAGCCGCGTGGATGTCATCCAGGTCAAGGCGGCTCGGATGGGCGTTGATTTCCATCATCACACGATTGTCGGCCGCCGCCTTGAGCAGGTCTGTGAAGTTCACATCGGCACCTTCACGCCGTCCAATCATGCGGCCCGTGCAGTGTCCAATGATATCGACGTGGGGATTTTCGATCGCTGCGATCAGACGCTTCATGATCTGTTCACCAGGTTGTTTCAATCCATAATGCAGCACGGCAATCACCCATTCTGCTTCTTCAAGGACATCGTCCGGCAAGTCCATGGTGGCGTCTTCGAGGATGTCGCATTCGATGCCGCACAGGATTTCGATCCCTTTGATTCGTGACCGCACGTCCTGAATGTCCTTCCAGTGCTTCCGCAGGCGTTCGGCATTCAGGCCGTTTGCCATTGAAACGCGTTTGCTGTGATCAGTGATCGCGATGTACTTCAGCCCGCGTGCTTTGGCCGCCAACGCCATTTCTTCGATCGAGGCGGCACCGTCGGATGCGGTCGTGTGCATGTGCAGGTCGCCCTTGATGTCGTCAACGGTCACCAGTGTTGGGAGTTTTCCGGCAGCCGCCCATTCGAACTCGCGGCGGTTTTCTCGCAATTCCGGCGGAAACCATGGCAGTCCGACCGCAGCGTAAACGTCTTCTTCTGTGCGTCCGGCGATCTGTTCATCGCCCCGAAAGACGCCATATTCGTTGACTTTCAGATCAAGGTCTTTCGCTCGCTGTCGCACGACGATATTGTGTTCCTTCGATCCCGTAAAGTACTGCAGCGCGGCACCAAATGAAGCCTCCGGGACCACACGCAAATCCATTTCAATCCCATTTTTCAGTCGCACGCGCTGTTTCGTGTCACCGCGCTGCAGGACGGTTTCAACCAGAGGATGAGCAGCCAGTCCATCCATCGGAGGGCCAGAATTCGAGCACGTCGCGAGCACGTCCAGATCGCCACACGTTTCGCGACGACGACGACAACTGCCGGCGACCGCCACCTGTTCCACTTCCGGGAGCTGTTTTAGATAGTCCACAATTTCTTCCGCAGCCGCCTGTGCCTCAGCGATGGACATTCGCTGACTGTTTTGGGATGCAATGTCGATGTTCTGGAGGATCGATTGCTCCGTCTTTTTTCCGAATCCTTTGAGCTCTGCCAATCGTCCGGCTTCACAGGCCACTTTCAATTCAGCCAGTGATTTCAAGCCGAGTTCATTGAAGAACACCGAGACCTTTTTCGGACCGACTCCAGGAATCCGCAGCATGTCGAGCACACCGACCGGAACCTCCTTGCGAAGCTCTTCCAGTGCCGCGTGCCTGCCCGTCGTCGCGATCTCACGGATCTGCTTTGCAAGATCCTTTCCGATGCCGGACAGTTCCGTAAGATCCCGGTCGCTGCTCACCATTTCGCTCAGCGATTCAGACGTCGAGGAAATCGTGCGAGCACCGTTGCGGTAGGCCCGAATGCGAAATGGATTCGCTCCCTGAATCTCCAGGAGATCTGCGAGTAGCTCAAAATGCGACGCGATGACTTCGTTCTTCATTTGATTTCACCCAAACGCTTCTTCGAAATTGGTGTTTGCTGATTCAGACTGCCGCTGCCAGTCGCCATGATATTGATATGTTGAGAACAAAGATTATGGCCGATCCTGCCGAAAGAATCGACTGTAGTTGCGTTCCAACATGTCCGGTGCATGTGCTGCGTATTGACAGGAGCCTGGCGATTCCTGACAATCAAAGCGCCTTCCCAGAGATCTCTCCCGCCTGCCTTGCCGTATGTAATTCTGGAGTTTCCGGATGAGTCACGCCCGTGGTCGTCAAAGTGTGTCAATGTGTCCAGGTCCGGTCTCGCGCCGCAGTTTTCTGGAAGTGGGCTCACTGGGGCTTGGGATGCTGGGACTGAGCGACATCCTGAAGTTGCAGTCTCAGGCGAACGCCGCCTCGCCCGGTCGCAACTCAGCCAGCGACACGTCAATCATTTTTATCTGGTTGCCTGGCGGGCCGCCACATATGGAAACTTACGACATGAAGCCCGACGCTCCGGAAGAGTATCGTGGCATTTTCCGGCCAATAACAACAAACGTCAAAGGGCTGGACGTCTGCGAGTTGCTGCCTCTGCACGCGAAGTGTGCGGATCGCTACACCATCGTGAGATCTGTAGCGCATGAGTTTGCTGATCACGGCGGTGGTCACAAGCGGTTTCTGACCGGTCGCAAGCCAGCGACGCCGACGGGCTTCGTCAATGACGCGCCTGCTGTCGGCTCGATCGTGGCCAAGTGCCGGGAACATTTGGCAACCGGTTTACCGAATTACGTATCAGGCACTGAACCCGGTCGCGCGGGAGTCGATGTCTACAGCTTCGGCGCGTCCTATCTGGGACCATCATACGTCCCGTTCAACATCCCCGGTGATCCAAGCGACAAGGACTTCCAGGTCAAGAATCTTTCGGTCGATCAGCAGGCCGCCGAGCGCCTGGGTGATCGATTCTCACTGCTGAAAGGCTTCGACCGCCTCCGTCGAAGCATTGATGAGACGGGCGTAATGGACGCGATGGATGAATTTAACCAGCAGGCGATCTCGATGCTCACAAGTGACAAGGCCCGTAATGCGTTTGATCTCAGTCAGGAACCCGACGAACTGCGAGCTCGCTACGGTCATCACGCCTGGGGGCAGCGGGCTTTGATGGCGCGTCGTCTGGTCGAGGCTGGTTGCAGTTTTGTCACGATGGTCTTCGAAAACCCTTACCAGTCCGGTGTCGAATTTCTCAAGGCGGGAACCTACAACTGGGACTCACACGCCGTCAATTGTCATCTGTTCGAGGATGCGAAAGTTCGATTCCCGATCTACGATCAGGCCGTGACGGCGCTGGTGGAAGACATTTACAACCGGGGCCTGGATCGCAAAGTGATGCTCGTCGTCACGGGCGAATTCGGACGCACGCCACGCATTTCCACACAGATTGGTACACAGACCGGCGTCATGCAACCGGGACGCGATCACTGGCCTCAGGCCATGTCGATGTTGCTTGCCGGCGGCGGAATGCGAACAGGGCAGGTGATCGGAGCGACAAACGCGAAGGGAGAGGAACCCAAAGAGCGACCGCTCACACCGAATGATTTGTGGGCGACCGTTTATCGACATCTGGGGATCGACTGGACTCAGTCATTCCTGGACCACAGCGGTCGGCCGATGCCGATCCTGCCCTTCGGCGAGCCCATTGCGGAACTGCTGCCCGTAGCATAACGCACCCATGCACAAGTTAAATGGCATAATCGCAGGATTCATAATCAGGGGAGTGACGTTCCCGGTCGCCGCAAACCCGGCGAGCGGAGCGGCGTAAGCCCTCCGAGTCAAATGCGTGCAACTCGGTGGGCTGACACCCACCGCTCGCCAAGTTATGCCCCAGGACTTACGCATGGGTGCATAGCGAAAAAGAAGCCCGGCTTTTTGGAAAAGCCGGGCTTCTGAAGGCAGATAGGTTCCCGTCGATGACTTTACCGCGAGTGCAACTATTTTTCTTCTCGTCGTCGGCGGATTGGCATTACAACCAGTGCCAGCAACGATGCTCCCAAGGTCGATGTTCTGTTGGATTTGGATTCCACCGCGCTGTCTTCGAATGCGGTTGCCGACAGCATGACCGACGCAGCGCTCGCCGGATCGGAAAGCGACTCCATAATCTCTTCGATTGCCGTAACCGACATTGCGGATTCAGAGTCAACCGCAATGGTGTAGTCCGCATCTCCTGAAATGCTCGGACCCGTCACAGAGCCATCAACTGTAACCTGTTGCTCAGGCTGCGGGGCTTGTTCGACAGATGTATACAACTCAGCGGCAAACTCCAGCTTTGCCGGTTCAATGATCTTCAAGTCTTTGATGTCGAGTGACGCTGAAATCACAAAGGTCTTCGCATCGCTCCAACTGCTGGTTGTGCCAATGGAACTAAATGCGCGAATCCAGAAGCGGTAGGTTCCTGGCTGGAACGCCTTATTGTCAGGCAGTGTGTAGAAAGCAAACTGCCCCGTCGGATCCAACTGATACGCTGTGACCTGCAGCACAATCGATTCGGCTCGTTCCAAATCGCGGACAAGGATCTCGTAGCGATAACTCGCCTTGTCATGAACCCACTGAAAGGTTGGAGTTCGATCATTCGATGTCCCTGTCGGCCCGACGATGACAGGCGTTGTCGGATTTGGGACATCTATCCTCACGCGAAACGGCGCACTCCAGTTACTGATTTCGCCAGATTTGTTGGTCGCTCGCACGGTCGCAACGTAAGTGTGCTCGACGAGTCTCTGGGCATTCGGAATCGTGTAAGACTTCGTTTGGATACCTGAAACGTTGATCACTGTTTTTCCATTCAGCGTTTCATCAACCAGGCGGAAGTTATAGTAGGGCGCGTCGAAATCCGCAGTCCATTGGAATGTAGGGTTTGGGTTATCCACAGAGCCTGCGGGATTCGCCTTTGGTGCCGTAATCGTTGGCACACTCGGTGTTGGCTCATCGATTGTGAAAATGAAGTCGGTACTCCAGTTCCCAACTTCATTGGCGCTGTTGATGCCACGTACCCATGCGCGATAGTTGCCCTGCGGCAGATTGTTGAGGGCCACGTATTTTGTGTCAGTGAGATTCTGCCGACGAATAATCTGGACTTGGCCCGTTGTGACATTATTCACCCACAGGTCATACTTCGCGGCCCGTTCTGCTGCGGTCCACGTGAAGGTCGGGTTGGTCGTCGTCACTGTCTGGCTGGCGTTCGCCCCCACCGGTCCAGTCATTGTCGGAACGGTCGGAGGCAGAACATCAACTGTAAATGTGTGCGGCAGACTCCACGGGCTGAACTCATTGTTACCGTTCGCGGCCCGAACCCAGGCTACGTAGGAACCTTGTGGCAAAGCGGGAGGATCGAAATAGGTTGTGTTACGGGAGATATTCTGGTTACGGATATATGGTGATTGTCCGGTGGAAAGATTATTTACCCACAAATCGTACCGTGCAGCGCCATCCACCGCGTTCCAGGCGATGCGAGCATTTGGATTTGTGGTGATGGCCGCAGGGGCGGAAATTTTTGGGGCCACTGGAATCGGCGCGTCGATAGTGAATTCGACAAAGTCGCTCCAGCCGCTGTATTCTCCGACGGAATTAAACGCCCTTACCCAGGCGCGATACGTTGCGTCCGGCAGGGCGTCAAAATGCACATACGAGGTTTCGGCGTACTGCGTGCGATAAATCACGCGGATGTTGGTTTTGACACTCGTCACCCACAGACTGTAGGTGCTGGTGTTCGCATCACCGGTCCAGGCGAACGTTGGGAAAGAATCAACAATGTCGCCCGAAGGACGAGTGATTCGCGGCTTGGCTGGTGAAGGAATGTCGATCGTAAAATCGACGTAATTACTCCATTCAGAGAACGTTCCATCGGCAGTAACAGTACGGACACGAGCCTGATAATCTCCCTGTTCAAACTGATTGGCCGCTGTGTGATTCAGTGCCGTAACGTTTCGCGTGTAGTACCCAAATCGACCCGTCGTCAGATTATCAACCTGCAATTCGTAGTGATCCGCATTCGCCCCGACGGTCCACTGAAAAAACGGTACAAGAACCGTCAGAGTTCCAGTCGGGGCGATCATTGTGGGAGTGGACGGCAGTGGGATGACGGTGCCAGAGAGCGTGTACTGCCCGAGGGCACCGTATTCGCCTGTGCCCGAGACTCCGATAAAATATGTTCCCTGCTGAACATTGGCGGTCAGCGCTGCGGAAAGGCTGTTTGCCGGCGTATTGGATGCAATCACGTTTCCGTCGGAATCGTAAAGACTCAACACGATATCCAGATTCGTACCCAAAGTCAGTGCGGGATCGTTGTAGATTTTCCGCAGGTTGAGCCCTTCTGCAGTGAACGAAATTGGGCCGGTGTTCGTTTCAAACCGAAACCAGTCACGATCATTGTTCTGCTCAATCACCCCCGTGGCGGAAACCTGGGGATTGGTGACAAGTAGATCGGCGGCTGTAGTCGTCGTATCGCCCTGAAGATCGGTGCGGAATTTGAAGGTCCGATTCTGAGCTCCAGTGAGTATCGCAAGGTCATCCTGAAGCTGGTTAGCCGCCGCGCTTCCTTCGCTGTTGTCCCAGACATCGCGTGTGGTGTAGTACCCGACACCCATCAATGGAGCACGAGTCGCATTACCCGGATTATACTCCTGGTTCTTGGTGCCGTCTGCATTCCAGGTACTGTGATGCCCAAGACCAAACTCGTGCCCTGCTTCGTGAGAGACAGCCGAGGCAATATCGTGAGGGGCACCAAACAACTCGCTGAAGACATAGGCTGTGTTTGAACCGCTGTTGTTGAAGCCGCCCACCACTCCCCATCCGCCAGCAGGTGGAGCCCACGCGCCATCACCGCCGATTGAAACCAGAATGGCTTCAAAATCATTGACCGACGCTGGTTCGATTGTTGTGACATTGATGTCAAATGGAGCGTAATCCTCAGAGACGCGATACCAAATTTCCTCAATGCGCCGCATTTCTTCAGCGGAAAATGTCGTGTAATCACTATCAATATCGTAAGCGGGCGTCAAGACATTGCCGGTCAAACCGTCGTCACGAAAGTTTACCCAGCCGGCGTCATCCTCACTATGGCCATCAAAATCCAGAACGAGTGTTACTGGTGCACCAGGGCGACTGTTAAGGACAGGAAGTGCGGCAAGCGGACTCAACTTCCCCTGATTTCCACCACCGCCACCACCGCCACGAACTGGAGGCGGAATGGGAACGTCTTCGTAAACCACAGTGGCCCCACTCAGCAAACACCGTTCTTCAATCACTTCAACTGCGTTCGGAAATGCAGTCGCAATTCCATTGCGGCGACCATTGCGCTTCCTGGTTCGGATTTTGCCGATCGAGAACGCGGCCTGAAGGGATTGAAGTAAACCTGACGTACTTGTCATCTGCGAGACCCTGAGCGTTTTAGACAGATTTGTCAGAAAAGCGAAAAACGGGACGGCTGCACTCAGCCCGATAAGAACTCAGAGCAATGCCCGCAACAACACATAAGGTATGGGACGCTGAAACCATCGCAAAACCAACAGATTCTTCCGAATTGTATCAAAAAACAGCAAATTTGAATTGAGTTATGATGTTTTTGCCTGTCGGGGACTAGTCTGTCGCCCGACAGAACCCGCGCGCAGCAGTATTCCGAAGTCCGGTTTCTCATCGGAGCGAGGCCTGGCGGCGCATCACGTTTTTCTGAGTTACGGGTATCCCCAAACTCCCGGCATTCGGCTTCGCCTTCATATCCAGCCTGTTCGGAACAAACGAATCCCGGATGCTGCCGCAGGAATCAGGGCAACGTAAACAGAATCTGAAGCAACAGAGAATGGGCGATTTCTTCAATTCGTGGTTCTCGAATAATCAGTCTGGCAAACTGAGCGGCGAAATTGTCGCCACCAGCGGCTACAATGGGGTGCGTGAAAAGAGTGCATTGAGGAGTTGTGTGAAGAATGAGTCAAAATGCGTACAGATGAAATGACTTTGTTTGCGGTGCATATTTAGAAATTCAGAGGAGAGCGGCGGTTGGCGTTTCTCGCACAAATCCAGATTTATTGCTTCCTGATGAGTTACGCCGTTTCACTGGTCTGCGAAGCGTGGTTGTTGGTGCGCCGACAATCTGCGCTGGCCCGTGGCGTCATCCTGGCGTTCACCGTCGCTGGATTCTTCGCCCACACGGTCTATCTCATCACTCGCAGCCAGGCAGCCGGACTGCCTCCACTCCTCAGCAGTCAGCAGGATTGGTTGCTGGTGCTGGCATGGATTGGAGCGTTGCTCTATCTGGCCCTGCTGGTCGTGAATCCTCAGTTTGCCCACGGGCTGTTCATGCTGCCCGCAATTTTGCTTCTGATCATTGTGGCAGTGTTTGTCAGCCGCCATTCCACTGGGCATCTGGATCAACTGGCGCTACGCCGCCTTGGAATGTTTCATGCTGCGTCACTGGTTCTGGGGATTGCTGCAGTCGTGGGGGCGGCGATCACCGGGCTAATGTACCTGCTGCACCATCAGCGACTTCGGAATCGTTCCGGCTGGCTGCAACGGTTGCCGCTTCCGAGTCTGGAAGTGCTGACGGGGGTCAATCGCTGGATGGTGGTATTTTCGGTTCCCTGTCTGACGATTGGTCTGGTCACGGGCTTCATTTTGATATTTGTGTCGCGTGCCCGCGATTCCGCCAACTTCATCAGCTGGACCGATCCAACAATTGTCACGACAGTCCTCGTCTGGGTCGCCATGATCATTGTCCTGATTCGTGTGCTGCTGAGTCCCCATCAAACAGGGAAAGCCGTCGCACAACTTTCGATCCTCAGTGGTGGATTTCTGCTGACGACAGTTCTGGGGCCGATGATCCTTTCCGGCTCCGGCAATCTGAGCACATTTCATTCGGG
>Ga0154020_10008668_pt1 | contig 11776 bp, 6 predicted proteins | sample Klosneuvirus_201_FD_109709 | JGI IMG/M metagenome (GOLD analysis project Ga0154020, IMG submission 109709) | Active sludge microbial communities from wastewater, Klosterneuburg, Austria - Klosneuvirus_20160825_MG | ecosystem: Engineered > WWTP > Aerobic digester > Activated sludge | place... | reverse complement strand
TCCTCGTCGAATACCGCAAAGGCAAAGGCACTTTCGGAGAGAGGCATGGCAGTCCACGCCGTTCCGTTCCATTGGACCGGACACGCCGGTTCGCCATTGAGTTCGAGTTGTGCCGACACGATGAGAGTTCGGGGTTGAGGGCCCGGGCCGTCAGGGTCGAACTCGACCATTCCGTATCCCAGGTATGCGTAGGTGATTTCGTGCCCCATCGGGGTCCACGTGGTGCCGTCCCAGTATGCGGCGCGCTGCGCGGCGACACCCCCGATACTCAGAAAGCTGCCGACGGCAACCAGGACTGGGAGCGCGGGACCGGGCCCGTCGGGATCGAAATCGCCGATGGTGCCGATCATCGAAGAGCCGGTGAGCCCGCCGCCGACGGATGCCCAAGAGTTGCCGTTCCAGCGGGCGATGCCTCGTGTGCCGGGAACGCTGCCTGCGCTGGCAAACATCCCGGCGACGTAAAGCTCAGAGGGCTGGGGGCCTGGGCCGTCTGGGTCAAACACTGCCATGGACGTGGTGAGATACGGCAGGCCGGTCGCGGGCGTCGCGAACTGGGCTGACCACACAGGGTTGTCGCACTGGGCGGTGGCGAGGGAGGAAGAGAGGGTGAGTCCACAGAAGATGGTCAGATTTCGGAGGTGCATGGAAAAGCTCCTGGAAGTCTGCGCGATCAAGAACAGCCCGCGGCGTACGCGTTGAGGTAACACTGGAAGTCGTTGGCGGTGAGGGTGGGGAGGTTGGTGCTGCCGTCGCAGTTGGCGTAGGCGTTTTGCTGGGCGAAGCGGTTGAGGAAGCACTGGAAGTCGTTGGCGGTGAGGAGGGGGCTCGCGGCGGAGGCGTCGCAGTTGGCGTAGCAGGTGCATTGGGTGCGGGCGATGCCCCAGAGGGGAATGGCGTCGATCGTGTTTGCATAGCCGCCCAGGTAGAGGGATGGGGTTGCGTCGGGGCCGGAATAGGCGGCGAGGCGCATCGACACGGCGAAGATGGATGTTCCGTCGAGCGTGCCGACGTTCGTCCAGGCGGACGTGTTCCAGCGGTTGACGTTGTAGAGAGTGACGGCGTAAATCGTTGGGGGCAGTCCCGGGCGATCGATGGCGAGAATGTCGTTGACATCAGCAAGACCGGGCCCCATGGCGCTCCACGCTGCGCCGTTCCAGCGGGCGATCCCGAAGGCTCCGATGCCGCCCGCGGCCGAGAACGAGCCGCCGACGAGCAGAGCGGGACGTCCGGGGCCGGGGCCATCTTCATCGACGACGCGGAGGGTGTTGCAGATGTATGGCAGGCTGCGGGTTAGTCCGCCGCCGACGACGTTCCAGGTCGTACCGTCGAAGCGCCAGATGCCGGGGGAGTCGGTGGTGCCGATGAAGATGGAGTCGTTTTCGGGGCCGGCGCCATCCTGATCGAAGATGGCCATGGCGCGTGCGCCGCCGGGTCCACCTTCTGGCGCCACAGTCCAGGATTGGCCATCCCACATCGAGATCGCGGTGAAGTAGGCGCCGCTAGGGTGCTCAAACCCTCCGGCGAGAACGAGCTTGGCGGGCAGCGGGCCGGAGCCGTCGGGGTCGAAGTCGGCGATTCCGCAAGGGAAGTATTGCAGTTGGGGCGATCCCAAGGGCGACCACTGGTGACCATCCCACGAAGCGATGTTGCTCACTGCGACGCCGCCGGCGCTGGTGAAGGTTCCGGCCGCGACCAGCACGGGAAGGGCAGGTCCGGGCCCATCAGGATCGTGAAGACCGAGGGCGCGGACTTCGGCGTTTGTGCCGGACATGCCGCCCCCGACGATGGACCATGAGGTGCCGTTCCACTTAGCGATGCGGAGAGCGGAGTTGCCACCTGCGGTGATGAAGTAGCCACCGACGTACAACTCGTCCGGGAGGGGTCCGGGGCCGTCGGGGTCGAACACCTGCATGCAGTACGCAGCGGCGGGGTAGCCGTTGCCGCCGGTGAGGCCCGACGCGGCGGAGGCGAACTGACTGGACCAAGGGCACTGGGCGGCGGCGTGCGTGGCGGACAACGCGAGGCCTACCAAGGTGAGCAGTCGGGCTGATTTGATGGAGTGGGGCAATCGCATGGGAGTCTCCGCCGAGAGTGGTGGGGAGGCCAGTGCGAAGTAGTGTAGCGGAATGTGGGGGAAGTTACATGGGAAAAGTTAGGTTTAGCAGGATTCGGCGTGTGCGAAGCGTGGATGTCAGGAGCAGCCGGCCGCGTAGAGGTTCAGGAAACACTGGAAGTCGTTGGCGGTGAGGATGGGGGCGGATGTGGAGCCGTCGCAGTTGGCGGCGGAATCCGAGGCCGCGAACTTGTTGAGGAAGCACTGAAAGTCGTTGGCGGTGAGGAGTGGAGAAGAAGTGCTTTGGTCGCAGTTGGGGTAGCAGGTGGCGGCGGGGGGCGTGTAGGTGAGTTGCATGACGATGGAGCCGCCGTTGCCTCCGCCGCCCCAGGTGGTGTTCTGGGTGTAGCTGGAGACGGCGATGCCTTGGGCGGCGGTGGTGCCGAAGGAACTGGAGACCCAGTCGAGGTTTCCGTTGCCGCCGTTGTTGCCGGTGTGGCGGACCATGATGAGCAGGTCGCCGCCGTGATAGGTGTAGGTTGTGGCGAGGGTGATGGGGGTGCAGAACGGGTTGAAGTTGGGGCTGACCGCGCCGCCGGGGAAGTATGCGGGGCCGAAGATCGCGGGGCCGGAGCGGCAGAGGGTGAGGTCCGGGCCCCAGTTGTTGTTGGCGTTGGCGAGGTCGAGGCTGCCGGGAGCGCGGGCGGCCTGGCCGAAGTAGATATCGAAGTTGTTGAAGGTTGCAGAGCCAGCGGGCCAACTGGCGAAGGCTTGCCAGCTTGCGAGGCGGAAGGAGACGCCGGTGATGGTGGAGCCGACCGGGAGGCGATTGTTGAGTTCGGCCGCGCCGATGGCGGTGAGCCAGGAGCGAGCGCCGCCGTTCAGGACGGTGCTGTAGGCGCCGCTGCCGCCGGTGGAAGCGGCGTTCTGGGTGATGATGATGGTGTCGGCCGCGGCGGAGCCGGCGAGGGTGAGGAGCAGTGCGACGGTTGGGGCGAGGGTGCGGATCATGGTGTTCTCCCGTTGCAGTGTCGCGAGTTTGAACGGGGTGTCAAGTAGATATTTCCTGGTGCCGACGGCGAACGGTTCAGGAGCATCCCGAGGCGAACGCGTTCAGGTAGCACTGAAAGTCGTTGGCGTTGAGGACTGGCGGGGTAGTGGTCCCATCGCAGTTGGCGCGGGAATTACCCGCGGAATAGGTGTTCAGGAACTGCTGGAAGTCGTTTGCGTTGAGGGCTCCGTTGGAGTCGAAGTCTGCGTAGCAGTCTTTGGCGGGGGCGGTGAAGAGGCCGCGGCCGTGGGTGGCGGCTAGGAGCGTGGTGGAACCGTGCATGAAGACGATTTCATCGACGGAGACGTTGGCGGGTCCTTCGTTGGTGGTGGCCCAGGTGGCGCCGCCATCCATGCTGGTGAAGATGCCGACCTCGGTGCCGACGTAGAGCCACTGGGCGTTGGTGGGGTGGCGTGCGACGCCGTAGATGGGAGCTAACGGGAGGCTGGTGGCGCCGGAGCCGGTGATGTCGGTGAAGGTGGAGCCGTTGGTTGTTTTCTGGAGGTTGGCATCGCTGAAGCCGCCGAGGGCGACGTAGGCGGTGGAGGAGACGTCGGGGTCGATGACGATGCGCGTGATGTAGCGATTGGGGAGCGGGTTGGTGGAGCCGTTGTCATCCACCGTGATCCAGGTGGGAGTGGCGGCCGTGGCGTTGGTGGTGCGATAGACCTCGCCGTTGTTCAGGCCGATCCAGACGATGTTGGAGTTGCCTTTGGCGACGGCGATGGCGGAGATGTTGTCGTTGCCCGCGGGGCGCGCGGCGGACCAGATGGGAGTGGCGGCTTTGACGTTGGTGCTGCGCCAAAGAGACCGGCCACCAGCCCACATGGTGTTGGGGTTGTTCAGGTCGAGGATGAAGGGGGCGATGAAGTTGGCGTTGGAGCCAGCGTCGGTCAGGCCGTTGACGATGTAGCCTTGGGAGGTCATGCCGCCGTCGATGGAACGGTGGATTTGGAGGTTGACGTATTCGCCGTAGCAGTAGTTGGGATCAATGGGGTCCATGGCGCAGAAGCCGCCATCGCCGCCGAAGGGGAGTACGGCTTGCGTGCCGCCGGGGGCGGTGGTGACGCGGAGGGTGCCGTTGTCCTGGGTGCCGCCGAGGATGCGGCCGGTGGGCCCGTGCCCGGCAGCGCCGTAGAACTGAGAGGTGCGATATCCGGGGGAGAGGGTGACCCAACCGGAAGATGTTGAGGCGGTGCTGATGTTGTCGGTGCGGAAGATGCCGCCATCGCAGGTGGCGTAGACGCGGCGGTTGGTGGTGCCGTTGTAGCCGGGGTCTTCGATGACCACGTGCATGTCCGGGTGAACCTGCTGGGTCAGGATGTACCCGTTGCTGATCTGGGAGAGAGAGGCGCCGGCGTTGGTGCTCTTGAACAGGTGGTATCCGCCGCTGATGACGAAGCTGGGGTTGGTGGGGTCTACCCAGAGGGGCGCGGCGTACCAACTGGAACCGGTGGTGCCCGAGGTCGTTTGCTGGATGTAGGACTGGCCGCCATCGGTGGACCGCCAGATGAGACCGCCGCTAGCGCCACAGGCGGCGTAGACAGTGGTGGGTGAGCTTCGGGAGTAGGCGACTTCGATGCGGGAGCCGAAGTCGACAACGCGGCCGAGGCCGGTGGCGGCGGTCCAGGTTGCGCCGGCATCGTTCGAATAGAACGCGGCGTGGAACCACTCGTTGGTGCCGAAGTCGTAATCGATGACGGTGGCGACGGCCTTGGTGCCGTCGGTGGGGTGGAAGTTGATGTCGTATCCACCCTGGGCCCAGTGCGGGTTAGACCAGTTGGTGCCGCCGTTGGTGGATCGAAGGATGCCGCCGTAGCGTTTGCCGACCAGGATCACGTTTGGGTCGGTTGAAGAGACGGCAATGCGGCAGACGTTGTCCCAACCGGAAGTTGAGGGCATGAGGGCCCAGGTGAGGCCACGGTTGGTGGACTTGTAGGTGCCCATGCCGCCGAGTGCATCGCCGTTGAAGAAGCCTTCGCCGGTGCCGGCGTAGAGGATGTCGGGATTGGTTGGGGTTCCGGCGATGCAGCCGATGGCGAGGGTGGGGAGGACATCGCTGGAGGTGGCCCAGGTGGCGCCGCCATCGAAGGTGTTCCAGAGTCCGCCGCCGACGGAGCCGGCGATGAGGTGGGAAGGGGTGGTGGGGTCGATCCAGAGGGCGCGGGTGCGGCCGCCTACGTTGGAGGGGCCGCGCTCGGTCCAGGTTCCGGAGCTGATGCCGGCGCCGTCGGTGGGTGTGGAGTTGCGAGCGAGTCGCTGGCGGGCGGCGACGGCGCGTTGGAGGGAGCCGGGGGCGATTTGCTTGTGTTCGTCGAGCCAGCGAAGGCGACGCCATTCCAGGGCGCGGTCGGGGCCGTCGGTTTCTTCGTGCTCGGACTCGCCGACTTCATCGCGGCCGGGCATGTTCCAGGCGCGGTCTGAGCCGGCGCAGGAGGCCAGGAATCCGCAGAGCAACAAAGCGACGGGTTTCCGCATGACAGTCCTCCGAAGGGAGTGTACCGGCGCCATGCGAAAGGTGGCCAGGTTTTGACGATCGGCAGTGAGTGCCGCGGGTTGGGCGGGGTTAGTTACGCCGATAACACAAGACCCCCAATCAGTCGTTGGGGGTCGGCGTTGAGGGGAATCCGATGAGAGCTGGGTGAATGGGCAGACCCGGACTCCACCAACCCACTTGGCGGGTACGTCAGGGCCGATTTCCGGTTCAGACCGCGCACTTAACCGCGCAGTGCCCATTGACCCCGACTTAGCCCGTATTGCGGCAGCGTGGCCTACGTTGCCGGTAGCTGCGAAGTCTGCCGTCCTGGCCATCATTGCCAAACCGAACGCGTAGCTTTCCCAGTTCGCCCTGGCGATCCCTTTGGATGTCGATAGGCTGGTATGGCCGGGAGGCTACACCATGCCGATTCGCGCTCCATTGTCACGCTCATTCACCCTCGCCGCCTCGACGGTCCTAACAGCTTGCGGGGTGGCGGTGGCGCAACCAACGATAACGGACCTAGGCGAGCTACCTGGTGGTCAACAAACGGCAGTAGAGAGCGTAAGTCGCAACGGCATAGCCGTAGTCGGTTCATGCGGCCTTGCCTTTCGATGGACGCTTAGCGGCGGCATGGAACCGCTGGCATTCCTCCCCGGCGATTCCTCATCCGAAGCTAATGGCATCAGCGGTGACGGATTGGTAGCGGTCGGTCGCAGCAACACGCTTCCCAACGGTGCTACGGCGTGCTACTGGGGTACCGACGGCGTGCCCCACGGCATCGGCTACTTGCCCGGTGGCGGTCGCTCCGTGGCCAATGGAGCCAATGCAGACGGCACCGTGATCGTGGGGTATAGCTATTACGCTGGCGGCACCCACGATCATGCGTTCCGATGGACGGCGGCAGGAATGGATGACCTGGGAGCCTTGGCAGGTGACCCGGACTCCTACGCCAATAGCGTCTCGGATGACGGCACAGTCATCGTCGGTGGGAGTTCGCCTAGCTCCCGAGCGGTCCGCTGGGTGACTGGATCGGGACCACTCAACCTGGGCACGCTTCCCGGTGCTATCAGCTCAGACGCCAATGCTGTTAGCCCCGATGGTTCGACAGTAGTGGGCTTCTGCGCGTTCCCGGCCAATGGCACCCATGCCTTTCGATGGACTCAGGCACTAGGCATGATGGACCTGGGCACACTGGGATGCGGTACGAGTTCGGGTGCAACGGGCGTTAGCAGCGGTGGCGTGGCGATCGTCGGTAGTGACACGCTCTCCCCCGGGGTGACTCGTGCCTGGCTTTGGACGACATCGCTTGGGATGGTGGACCTGCAAACCTACCTGCCAACGCTGGGCGTGGACTTGACCGGTTGGGAGCTTCGGCGGCCAAGCGGGATAAGCAGCGACGGCCAGACAATTGTGGGCGGCGGCAAGCTTAACGGCGTATCCCGGGGATGGATCGTGACTGGGCTGCCGATTCCACAAACCCAGTGCTACGCCAACTGTGACGGAAGCGCGGTTAGCCCCGTGCTGACGGCAAACGACTTCCAGTGCTTTCTCAACCTGTTCGCGTCTGGCGATCCACGGGCCAACTGCGACGGGAGTGCCGCGTGCCCGACGTTGACGGGGAACGACTTCCAGTGCTTCCTGAACAAGTATGCAGCGGGGTGTAATTGACCGCAAGCACCGACTTGGTGAGGGCGGCCCGCTTGTCCGCACTGTGATATTGGGCTTCCACAATCGCCTAGCCCGTGTTAGGCTGTCGGTTCGGGTTGGGGCAGGAGGGTGGACGATGAATCGGCACAGTACCGCGTTTATGGCCGTTCTCGTTTCCGGGATGTTGAATGCGGCGGTGCCTACCGCAGCCCTTGCCCAATCCTGTTTCGTTTGGGATGACTTGACCCCCGAACCGGGGAACCTTTACAGGCACGCTATGACGTTTGATTCCGATCGTGGAAGAACCGTCGTTTTTGGGGGCTCCAACGGTGCTCTAATCAGTCCCGCCACGTTTGAGTGGGATGGCGCTCGATGGACCAAAGCCTCGGATAATGGCCCCTCGCGGCGATGGAACAGCGCGATGGCGTACGACTCGCTTCGGCATGTCGCCGTTCTGTTTGGTGGCAATGGAGGTGGGGGGCCGTCACTGGGCGACACGTGGGAATGGGACGGCGTGACTTGGATGCTGCGGGCCACCACCGGTCCTCACGCCAACTACGACCACACTATGTGTTTTGACAGCCAACGTGGTGTTACCGTGATGTTCGGTGGAACTGTTCCGCCATTCGGTGAGACTTGGGAATGGGACGGCGTCAACTGGCAACTGCGATCGGTGACCAATCCATCAGGTCGGGCTCGTCCGGGCCTGGCATTCGATTCAGATCGACATGTGACGGTTTTAGCCGGAGGTATTTTTGGGGGATTGTCCCCTGAGACCTGGGAATGGGACGGGCTGACGTGGTCGCTTCAAGCTGTTGCTCCTGCCCTCATGCCGCAGGGAGACACGAAGCTCGTTTATGACACGTCTCGGCACCAAACCATCAGTCCCGAACTTTCATGGGACGCTCAACATTGGGACTACCTCCCAAGTGGAGGGCCGGGGATGCTCCCTGGTGCCGCGATGGCGTACGACATAACTCGCTCCACGACGGTGATCTTCGGCGGTACCAACGGGAGCCAATATGGCGGAACTTGGGAGCTATCGGGATCGGCTTGGACACTTCGAGAGGAGAGTCCACAACGGGTCGGACCGACCGCGTTTGATTCGGTTCGCGGCATCGGGCTAATGGTAACGCCGCTCGGCAACGGAAGTCCCGCGGAAACATGGGAGTGGGACGGTGAGGCATGGCATTCACGGCCCAGCGCTGGCACCCCCATGGACCGGCGTGCTCTTATGTTTGACACAGCAAGAAATGTGATCGTTCTGATGTCCGGCAACACCGGTGACCAATTCATGCGGATGTGGGATTGGAACGGAAGCCACTGGCTTCAGGAGTCCGCGAATGGACCACCAGGAGTTGTGTCCAATAGCCCGGTCGTATTCGACGCAAGCAGAGGTAGAGCCGTCCTGTTTTATTCGAACGGGAGTGATCGACAAACGTGGGAGTGGGATGGGGTTGCATGGTCGCTCCGCAGTTCAGTCGGCCCCACACCGCGAACCGGATTCGCGATCGTCTATGACAGCGTCGGGCGGCGAACGATGTTGTTTGGCGGCTACGTCAACGGTGTTTATCTCGCAGACACGTGGGAATGGGACGGCGCAACTTGGACTCAACGAGCGGTGACTGGACCTGTCGGACGCGCATCCGCGGCGTTGGTGTGTGACTCGGATCACGGCCTTGTCTACATGAACGGGGGTTATGACCTAAATGGCACGGGTGCAGGCATACTGAGCGACACTTGGGCATGGAACGGCAACGAATGGACTCTCGTATCCACAAACGGACCTCCTGCCGATGCCGGTCGAGCAGGGATCTATGACTCCCCGCATCATTCCACGTTTTTTCTGGGTGGGTTCGGTTTTGCAGTTGACGGCTATCGAGCAGTCTGGAGCCTTCGTAACGAATCGCCGATCATCTATCAGCATCCCGAGTCGCAACTCGCCCACTCGGGCGACTCGCTTTCTCTGTCAGTAGCGATCGACGCCTCGACGAACCCGGCCTTGCAGTGGCGGAGGAATGGTGCCACTCTGGTCGATGATGATCGCATCACGGGTTCGACAACTTCAGCACTCCATATCAACCCGGTAAGCCCATCGGATTCCGGCGTCTATGACGCGGTCATCACTTGTTCGTGTGGCACGAGTCGCACTCGCGGCGCGGTCATCACCGTTTTGTGCGACGCGTCTTGTTGCTATCCGAACTGCGACAGATCAACGGCGCAGCCGCTACTAACGGCCAATGACTTTCAATGTTTCCTAAACGCCTTCTCATCGGGCGACCCGTACGCCAACTGCGACGGTTCGTCGGTCGCGCCGGTGTTGACGGCAAATGACTTTCAGTGCTTCCTGAATGCGTTTGCGGCGGGGTGCGTGTGAACGGTACCGGCATCTCGCGACCATGTTCATTGGGGGATCAATCCCGATGCCCGTATCCACAATGTACCTTGTAAGTCACGACCGGTGGGTGGGTCGCCAAGTCGCTCAGATAGTGTTCACGGGAAGCGACAGGGGTTGACAGACCTGATAGGCTGTTTTTCAAGGGCACGGCCGCCCCCCGACTCGCAGGGATGCGGGAATGAGGAGGCAGGTATGCAACGACTCCCGCTTGTACTTGTGACCGGTTCGCTCTTGCTGATCGGTGGCACTTCATCCGCACTAGCCGATATTCGCGTTGGAGGGTTCAACGTGTCGCGTGGCGGCGGCATGAGCATTCAGTCCGGCGACTACCTATCGGGACTCCGAACCGGCTTGGCAGGGCTCGGCATCGGCCCCCTCGTTTATTCATCAACCGACTCCCTGTCGAGTACGTACCTCGGCAGCGTCGATGTTTTTGTCGTGTCCAGCGTTCGCGACACAAGCACCCCCATCCAAGCGCTTTCCGAATACGAAATGCTGGTCTTGCTGGATTTCGTTCAGCATGGCGGCGGCCTAATCGTCATTGCCGACAACACCGACTTCGGCGGGCACAGCGTGGCTTCGGCCAATGGCAGCTTGTTGGACTCATTTGGCCTCGGAATCACCGGCCATCTGTTTGGGGTTGGCACGCCCACCCTTGTGCATCCCGTCACCAGCGGCGTCGCGAGTTTCCAAATACTTGACGGCGGATTCTTCGACATTCTCCCGGCCTCGTGCCAAGTGTTGGCCCGAATCGGGACCGGCGATCCTGTCCTTGTCACGATTCCGCACAATGCGATGGGTAGCGGCAGCGGCGCGGTGGTCGCAGTGAGTGATGCGTCCTTTGTGTTCAACGAATCAGTGAACGCGGAGGCGATTCGGCTCATCGGCAATGCGATCACGTACGCTGCTCCGTTGCCGTCATCAACTTGTTACGCAAACTGCGACGGGTCAACCGCCTCGCCCGTGCTAACGGCGAATGATTTCTTCTGCTTCCTCTACAAGTTTTCCCAGGGCGACGGGTACACCAACTGTGACGGATCGACGGTTGCGCCGGTGTTGACCGCCAACGACTTTCAGTGTTTCCTAAACGCTTTCGCCCAAGGATGCCCGTGACTCTGTTTAAGGATGGTTCCCCAATGCGATCGCGACACACGTTGTTTGTGGTGGCCGGAATCGGGGCACTGACGGTCGCTTCTCATCCCACCTTTGCGCAAGGGTGCAGTTTTGCCTTGGTGGTTTCCGGCGGTCCGGGGTCCCGTTCATCGCACGCGATGGCTTTTGACGCCCGCAGGGGAGTCGCCGTCTTGTTTGGCGGCTATTCCGGGCAGTATTTGGGAGACACTTGGGAATGGAACGGATTCGCGTGGTCGCTTGTTAGCACTTCCGGTCCTTCGCCGCGAAGTTGGGTGTCGATGGTGTTTGATTCCGCGCGGGGAGTGTGCGTGCTATTTGGTGGCATCATTGGGTCCAGCGGTGGACTTGCGGTGTTTAGTGGCGAGACTTGGGAGTGGGACGGACTCGCATGGACGCTTCGGCAAGTGGCCGGTCCCAGCGCCAGAGCCGAGCACGCGATGTGCTATGACTCGGATCGCGGAGTCACCGTGCTCTACGGCGGTTTGGGAGGAGGTGCAGGGCTCACGGACACTTGGGAGTGGAACGGCACTTCATGGTCGTTCCGATCCACCGGCGCGCCGACATTCCGCCGATGGCCAAAATTGTGCTACGACAGTACTCGGCGCGTGAGCGTTCTCTATGGGGGATACGCACCGATCGTTGGTGACCTAGCGGAAACGTGGGAATGGAACGGTTCAACCTGGACACGCAGCTTTGTCACTGGCGCTCCCGCGCTCGTGGGCCACTCCATGTGCTTTGACACGGCGTCGCAGCGCATGTTGATGTGGGGTGGCAACAACGCCAATAGCGGGAACTGGAACGTGTGGACTAGGCAAGCCGACGACTGGCATTCTTTGGGAGTGCAGTCCCACAACGTCGAGTCCATGTTCGGTGCCATGGTTTTCGACACCGCTCGGAGTCGGGCAATCGTTCAAGGTGGATGGGCCAGTGCTACCTCACCACCAAACGGCGGCACGTGGGCACTTGAGTGTGTGGCACAAATGTGTTTTGCCAACTGCGACGCTTCAACAACTT
>Ga0154020_10008667_pt1 | contig 11776 bp, 8 predicted proteins | sample Klosneuvirus_201_FD_109709 | JGI IMG/M metagenome (GOLD analysis project Ga0154020, IMG submission 109709) | Active sludge microbial communities from wastewater, Klosterneuburg, Austria - Klosneuvirus_20160825_MG | ecosystem: Engineered > WWTP > Aerobic digester > Activated sludge | place... | reverse complement strand
TTCCGGGGAAGAGTATGCGGTGGCCTCTGCCTTAATTCTCGGTTACGATGACAAGATTGATAAAGAATTAATAAATGCTTATGCCGGTAGTGGAACTTTGCATATACTTTCTGTTTCAGGTTTGCATGTAGGTATTATCTATTTGCTCATTAATTATCTGTTATTGTTTATAGAAAAAAACAAGTATGGGAGATCAATTAAATGCCTTTTGATCTTACTTACCTTATGGCTCTATGCTACACTCACCGGACTTTCTCCTTCTGTTTTAAGATCAGCGCTCATGTTCAGCATAATTGTTATCGCACAAACTACAGGGAGAAATACAAATATTTATAATACTTTATGTTTTGCATGTTTTGTTTTATTAATGCTGAATCCGTTTTCAATTGTTGACGTTGGCTTTCAATTATCTTTTCTTGCTGTATTCGGCATAGTAACCATACATCCTTGGTTATATGAAAAATACAAACCAAAGAATTGGTTTATTCAACAACTATGGATGATGACTAGCGTTTCGCTGGCAGCACAGATCATCACGTTTCCGCTTGGGATATATTACTTTCATCAGTTTCCCAATTATTTTATTCTAGCTAATCTTATAGTCATTCCATTATCAACCGTGGTTCTGATTTATGGGTTGACAATGTTCGTACTGGGATCAATTCCATTTTTAGCAACCATATGCTCTAAATTATTCATATCACTTTTGTGGCTGCTTAATCAATCTGTAATATATATAGAAAAACTACCGGGCGCTGTGTGGCAAGGAATATCAATTACAGGCTTTGAAACCATAATCCTATTTTCAATTATTATCTTATGCATTCTGTTCATATCAACAAAACATCCTTACCATTTGATTGTCTCCTTGGTTTTAATTACAATATTTTTATCCATCCAGATAACAGAGAATTTATTCAACAAAAATCAAAGATTATTTATTGTTTACCACACCGCTGCTACCTCTGCCTATGATTACATCAATGGAAATAGCACTACGCTCATTTGCGATTCTTCAATACTTAACAACCATGACAAAATAAAGTTTCATATTCAAAATAACAGATGGGCAAGGAATATCACCCAGGAGAAAGCTTTATACACAGGCATTAAAAATGATTTTATTCAGTTTGGTAATAAAAAAATTGCCGTAATAAAGCAAAATATACATTCTGTACTATCGAAAGAAAGAATAAAGGTAGACCTAATTATTTTGTCGAAAAATGCCAATACCTCTATTATGGAATTGCAAAAAAAGTTTATGTTTAATAAGCTAATCATGGACTCATCAAATAAAGAGTGGAAAGTTAAAATGTGGATACAGGAATGCATAGCATTAGGCATAGATTATCACTCTGTACTACATTCCGGTGCGTATATAGAAAATATAGCCAAGTGAGTAAAAATTATAAAATAGGTGATAAGGTTGCTTTTGTAAATGCAAAAGAAAGCGGCATTATAATCGCGATCGACCGCTTTAGGGTAACCATCATAAATGAAAGTGGGTTTGAACTCTCTACACCTATTGACAATATAGTACCTGTTGTCGATGATGCTATTTACACCTTTGATGTAAGAAAAATAGGAGAGAAAGACTTAATAAAAAAACATACCTCCAAGCCTAAAATTAATGAAGTATGGGAAGTAGATTTACATTTATCAGAAATTGACACCAACCGGGTAATTACCGATCATGAAAAACTGCTGGCACAACTTAAATACTTTCATCGATGCATGGAGGCAGCCATACATCAAAAAATAAAAAAAGTAATTTTTATTCATGGTGTGGGAAAAGGCACCTTAAAGCAAGAAATACTACACGCCCTAAAATCGTACACAAAAATACGTTACTACGATGCGCCCTATAGGCAGTATGGATTTGGGGCAACAGTAGTGGAACTATAAAGCATAGGGCAAGACTACCCTTTCACAATGCAATTCAAAACTCCAGAACTCAAAATTCGTACCTTCGTTTAAAGTTCTTAAAACATGTCGTTCCGCTCTATCGATCTCAAATTTATTTGAGGTAGGAAAGTCCGGACAACAGAGAGCATCCTGTCCTTATTTACTTAGGGATCTTCAAGGGCAAACCTTGAAGCAAGAAAGTACCGCAGAGACCAAACCGCCCGGATGCAAATCAGGGTAAGGGTGAAATCGTGGGGTAAGAGCCCACGCTTGATGCAAGCAATTGCAGCATGATGGCAAACCTCAGGAGTTGCAATGCCAAATAATGAATAGCTGCTCGCTATGCTTCATTGCAAATTCATTGGTAGGCAGCACAGATAAATGATAGGGAACTGTAGTGAAAATTACAGTTACAGAATCCGGCTTATAGGTACGACATGTTTATTTTAAAATCACAATCTCGGTTCTACGGTTTTTTGCTCTTCCTTCAGGATTATCAGAGCCATCTGCATTCTCGTTTGCTGCTATTGGTCGGGTTTCTCCATATCCAACTACCTTCATTCTATTCCTCTTAATTCCTTTTAAAGCCAAATAGTTTGCCACTGCTGCTGCCCTTCGTTTAGAAAGCCCCATATTATAACTGTCTTTACCTTTAGAGTCTGTATGTCCGGCAACTTCAAATTTAGTGTTCTTATAATCTTTGTTTTTCAATAACGCAACTGCTTTGTCAAGTTCAGGCATAAATGATCTATCGATTTTTGATTTACCAAAATCAAACAAGACATTATTAAAAGAGATTGTTGTTTTAATCGCTAATGTAGTGTCTTGTCCAGTAACTTTTTTTACTGTATCTACACTCACTACCATTACAGGAGTAGTGTTAAGTGTTACTTCAGAATAACCATCTAAACCTTTTTTATCTGCCTTAGCAAGAAAATCAGAATAAGATAAATTACCCGCTTCAGTTTTAATATCAAGCAATGCGTTCTTTACAACCAGGGGTTGTCCCGGCTGGGTAAAAACAAATTCTTGATACATCTCATACTTACGGCATTGTTTAGGAATGATAATATCAGTCGATACAGGTTCAACCGAGCTGGTTTTAAAAGTAAAAACATACTCTTTACCTCCTTCCAGTTTTACAGAATATTGCCCGCCTTTAACTATAACGGCTTCCATTGATTTCCCTGATTCTTTGCCTGTTATTGTTAAAACTGCATCTGGAATACCTATAACCCGTCCGGCTAGCAAAACGGTTGGATCTTCGTCGCAAATATCAAGTACATAAATATCCATATCACAAGTACTGTCTTTTGCATGTGTCGAGGATGAATAGTAAAAACGATCAGCAGTATTTGCAGGAACAAAGAATACATCATCACCGGGAGAATTAAACGGAACCCCTAAGTTCTCTGGTTCAGACCATTTACCATTTACTTTATGTGATTGAAAAATATCAAACCCTCCAATACTATTGTGGCCGGATGAAGAGAAATACATCGTATTTCCATCAGCACTAATATAAGGGCAGTCTTCGTTATAAGGTGTATTAATGGGAGCACCTATGTTTTCAAGAGGAGACCAGGTACTATCAGTTACATGAGAAACATAAATATCTCTTCCACCTAACCCTCCAGCTCTGTCGGAAACTACATAGAGATCAGATTTAGATTTTATAAACCCATAAAAACTCGTTTCCCATGCTTTGGTATTTATATCCGAGTGTTCTGATAAGATGGCCGGGTTTGTCCATTTACCATTAATTAAATTACTGAAATAAAAAGTTCCTTGCTTGTTGCCTCTGTACAGATAAATGGTTTTCCCATCAGGCGAAACGCTAATAATAGCATCATGCTTATTCGTATTGACAGGAGCGCCTATACCTACACATTGTGTCCAATTATTTTTTTGAGCTTTAGACAGGTATATATCTTCAAAATATTTATCATCCCAATCTATGCCACCACCGGTCGTACTATCTCTTCTGGAAGTAAAATACATTAAAGAATCATTTCCGGTAAGTACTGCATCATAATCATCATACTCACTATTAATATTCTTCCCTAAAGAGCGTATTTCAAAAGGGCGGCTCTTATTACCTATTAAAAAAGTGCTAGCAGGAGATTGGCTGAGTAATTTGCCGTTATCACACATTTCTATTCTTCTTTTTACATCCTCTGCTACATCAAATTTTTCCTGCACTCCAACGTAAGAGCCATGCAGAAGAAGTAAGTTCAGATATAATGCATAATTTTTTTGCGCAAGCTCATACTGACCTGCAAGATGATAGGCAGATGCTAAAAAGAAATAGGCTTCGCCTAACGTATCTTTAGAATATCGAATAGCCCTTTCAAAGTAAGGAATAGATAAAGGCTGGCGAAAATTATCATAGTAAGCATGGGCAATTTCATTATTATATAAAGGATTCGTCGAATCAATTTTAAGCAAATCAGAGTACTTCTGAACAGCACTCATGTAATTACCAAGGTCATATTGCTTGCGTGCTGATTTTAAAATCTTTTTTTCTATTTTTTTACCGGACGAGTTGTAAGGGCTCTGCTCCTGAGTACGTGCCGAAAGGCCGATAAATATAAAAACGACTAAAAAACAGGAGGATATCTTCATTTATTATATTCTACGTATTTAACAAAAGTATAAAAATATAGAAAGGGGTGTAATACATTCATCATTACTCCGCCTGAAAAAAATCTAACTGAGAATACCTTATCAAGTGCACTTTAGAATAATAATAATTTAAAATCTTAGTATACGAGTATCCTTTTTCTGCCATACGCATAGCTCCTTCTTGGCACAAACCTACTCCATGTCCAAAACCTTTTCCTGAAAAGATAACATCATTACCCTCTTCATTTATAGTAAAGAAAGTAGATCTTAATTTCATATCTTCCCGAATAAACTTAAGTGGTATAAAAAAATCATCATTCATTAAGTATGCCAAACGGTTAGGCTGATCAAAATGCAAAACTTTTTTGACCTCATTTTGATCATTTACAGGGAAGCCGTATTTCACCTTCAAATAATCAAACCAAATATCCTTTGGTATTTTTTTCTGCCAAATTGCATTCGATTTACGAATACAAAAAGTATCGTTAACCGACCGCAAACATATTACGGCAGTTGACCATACATCTTCTGAATTCATTGTTTGCCCCCCACAATTTGAGTGAAAGGCAGCAGTTACAATACGAGCACTATCATCTACTAAAATATATCCGGCAGTTTCATTGGTTGCCTGCAATAAGGATGAAACAGATGTTTTGCCTTTAAATGCCTGACAGTGTACATCATCACACAACTGAAAACCTTCTTCTTCATGCCTTCTCCAATTGCCTAGAGCATAAGTTCTAATAGCTATGGCTTTCACTTTATTAAACTCAAGCGGATTGCCACTCCCCACTTCCCATTGAATTACTCCTGAAACATATTTTTCTATATCTACCTTATTAATAATAAAAAGTGTTTTGGGCAGTGCGGATATTTGAAGTTCATCATCATATAATCTGTATTTATAGTTAGGGCTAAGTGGTATTATTTTAAAACCGGAAGAATTATTCTTAGGTACCAATCTTACTTTATGAAATTTGCTTGAGAAGGAATTCCTTTGCAAGAGAACAGAGTCGCCGGCTAACGTTAAGGAAATAAAAGAGATATTATCTGCATCGAATTGCTTTATACTATCACCATAAACCTCATACTGACCAGAAACAGAAATAAAATTTATAGAGGTTACATGGTTAACAGCAAAAAGGCGTATGCAAATATTTTTTTCTGAGGCTTGCAGATGCAAAGAAAAACCAATAAAGAATAGAAAGCAAAAACGAATAAAATTAATTTTCATAAAAAATTGTTGCACTGGTCATTCTGTAAGCACGCCTATTGAGTAATGATTTTAAATTCAGTTCTGCGGTTCATTTGCCTGTTTTCATCCGAATCATTTTTAACTACCGGTCTAGTATCGCCGTATCCTTTAGCTGTTACTCTGTCTTTACTTACTCCATTAGTTATTAAATATCCTAAAACAGATTTAGCACGGTTATCCGAAAGTTGCATGTTATGTTTTTTATCACCTACATTATCTGTATGTCCACCAATCTCAATTTTAATAGTGGGATTTTTAGTTAAGAATTCAACCAGCTTATTCAACTCGATTTTAGATTCATCTTTCAAATCAAATTTATCCGTATCAAAAAAAACATTTTTAAGAATAACCGAAGAGTCTTTTGTAATAGGGAAAAGTGGAATATTTATAAGGATAGGCTTATAGTCTTTATTCCCTGTAAGTGAAAAATTTTCCGAATGAAAAAGATAGCCTGCTTTAGATGTATTAAATGCATAGTTTCTATTTAGGGGCAGGCATATTAAAAACTCTCCGTTTTTCTTGCCAGACTGCCATTTAGCCACTTCTCCACTTTGCAAATCAATCGATTCTACTTCTGTTTCAAGAGGAGCTTTTGTAATAGCATCATACACTTTTCCTTTCACATAAATGGTTTTTCCAGGTTGAACCTTTTCATACAAGTCAAATGAATAAATATCCAGCCCGCCAAATCCTCCTTTCCTATCAGATGCAAACCATGCCGTCTTCCCGTCCCGCGAAACCAGAAGACTATTTTCATCTCCGGCTGTGTTAATCGGATATCCCAAATTAACAGGCTCTCCCCATTCGCCATTGGGTTGCCTCCTCGACATATAAATGTCCAGCCCTCCCATACCCGGCCGACCATCAGAAGAAAAATAAAGCGTTTGATTATCAGGGTGGATAAAAACAGATTCTTCGTTATAAGAGGTATTTATTTTATTAGAAAGTTTTGCAGGAACTGTCCACTTACCATCAGATCTTAATGTACTTGTATAAATATCCTGTGTATTTTCTCCATTAGCATTTACTGTACCTCTAATAAAATAAAGGGTTTTACCGTCCGAAGAAAAACTGGGTTGCGTTTCCCACCATTTAGTAGAAACCGGTTGCCCCACATTTTTAGGAATGGACCAATCATTACCATTTCTATAGGAATAAAATATATCACAACTACCCATACCTGCCCTGTTAGCACCATACCCATAATCCATTTCACATGCTACAAAAAACAAGATCTGCCCATCAGCAGAAAGACAAGGAGCTCCTTCATTATTTTCTGTATTTATTTGCGTCCCTATACTTCTGGCATTCGCCCATACACCATTTACTTTATCACTTAGATAAAAGTCTTCTTGAAAACCATACCTATTTCTATCCGTAGGAAGTTTTCTTGTAAACAAAAAGGTTTGCTCATCAGCTGTAATAGAAGGATAGTACTCATCATATTGAGAATTAAGTCCGTTACCTACATTGACAGGAGAAAAAGGAACCGGATGCTCAATTGCATCTATGGAAAAATCACAATTAACAAGCTCTTTTTGTGCCGATTTTTTCATCTGCACATTATCGGGTTTGGAGGAAAGAAATTGTTCAAAATGTTGTTTTGCATCAGCATACTTGGCTATTTTCATTTCAAGCTGAGCCAATAAAAAATAATTACCAGGAAAAAAGTCCGGTTTAATGGAGATAGCATACTTTATCTCAGAAATAGCTTTATCATATTGTTGCATATCCCCATATACATACGAAAGCGTCATATGAGCTTCAACAAACTTATCATCCTCGGTTATAGACTTTTCTAAATATTTTTTTGCCTCTTCCAGTTTTCGGTCTTGAAAGTACTTTATTGCCTCTTCGTAGTTTTTGATTGCCTTTTTATTCTTCGTAGAATAATCTACTTGTGCCTGCATTGTAAATACAGTAAAAAAACACAACAAAAAGGAAACTATTTTTAAGACTTGCTTCATAGAATGAATTTACAGCAATTTTCCTGCCTGATTTTACAGCTAAGGAATACCTATGTATTTATGTGTTTGTAGCGATATTCTCCACTTCGGATTTTGCTGAACATAGTTAACAATGAGCGGAAGCATTTCATTGCGCCTGCTCCACTCTGGTTGAAGAAAAAAACAACCTTGCTCCATCTTATTCTCATCTTTCATAGAAGCTGTAAAGTTAGCTTCGGCAAACTTAAAATCATCCTTGTTATATACAATCACTTTCAACTCATTGGCTTTTGCATAATTTTCAGGAAGTGTTTGCATATTTTTTTTAGGAGAAAGACAAACCCAATCCCACTCGCCTGTTATCTTATATGCTCCGGAAGTTTCTAAATACAACTGAATACCATTTCCTCTTAACAATTGCGTTAAGTTGGTAAGATTGTACATGGTAGGTTCTCCTCCTGTCACTACAACTGCTTTGGCTCCACTTTGTAATACGCCATCAATAATTTTATTGATCTCTTTAAGCGGATGTATTTTTTCGTCCCAGCTTTCTTTAACATCGCACCAGTGACATCCCACATCGCACCCGCCAATACGAATAAAATAAGCGGTCTTTCCTGTATTAAACCCCTCACCCTGAATGGTTAAAAATTCTTCCATTACCGGAAGCGCTAATCCATGCATCGCTTTCATATTTTCTAATACTGCTTGCATTATTCCAATCAGAAACTAATTTCTTTTTTACTTGCCTTAAGTGTATTCATTAAAAGCGAAGTAATGGTCATAGGCCCAACACCACCGGGTACAGGAGTGATATAAGAACAGTATTCTGCTACTTCATTATACTTTACATCGCCTAATAACTTCCAACCGGATTTAGTAGAAGTGGATGGAACACGGGTTATTCCTACATCTATTACAACAGCCCCCTTCTTAACATACTCTGCAGTTAAAAATTCCGGCCTTCCAATAGCTGAAATAAGAATATCGGCAGAACGACAAATCTCCTTAAGATTTACTGTTTTACTATGTGCAAGAGTAACTGTACAGTTTCCAGGATATGTATTTCTTGCCATAAGAATACTGATAGGAGAGCCTACAATATTACTTCTGCCAACCACAACACAATGTTTACCTTCTGTAGGTATTTTATAACGTTCTATCAATTGGATGATACCATAGGGTGTTGCAGGCAGATACGAGGGTAGATTTAAGGTCATCTTTCCCACATTTACAGGATGAAAGCCATCAACATCTTTTAAAGGCGAAACCGACTCTATTACTTTCTTTTCAGAAATATGTTTAGGAAGTGGCAACTGAACGATAAATCCATCGATGCTATTATCCTTATTTAGGGCTGTTATTTTATCAAGCAACTCACCTTCAGAAATAGAATCAGGCAACCTGATTAAAGTTGATTGAAAACCAATTTTCTCACATGCTTTTACTTTTGCATTCACATAGGTTTCACTCGCTCCGTCATTACCAACAAGTATAGCAGCTAAATGAGGTGCTTTTTTTCCGGAGGTTACAATTCTATTTACCTCCAATGCGATTTCAGATTGGATATCTTGTGAAATTTTTTTACCGTCAATAACTACCATATCAGTATAAAATCTTTAAAAAGGATATTTAGATTTTTTAAAAAAAACTTATCGCATCTTGGGCATATTTTGCATGTTCTGCATCATCTTTCTCATCTGATCTTTATTTCCCATCATCTTCATCATTTTACGCATATCCTCAAATTGTTTAATAAGTCTATTTACTTCCTGAATCTCCCGTCCGCTTCCTTTAGAAATGCGCTGTCTTCTGCTTCCATTTATTATTTCCGGATTTGTCCTTTCTGTTTGGGTCATGGATTGTATAATGGCTTCTATTCCCTTAAATGATTCATCATTTACATCTACGTCCTTAATAGCCTTACCTACCCCGGGAATCATACCCATCAGGTCTTTCATATTCCCCATCTTTTTTATCTGTTGTAGTTGGCCCAAAAAATCATTGAAGTCAAATTTATTTTGAGAAATTTTCTTTTGAAGTTTTTTTGCCTCTTCTTCATTAAACTGTTCCTGAGCTTTCTCAACCAATGTAACGATATCACCCATTCCTAAAATCCTGTCAGCCATTCGATCCGGATGGAACACATCTATCGCATCCATCTTTTCCCCGGTACCTACAAATTTGATGGGTTTGTTAACTACACTCTTAATGGATAAGGCAGCACCGCCTCTTGTATCCCCATCTAATTTCGTAAGCACTACCCCATCAAAATCCAAGCGATCGTTAAATGCTTTAGCAGTATTTACGGCATCTTGCCCCGTCATAGCATCTACCACAAAAAGTATCTCTTGCGGATCAATTGCTTTTTTTACTGCTGCAATCTCATTCATCATTTGCTCGTCTATAGCCAAACGACCGGCAGTATCTACAATCACAACAGAATGATTATGGTCTTTTGCAAACTGAATACCTTTCCTAGCAATATCAACAGCACTTTTATTTTCAACATCAGCATACACAGGCACACCAATTTGCTCACCCAAAACCCTTAATTGTTCTATAGCAGCCGGGCGATATATATCACAGGCGATCAACAATGGGCTTTTTCCACGCTTTGTTTTTAAATGATTAGCAAGCTTGCCTGAAAAAGTAGTCTTACCGGAACCTTGCAGTCCACTCATTAAAATAACAGTAGGATTGCCCGAAAGTTTTAAATCTGTATTTTTTCCTCCCATTAGCTCCGCCAGTTCATCACGAGTGATTTTAATCATCAACTGACCGGGAGAAAGAGAAGTCAAAACATTTTGACCTAAGGCTTTTTCTTTTACATTATCAGTAAACGTCTTGGCTACCTTATAATTAACGTCAGCATCTAGTAACGCTTTACGTATTTCTTTAAGTGTTTCACTAACGTTTACATCTGTAATTTTACCCTGCCCTTTTAAAATCTTAAAGGCTTTCTCAATCTTATCGCTTAAATTTTCAAACATATTCAGCTATTTTTAATAGAAAGGAGCAAATTTAAGATTTTATCTGTTTAAATCTTTGATAAATAGGGCTAAGGCTTCTTTCGATTATTCAAAAAATGGGATATATTTGCTTCACTAAAATCACATAACCAATACACACATGAAAAAGACCCTTGCTTTAGTTTTATTTTTCGCAGCATTCGCATTTAATTCGAACGCACAATCTTTTGATGATGGAACTAATCTTGTATTTCTGGGATTTGGATTACCTCCCGCACAAAGAATAACAAGAGATTATAATGATCTCAATTACAAATCATTTTTGGATTATAAACTTAACAACTATGGTACTTTTGTTGGTAAATACGAGCACGGCTTACATAAATACTTTGGATTGGGTTTAAACCTTGAGTATTCTGCTGCCAACGTATCTTACAAGTATACCAACCTTGTAGATTATGAAAGAAAACTAAAAACAAATGTTTTAGGAGGTTTTGTTCGTTTTAATGGCCATATTCCTGTTGCTGAAAAATTTGATATCTATGGGGGCGTTGGACTTGGCTACTATTACACTATAGAAAAAGCAAGCGAAACAAATACCAACAACAATACATCATATGATACACGAAGAAAAATATTAGACTTCGATTATCAGGTGACTATTGGTGCACGCTATATGATTAAAGACAACGTGGGTTTCTTTGTTGAATTCGGAAGAGCCAGCACTATTGCACAATTTGGTTGTGCTCTTAAATTCTAATAAGCTGTTTTAATTTTTTAAAAAACGGAATAAGATTAATAATCTATTCCGCTTTTTCCTTTTTTATTTCTAAAATAAACACCCTTTTAACCGGAGGATCGTAATGTGATGCTCCCTTAATGCGGAACAAAAACTTTCGTATACCCTACCAATTTTAGGAGGATTGGCGTATGTTTGTTTCGTATATATATAAGTTATAGCCAATGGTAGGACGACCGTTCCAAAGACGATAGACCGACCAAAATTTAAACATTAAAACAAAAACAAACCATTTTGACAGGTGACCAAAAACATACAGACCATATTGAAACGG
>Ga0154020_10008666_pt1 | contig 11778 bp, 7 predicted proteins | sample Klosneuvirus_201_FD_109709 | JGI IMG/M metagenome (GOLD analysis project Ga0154020, IMG submission 109709) | Active sludge microbial communities from wastewater, Klosterneuburg, Austria - Klosneuvirus_20160825_MG | ecosystem: Engineered > WWTP > Aerobic digester > Activated sludge | place... | reverse complement strand
GGCCACCGTCTGCTCTCGACCGTGCGCCGGCTTCTTCGGATTCGCCGCACGGTGGAGGAGGACTATCGCGACTTTAACGGCAACTACTTCTCCAGCTTCTACGAACAGGAGCGCATGCTGGCGGACCCGCCCCGCATGGAGTTCTACCGGGCCGCCATCGAGCGCCGTATCCGGCCGGGGGACCGGGTGATTGATCTGGGCACCGGCACCGGCATCCTCGCCGCACTCGCCTCGCGCCAGGGGGCCGCCTGCGTTTACGCCATCGATCATTCCGCGATCCTCGACACCGCCCGCGTCCTCGCGGTGGCCAACAACCTGGAGCGCGTCGAATTCATCGCCGCCCACAGCACGGAGTTCTCCGTCGCGGGACGAGTCGATGTCATCCTGCACGAACAAATGGGCGACTGCCTGTTCGACGAGGGCATGGTCGCCAATGTCTGCGATCTGCGCGACCGCCTGCTGAAACCCGGCGGGCTCATCCTGCCGAGTCAGTTCGAGTTTTTCTGCGAACCGGTCAAGGTTCGCGACGAACGCCACGTGCCCTTCATCTGGGAACTGAAGGTGTGCGGCTACGACTACTCGGCGCTCGAACGTGATCGCCCGCAGAATTCCGACTACTACCAATGCCGCAGCAGCGACCCCACGTTCGTGGAACACTTTCTCGGCACGCCCGCTCCAGCGCTGACCTTTGACCTGCACAGCGTGGACGAGGCCACCTTGCCGAAGAGCCTCGTGATCACCCGCACGGTCCTGCACGCCGGCCGGCTGGACGGTTTTGTCATCTTCTTCCGCACGCGCGTCGACGCCGATCTCGTGCTCAGCTCCGGTCCCCTTGACCCGGGTCGCGCGCCGCATTGGGGTTATCGTATCCTGCGTACGGAGCACGACACGTTCGACGTCGGCGATGAACTCGAGGTACGCCTCACGGTGGAACGCTGGTCAAATCTCGACTCCTGGCGGTGGACACACCGCAAGTTGACCCCGCCTGTGCCCCCTGCTACAGTGCCGCCGACCCCAACGCCGGCCGGAGACCACGCAACGACCAGCGGAACGTAAGCCAGCCGCAGATCAGGTTCAACACCAGCACACCGCTCAAGAGGAGGCCCACAAGGAGAAGCGCGGGGCCGGCGGGCAGCGCCGTCAGGGCTGGCAGGATCGCGAGCATGGAGGCGAGGGCACCGATCGCCAGTCCCCACCCCACCAGGCTACCGAACTCCGCGAAGATCATTCGGGCCAGCACGGAGGACGGCAGGCCGATGGCGGTGAGCACCGCGAATTCACCTCGCCGGTCCTGGAGGCTGCGCGTCACCACAATGACCAGCCCGAGGCTGCCGAGCACCACGCCCAGGGTGCCCAGCACGGTGAAGATGGCGATGTAGGTGTTCTCGATCTGATGGAAGGCAGCAAGCACGTCGCGGGTCAATTCGACCCGGGCACCCGTATCCGCAGCCGCCGTACGCAAGCGGTCCCGCACACCGGACACGCCGGGGCCGGATGTTTTCGCGTCCGCGAGGAACAGCGAGTAGCCGGGACTGGAGGGGAACTTTTCGAGGAATCGGGCCTCGTCGATGATCAGGTGACCCTGAAAGAGCGAATCCGGAAGGGCGCCCACCAGCTTCACCTCGAAGGGGCGTCCGTTCTCGTCGGTGTAGGACAACACGTCGCCCAGCTTGCGCTTCAGCGCCCAGAGCAGCGTGTTTTCGTCGACAAAGGCCGGTATCGCCTCCGCGGCACCCGCGTCCGGCCGGGCCTGCAGCGCCTCCCATCCGGGCGCGCCCTTGATCCGAAACGCACCGCGCGCGGCGAGCACACCGGCGTCCACCGCGAGCAACCGGGGTTGGAGGGTGGTGTTGAGGTTGAAGCAGTTGACGTTGTCACCCACTCCACTCCGAAACGGAACGACCAGACCGATGTCGGCCGACGCCCGTCCGAAGAGCTCGAATCCCCGGAGCGTGCGATCCCGCGCCGGATTTTGCGGCACGGTCGTCTCCACCCAGAGAGCAAATCCCCCGGTCCCGCTTCCGCGTTCAAGCCAGTCGGATCCGACGTGCTTGCGGAACGACGCCACCGAGAGGACCATGAAGACCGCCGTGGCGATCAAGGCCACGACGGCCAAATTGCGCGCCCGCCGTGCCCGGAGATTCAAGGCGCCGAGGTAGGACGCGTTTAGCGCGGTGTCCCGGCCGGGTCGCGGCGTGCGCGTCAGCCAGGCGCGGCAGAGCGCCAGTCCTGCCACCAGCGACGCAAACCCGGCGAGGTAAAACGCACCCTGCGGTGGGAGCGCCCGGCCCGACGCGGCCATCGCTCCGGCCGCACCGAGCGCGGCGATCACCGCCACGAGCAGGGAAGACCGCCGCGCCGCCGGCGGAGCCGCCGTCTCCTCGACATTTGCCGCGAGGCGGATCGAAAGGGCACGCCGGCTCTGGCCGCGAAGGGCCAGCCAGATCGCTCCGAGCGAGCACGCGAGGAACACACCACCTCCGATGGCGATCGATTGCGGCTGCATCGCGAAGACAAACGTCGGGCCCGCTCCCTGACCCGCCCAGATGGTCTCCAAGTAGGCGAGGATGCCGCGGGTGTAGAGCGACGCCAGGGGGACGGCGATCAGCGCAGCGATCATCAGGATCACCGCGCCCTCGCCCAGTCTCCAGCGCAGGAGCTGGCGCGACTCCATGCCCACCGCCCCCAACAGCGCATCCTCTCGCGTGCGTTGCCGCAGGCTAAGCTGAAACAGCAGCGCCACCAGCCCCAGAGCCGCGGCGATGAGGAAAAAGCTCAATCCAAGGAAGAGGCCTCCGAAGTCGACCGCCGACGTGGCCGATGCCTGTGCGGAGATGCGGACCGGGCGCAGCAGAAGTTGATTCAACTCGGGACGCAAAGCGCCGAGCAGCACCCGGTCGAGCTCGTCCGCCCGCTCGCGCGCCCACGGAAAACGCAGGGCCGTCAAACTGCCCCAGCGGGTGCCCCACATGGCCTGGCCGGCCGCGAGAGAAAAATACGCTTTGGGTGTGCCGCGATGATCGTCCCAGTAGCGTTCGTCGTGATCCCGGATTCGCTTTAGATCGAGGGGGAGCTTGGGATCCCAGTCGCTGGTATGGGCGGCATCACTGATCCCGGGAAAGTCCGGCATCCATGACCGGTCGGCGGCGAGGCCTTCGAGTGGGATGACCGTGCGGACGCGAAACGTGCTTTGCCGCTCAATCAGGGTGTCAGCTTCACCCACCTGGAAGTAGGTCGCTCGGATTTCATCCCCGGGCTTCGCCTGCAGATCGTCCGCCAGCCAGCGATGGATGACCACCTCTCCCGCCCCGAGGTCCGAGGGAAGAAAGGGAGCGGCCGCCGACGTGGTCGCCGTCGCAATGGAGTAAGGGGTGCTGCGTTCACCCGTGCGCAGCTCATTGACCAGAAACGAGACGACCGGCTGCGCCTCCGGACGGGCCTGGACCATCGCCTCCACCAGTCCGGGATCGAGGAAGATCCGGTCGGACCCCACCTCGAAACAGCCGGCGCGGTCGAGCCATTTTACCGCGAGGCCGTAGTCGGCCAGCCGCAGCGTTCGACGCAACGCCCCGGCGAGTGCGTCCTCGGACTGGTCGCTGGCGAGCAGCAGCAGATTGGCCCGGCCGGGACGCTCGTAGGCGGTCTGGAGGAGCTCGATCGGGACAAATACCGAGGGCGGCGGCACCTGCGTCGCCTCCAGATTGAAGCGCCCAAAGGAATCGTCCCCCACCACCGCCACCACCGTGACCCGCAGCGTCTCGAGCGAACTCTCCGCACCGGCGATCGGTGCATTGCCGGAAAGGATACCGGGTTTCTGCAGCCGCACCACCAGCGTGTCGCCCACCGCCAGCCCGAGCCGGACGCCGAGCGTTTCGTTGATCGCCACCCCGGATTTTCCCGGCGTGAGCGGCGACGGACCGGCTTTCGGGGCGAGACTCCAAAACGCGGCGGTGGTGCCCACGACCTGGACCTGGTTGACAACGCCCCGGGTGACCGGATGGCTCGCGGTGCCGCGGGCCAGCAGTACGGGCGTTGCCTTGGCGTCGGTCGCTGCGGCCAGTTCGGCCCCGAGCGCTTCGCGAAAGAAACGATTCCCCGCCGCCACAACGTGGGTGGCCTGACCGATGCGCTGCTCGCCGATGCGACGAAGAGAAGCGGCGACCGAATCCCCCGCCGCCAGCGCCCCCAGCAGCACCGTCGCCCCCAGCACGGCCCCGGCAAACACGCCCAGGTGGGCGAGCCGGTGGTGGACCACACTCTGCCAGATGAAACGAAGCGGGGACATCGACGCAAAGGCCTCGCCCGGCTCAGACGATCAGTCGACCCGACTCCAGCCGGCAGGTCCGCTGGAGACGGCGGGCAAGGCCCGGATTGTGCGTGACCACGATGAGGGCGGCCTTGGATCCCTCGTGCGTGCGCAGCAGCAGATCCGCAATCCGTTCCCCCGTGGCGGCGTCGAGCGCTCCGGTCGGCTCGTCGGCCAGGATCAGCTTCGGCTGGTTGATCAACGCGCGGGCGATGGCCGCGCGCAGCTGTTCACCCCCGGACAGCTGCCACGGGCGGTGCGACAGACGATCGCTCAGTCCCACCTGGTCCAGCAACGCCGCGGCTCGGGCGCGGACCGACGATTCCGACTCGGTCCACCCCCCCGCCAGACGCGGCACGAGCACGTTTTCCAGCACGGTGCACTGCGGCAGCAGGTAGTGGAGTTGAAAGACAAATCCGATCGAGCGGTTGCGGAACCGGGCCGCAGCGACCGGGTCGAGCGCGCCTACGTCCACCCCGTCGATGGTGACGGTGCCGGACGATGGACGATCCATCGCACCGAGCAGATTGAGCAGCGTCGTCTTACCGCTGCCCGACGGACCGACAATCGCCACCGACTCCCCGGCCGCGACCCGCAGATCGAGGTCCGCCAGCACACGGACCGGCCCGGCCGGGCTGTCATACTGCTTGGATACGTGTGAGACGTCGATCATGGCGGACATTCGGGCCGGGGGCGGCTTCCAGAGGGCGGTCGCGCACCCCGGGGAGCCGGAGACCCGGATCAGCGGGAACCTGACGGATTCGACGGGGCGGCGGCCGCGACCTTCGCCGTGCTCTTGGGCGCCGGGGCCGGCTTGTAATAGCTGACAATACAGCCACCCGCCGCCGCGAGCACGATGCCCACGTAGAACTGCCACGGCACCGCCGCCAGCCCGCCCTTCGGCGGATGCATCAGCGTGGCGGCGACGGCGTTCACGATCGGCGCCCCCGCAAATACAATGGCCATGACCACGGTCGGCGTGCCTTTGGCCCCGAAAGCGAGCAGAATGCCGAACGCCCCAATCGCCCCCAGCGCTCCGGCGAAGAGCGAGATCCAGACACCCTTGCTCGGGAAATTGAAGTCCGAGTGGTTGACCTTGAGCAGCAGGAGCGGCGCCAGCACCGCGATGATGAAGTAGGCGACTCCGACGAACAAAAACGCCTTATAGCGCCCGAGAACAGGATCGCCCATGGCGAGCTGCCCGCTGTGCAGAAAGACACCATAGAGACCCCAGGTCGCGACCGTGAGGAGAACGTAGACAAGCCATTGCATAAGATTTCAGTGGGAGAAGGTGAAGGAGGGCGAACGAAGCGTGGAAAGGGAGACCGGGGTGAACAATGCAGACCGCAACGCGTTCGTCGAGGAGGGTTCAAGTACCTCCCGCGGGACACGCGGCACGACGCGTCCCCACCAGTCCGGCCGTCGCCTGGAGGAACTGTTGCGCCATGGTGGGGGCGCCGAAAAGCCGCAGCACCCCATCCCGCCCTGCCTGGCCCAGACCGCGACCACGGTCCGGCTCGCGGAGGAGTTCGTTCCAGCCCGCGGCCAACGCCGAGGGGTCACCCGGATTCACACATCGGCCTCCGCCGGTCATCTCAACCAACTCAGGAAACGCCGCCGACCGCGGCTGCACCACCGGGACGCCACAAGCCATGGCCTCGATCAGATAGAGACCGAATGCCTCCGGGTACTGCACCGGCACGGAAAACAGCGTGAGACTGCGGAGGAACTCGATCTTTTCCTCGCGGGTCAGGTTGGGATGCCAGCTGACCCGGGCCTCCAACCCCGCTTCAGCCAGACGTTGCTTCGCGGCGGCGATGCCCCGTTCGTCACCAGCGGTCGCGGCACCGCCGATCTTGAGTCGCGTCGTGCCATCCCCGTGGTCGCGCGCGAGGGCAATAAAAGCATCGACCAGCGCCCACAGTCCCTTCTCCCGACTCATCCGGGCCAGATAACCGATCGTCGGGGTCGCCGGTGACGTCGTCGCGGGCGAGTACCCCTCCAACTGGATACCGTTGTAGGCGACCTTCACCTGACCATCGGCCAGCGCCAGACGCTGGCCGATGTAGTCCGCGTAGAACCGTGTCGGGGACAGGAGTAAGTCAGCGGTCTTGAGCCGCGCGGCCAGCTCCGCCCAGCAGCGCGATCGAAAAGGCTCGGGCAGTCCGTCGAGGAAGAGGTCCTCGCCTTGGAAGAAGACCACCACCGGCGACCCGATGCGCCGTTTCACCTCACCCGCAAAGCCGGCAAGCAGCGCGTTGGAAAGACAGACGAGGTCGGGTTTCTCGATCTTTTCGAGCCACGTCATCAGGTTTTCCAACTCCTTGCGCAGTCGGCTGGCGTCGATCTGCAGCATCTCCAGCGTCATCTCCCCGTGGTCCCGCGCGGAGGTCATGTGACTGTGCCGCGCCGCCCACTTCAACAGCCCGGTGGAATTGAGAAGACGGTCGAAGGCGGCGGGCGTGTGCCGGAACAACGCCAGTTTCTGCTGGAGGAAAACATTGATGCCGCCAAAAAACACCGGGACCTGCTCCGCCCCGGCCAGCGCCGGTTCGTCGAGAATCAGGGGCAGGTAGAGCGGCGCGATCGTGACCTCATGACCCATCCGCTGCAGCTCGCGCGCCAGCGCATTGTCGCGCATGCAGGCGCCACAGTAATAGCTCCCGGTTCCGGCAGTGAGGAAAACCACGTTCATGATCTTCTGCCGCGCGACGGCACAATGGCATTGATGAGACATCCGACTCCATGCGCTACTCCGCCGCCGTTGGAGGTGGCCTCGCGGAGGCCGCGACGGGACCAACCGGTCCCGCCTGAGCGCCCCGATTCTTGTCGCGAAGCCAATCCCCGCGGGGTCGGCGACCCCACCTCCAACAGGAGATCCAGCGAGGATCCAGAGGATGTTAGGGTAGAACGCTTGGCCGAACCCCTGCACCAACGCAGGCCTTTTGCCCCTTTGACAGTGCGAGGACGGCTCACGGCTTACTCCGGTTTCACAACGGGTTTGGGGCCCGCCCGCAACGCGAAGACCGTGCCCTTGTCGCCACCGACCACCAGCTGGCGTCCGCCGAAGGCGGGTGACGCGACCAGCGACTCCCCGAGATCGAGGCTCCACAGCTCCGTGCCGGCATCGAGGCTGGCGGCGTAGAGCCGGCCGTCGCTCGAGCCGAACACCACACCGTCGGTGAAGACGATGGGTGAGCCCTCGACCCGGCCACCGGTCCTGAACGTCCAGACCGCAGCACCCGTCGCGCGATCGATCGCATGCAGGTGTTTGTCGCGCGAACCAATCAAAACCAGGCGGTCGTTGACCGCCGGTGAACTGAAAAACGGTAGCGCCCGGTCCTCGTAGGTCCAGGCCACGGTGCCGCCTGCGACATCAAAGGCGACCGCCTGATTCGCGTAGTTGCCGCAGTAGGCGAATGTGCCAAAGGTGGCGATGGAGGCCGGGATTTGCGCGGTGGTCGCAATCTTGTGCACCAACGTGCCATCCTTGAGATTGACCACGTGCAACTGCGAGTCGCAGCCGCCGAATACGATCCAGCGTCCATCGACGACCGCGGGGGAGCCATTGATGAAATCGTCGGTCTTGTAGCTCCAGACCAAAGCCCCATCCGCGGCCTTGAGTACACGGGTGGTGCCGTCGTAACCGTTGACGAGCACCCAGTCGGCGGAGTGGTCGGGCGCACGAATCGTGATCGCGCCGGAACTGATCTTGTCCTCGCTGGCAAACCGCCAGACCTCCCGTCCGGTGGCTGAATCCAGCGCGTAGAGACGGCCATCATTGGAAGAGAGAAAGACCCGGCCCGGGGACAGGGCCGGAGCCGCGGTGATCGCGTCCTGGGTCGTGAACGACCACACTTCGCGCCCGGTCTCCGCGTCCAGCACATGCAGAATGCCCTTGGCGGTCCCGACATAAATCCGGCCCGCCGCGATGGCCGCCTCCGCGGAGATCGAACCCGAAGCGGTGAACGTCCACGCCACCACCGGATCGCGCAGCACCCGTCCCTCGACCCGGCCGCTCAGGGCCGGTCCCCCGCGAGTCATGGGCCACGCGATTTCGGGCTCGGGCTTTGCTTCCGCCTGTTTCGCGGGCGTCGCTCCACGCTCACCGCAGCCGGAAACGACCAGGACCAGCGCGGCCAGAAGCGGGGAGAGAAGGCGGAACAAGGACGAAGTCACGACGCCAGGCAGGGCGTCGCCCACCATGAGACAGCCTGACTTGGAGGGCGCCGCTCCGTCGGCGCCGAGCGCGCGGGTTGGCACCTTCGAACACCAGGCGTACCGGCGGTCTTGTTCGATGGGCGTCCCCACGGCGCCGACGGAGCGGCGCCCTCCAGGTGAGAAAGTCGGTTTGACCACGGGAGTGTAGCGGTGGGTTTACTTCACCGGCGAGACCGAGCTCGCCAACGCGTCCTGATAGAGTGCGACAAAATCCTCCGCTTGCAACGGCCGCGGATTGAAACGTCCAGTCCATTGGCGCAGGGCATCCTCCGCCAGCACGGCAAAGTCCATGCCCTGAGCATTGAGGGGGGGCAACCGGCTCCGCGCCTCCAGGCTTTCCACCCAGTCGACCAAGGACAGGCCCGGCGCCTCGCCCAGCTGCCCCAGGATGGACTCGAAGTGCGCATACACCGCGGCCGCTGCCGGCACCCGGGCATTGAATCGCAGGACGGCCGGCAGCATAAGCGCGACGGCCTGTCCGTGCACGACACCGTGGCGCGCCGTCAGCGGATTGGCGCTGGCGTGGGCCGCCCCGAGCATGCTGTTTTCAATCGCGAGTCCGGCCAGCGCCGCGCCGAGCAGCATGTGGCCGCGGTCGGACTCGCTCGCCCGGTTCTCGATCACCCGCCCGATGGCCAGGGCGAGGTGTCGAAACGCCGCCTCCGCATAGAGGGACGACAGCGGGTTCCGCTTCGTGCAGACCGCGGACTCGATCGCATGGGTCAAGGCATCGAGGCCGCTCAACACCGCGACCGCCTGCGGCAGGCTGGCCGTGAGTTCGGGATCGAGGATTGCGGCGTAGGGCCGGGCCTTGGGATCGCCACAGGCCATTTTCTCATGCGTGTCATCACGACTGATCAATGCGTAGGACTGGCACTCGCTGCCCGTGCCGGCGCTGGTGGGAATGGCGATCAGGGGTAGCAGCGGGCGCGAGGCCTTGCCGTAGCCGTGGTAATCGCGCATCCGCCCGCCATTGCTGAGGAGGAAATTGCCGGCCTTGGCCGTATCCAAACTGCTGCCCCCACCGAGCGCGATCACACAATCAAACGATCCCGCCCGTGCCGCGTCCGCACAGGCGGCGGCATCGGACTCGGTCGGATTCTCCTTCGCGGCGGCAAAGAGCGTCGCCGGCAGTCCCGCATCGGCGAGCAGGCGCAACGCCCGCTCGGTGTGCCCCGCCTTGAGCAGCCCAGGATCACTGACCAGAAACACCCGGCTGCCGCCCGCCTCGCGCACACAACCCGCGAGCTCGCGCAGGGAACCCGGGCCGAAGATGAGTTTGGGCGAGGGCCGGGAAGAAAAGGGCTCCATGGGTTTAGTCGGCCGGCCGCCGTCGGGTCACGTGGGAAGGATCGCCCCCCGGCGGTCATGCCGGTCGGTCGACCTGCCCGGGTCCGTTCGGCCGATACAGCATGCCGGAGTGATCAGACCACCGCGGCGAGGTCTCCCTGGAGGGCGCGACGCCGATAGAGGAACTCAAACAGGTTTCCTTCGTGGGGCTGCTCCCATTGAACCCGGGTGGTGGGATACGGGCCGATATTGAGGCGCTCGATGTTCGTGCTCATCATGAGCTGGTCGCCCCAGGCCCGGTCGTTCGTGAAGGCGGACACCACCAGCGAATCGCCGATGGTGCCGATCATGCGGGACTGCGGCACTTGCAGCAGGCTGGCGAACGGAAACATGAACTCGGTGTTGGCCAGCGGGTGCTCCAGGTCGTCGCAGGCAATCAGCGTCGGCTGCAGGAAGGTCTGGCCGTAACGCTCCACGAGACGCGGACCCTGCCGGTAACGGGCGGTCAGGTCCTGGGCGCCGGGCACCCGGAGCAGCTCCTCGATGCGTTCGTCGATGCCCCGCGCCATCGCCGGGTTGGCAAACCCGCAGAGCAAGGCATCGGGGTGCGTGCGCGGGAGCGGCTCAATCGCCGCGAGGCGCCGCGCGAGGGCATCACCGATCGCGTCCCGGTGGCGGCTGACGAGCAGCGAGGATGCATTAATACAACTGCGGCCGCCGTTGGCCGCGATCGACTGCACCACGACGTCAAGATGCCGGGCCCAGTCGTCGACAAAATCATCTCCGATCAGCACCTTGCTCCGGCCGGAACCGTGCACCTGGATATGCCGGTATGGCTCGTACTTCTTCAACGTGGTGTCATTGCCGAACGCGATGGCTCTTCCGGTGCCGAAGAGCAGCGTGTCGCCACCGTCGTGCGTCGTGGAGTAGAAACTGAATGCCTCGCGCGGGAAGCCGGCGGCGATCATGGCCTGAATGATCCGGAAGGGCGTGAGCGGATCCTCGCGGCCCGGCTTGAGCACCACGGGCACCTTCATCACGAGCGCGGGCAGCCAGAGCGAGTTCACGCCCGGGGAATTGCTCGGCAGCAACACGCCCAGACTATTGGTCTGGGGGAAAAAGTTCACATCCAGTCCGTCGCGACGCACAAAACCGCGATCGAACAGCTCCAGCGGCAGTCCGCGCGTCAGCCCGGTCAGCACGGCGCGGATGTTCGACATCGCGGCATGGACCTTGCCCATATTGAGACGACCGAGGGTGTGGGGCAGCCCGGTGAGCTGGGACAGCGCAGCGACATAATCGGCCGGACTCTGGAGCCGGTCGCCGTCGCCCCAGGGCAGATCCCCGTGGAGGAACAGCTCGGCTGCTTTCTCACAATAACCCACGAGGGTCTCGCACGGATACTCGTGCAGACGCTCGACGGCGCGCGACAGGTGCTGCAGATCGCGCCGGATCAGGCCGGAATTCGCGACACTGACTTCGAGCGTCTGTTCGCCGAGGGAAAACTTGAGGGTATCGAGACTCCGATACGGCTGGCCGAGTCGGAGGGATGGAATATGGAGGGTGTCCTTCATGGCGATGGCGGGTTCAGTAAACGCCTTCGATGATGGTCTTGGTCAGGGACTGGAACGGGCGCACGTCGCCGACCCCGTCCCAAGGAAATTCATCGCAGGGCGGCCGACGGATGGCTTCGTCGCGCTCGAGGAACCGCGGCACGAAAAATTCCCGCGTCATGGTGGTCAGCTCGACCCGCCCGTAAGCCCCGTAGGGCATGAGTTCGGAGGGCTTGTCGGGGTTGACAATGCGCAGCACCGCCCGCGGCTGGGGAGAGTAGTAGGTCAGGCTGTAGTTATCTTCCGGTTTCAGTTTCCGGCTGATGGCGAGGCCCATCAAGGTGTTGCCGTACGTGGGAGCGAAGTTGATCTTGCCCTCCAGCACCTCCTCCACGACGAAACGCACAT
>Ga0154020_10008664_pt1 | contig 11778 bp, 10 predicted proteins | sample Klosneuvirus_201_FD_109709 | JGI IMG/M metagenome (GOLD analysis project Ga0154020, IMG submission 109709) | Active sludge microbial communities from wastewater, Klosterneuburg, Austria - Klosneuvirus_20160825_MG | ecosystem: Engineered > WWTP > Aerobic digester > Activated sludge | place... | reverse complement strand
CGGCGGCGTGGCCGCGCGGCCTGCGCGTTGGCGTGGCGTTGCTGGTAGCTGGTTTTGGCTTGTTGGACCAGGTGCCACCTGGCCCGACGGCGGCCGAGTCGGGCGAAATCGCGGCCGCGGTGGCGGCGGATCGGGTGTTGGGCCAGGAGATCGAGGCGGTGCTGCCGGCCGGTGCGATGGTATTTCAGTTGCCGGTGCAGGGTTTCCCCGAGGTCGTGCCGCCCGGACGACTCGTGGACTACGAATTGTTCCGGCCCTACCTGGCCACGCACACGCTGCGCTTCAGCTATGGGGCCGCCAAGTTCCGTGCCCGGAGCCGCTGGCAGCGCGATTTGGAGCGCGTGCCCCCGGCCACCCTCGTGCGCCGGCTGGAAAAATACGGGTTCGCCGCCCTCTATATCAATCGGAAGGGATATGAGGATCGGGCGGACGCCCTCCTGCGCGACCTGGCCGCTCTCGGCTACGGCCACCGCCTCCAGAGTCAATTGGGCAATCAAGTGGTCGTCCCGTTGCGGCCAGCGGCCAACCCGCGCCTGCCGCTGGCCCGCGTGCCCGCCTACGGCCAAGGCTGGCATCCCCAGTCGGTTGATGGCGTGCGCTGGGCCTTCGAGAAGGCGGTGCTGTCGTATTACAATCCCTTCGCCGAACCGATCGAGGTGGAGTTGAATCTTTCGGTGCAGGCCGTTGGCCCGCGCCACCTGAGCCTTTGGCACGAGAACACCTCGGTCGGAGTTGTGGCTGTGGATCAGGAAAAACAGGCGTGGCGGCTGCCGACCCTGATTCTGGCACCGGGGGTGAATCGCTTCCGGCTGGAAGCGGATGAACCGGCGCTGCGGCAAAGTGCCGGCCGCTACCAATTGCGGTCCTTCGGTCTGGCTGGCGCCAGGGTGCTGGTCCGATCGGCGCCCTATCTACCGGATTCCGAACCGGAATGACCGGCACGGGCTTTTCGCTTTGCAAGACCGGCGGGCGGGGTTGAGATAAAACCGCCTCGTCATGCTTTACTACCTCACCGCCGTTGCATTGGTGGCCCACACGGTGTTCTGGGGGCTGGGCCTTAGCTGGTTGGTTCTGCCGCGGGTTTGGCGGCGTTGGGGCTGGGTGTTTGCCCCGGCCTTCGGCTGGGCTTTGCAGTCGGCGGTGGTGTGGGCGGGGGCGCACTCGCTGTTGGCGGGAACCGGCACCTATGCCTGGGCCAGTGAATTGTTGCCGCTGGGGTTGCTGATCACCGCCATCGGGCGCAGGCGGGCCCAGCGGTTTCACGGCTGGGGCGCGGTGCTGGGCGTGGGCCTGTCGGCGGGCTGGCTGTTATTGTCGCCGATGGCGGCACCTGGGCGCGGGCTGACGACGAGTTCGCTCGGCAGTTGCGACCAGGCGGATTATGCGGCGGGGGCGCGGACGTTTCAGGAGTTTTCACGGGGTGACCGCACCGGGTTTTTGGGCCTGCCGGAGGTCACCAAAGTGCGGTCGGCGGATTATTTTTTCGATTTCTGGCTGCGGCTGAATCATTTCACACCCTCCGCGCTGCTCGCACACAATGCCGCGGTCTTTGGGGTCGAGGCCTACCGCCTGGTGAGTGTGACCGCGGCGGTGCTCGTGCTGCTGAACCTGCCACTCCTGTTTTTCATGGCGCGGGTTCTGGTGGGCGTGCGCGGGCCGTGGCTGGTGGGTGTCGGGGCGTTGTATGCCTTGTCGCCGCTCAACGCCTACGCGGTGCATCAAGGGGCGCTCGGCCAGCTGTATGCGGCGCAGGGCATAGCATTGCTGACACTTGGTCTTTTCGGCGCGAGTCGGGCCGCACACGGTAGCCGCAGCGTGTGGCCGTTTTTGCCGTTGGTGGTGGCGGCGGTGTGGTTGCTGGCCGGCAGCTATAATTTCATCCTGCTCGTTTGCCTTGCTCCGGCTGGCGCGGCATTGTTGGGGCAGCTCGGGTGGAAGCGGGATCTAGCGGCAGTGGCGCGCGTGCTGGGCCTGCTTGGGGTGGCCGGTGCCATCTGCGCCGTGCTGTTCTGGGGCCGGTTCGTGGGCTTGGCCGAGAGGTTCAGCCTTTTTGAGCAATATGATTTCGGGTGGGCGGTGCCGTTGGCTTCGCCGGAAGGCTGGTTGGGATTGCTGCGCGATACCGGACTGCATGCCTGGCCGGTGGCCGCGCGGGTGGGGTTGAGCGTCGGGGTCATGGGCCTGTATGGGTGGGGTGTCATTGGGCTAAGCCGTCGCCATCCCGCCCGCGCCCTCGCGGCGCTGGCCTTGGTCTTGCCGGTCGTGGCCGGTTGGGCGGTGCTAGCTTGGGAGGCGCGGGTGCGGGCCAACGCCAGCTACGATGCCTACAAGATACTGTCGGTGTTTTATCCCGGCCTGCTGGCAGGCCTGGTCTGTTGGTTGGCCGTGGCGGGCCGTCGGACCGCCGGTGCGTTACTGGTGCTCTTGTTGGCCGGCAACCTGGTGCTCTCATTGGATTTCCGTCGGCAGATGTCCACCCCGCCGCTGCGGGTGGACCGTCGTCTGGCCGCGCTGGCGCAGCTGGAATCGGACCCGCGCGTGACTTCGCTGAACATGACGGTGGATGACTTCTGGTCGCGGCTCTGGGCCAACGCATTTTTGCTGCGCAAACCGCAATATTTCTCGACCCACACCTACGAGGGTCGGCTGGACACAAAACTGAAGGGCGAGTGGGACCTGCGGGACGGCCTGCTGCGCATGGCACCGCTGGCGGATAGCGACCTGATCCGGGTCAACGAGCAATTCTACGCCGTGCGCGTCGCGGCACCCGGGCGGCTGCAGGCCAGCTTTGATCGCGGTTGGCACCCAGAGGAAAGGGGCGGCGGCAGCCGGTGGCGCTGGTCGGATGGCGTCGGGCGCATCCTCGTGACCAACCTGTCGCCCCGGCCGCTGCGAGCGCGGCTCAACGTGCGGGTGCGGTCACTGGTGCCTGGGGCGCTGGAGCTGAGCTTGGAGCAACACTCCGCAGGGGTGAGGGCGCTGGACGGATCGCTGCAGGAGGTGGTTTTCGATCACCTGCTTTTCCAACCGGGCAACACCGTGGTAACGCTGACCGGGCCGGCCGGCTCGGGGCCGGGCGGTGGCGATAACCGGAGCCTGTCGTTCGCTCTGCACGATTTCGAGTTGCGCTCACTGGCGTTTGAAAAATAACCGTCGCACCATGCAACCTGGCGAATACCGCAAGATGGCCGAGGTGGAGGACGCCATGTGGTATTACCGCGCGCTGCACCGGCACGTGGGGCGCAGCCTGGCGGCGGTGTTGCCGGAGGCAGGGGCCCGCGTGCTGGACGCCGGTTGCGGCACCGGTGGCCTGTTGCGCCGGCTGCACGGAGCCAGGCCGCGATGGGTGCTCACCGGGTTGGATTTTTCTCCGCTCGCCTGCGAACTGGCACGGGAGCGCACCGGCGGCGAGGTGGTGCAAGGCTCGGTCGCGGCGCTGCCGTTTGCGGACAGGCAGTTTGATGCCATCGCCTCGTGCGATGTCGTGTGCCAGATCGCCGATCCGGCGCAGGCGGTGCGTGAATTCCATCGCGTGCTGTGCCCCGGCGGCCATGTCGTGCTGACGATGCCAGCCTATCCGTGGATGTATTCCTACCACGACCGCGAGGTGGGCAACCTGAGGCGTTATGCGCGCGGCGAAGTGAACGTGCTGTTGCAGGGCGCCGGTTTCAGGATCGTGCGCAGCACCTACTGGAACACGCTGCTGTTTCCGCTGGCGGTGTTGCGCCGGAAAATTCTGCCGCCCGCGGCACCGACCAGCGATGTCAGCCTTTTCCCCGCGCCGGTCGAAGCCGGGTTCAATGCCCTGATGGCGATCGAACACGCCTGGCTGGGGGCGGGCGGATCGTTGCCGCTGGGGAATTCTGTGCTGACTGTGGCGCAAAAATCATAACACTCCGCCGTCGCACCCCATGACACCCGCCCTGAGCTTCGTCATCCCGCTCTATTACAGTGCGGACACACTCGTCCCCCTGGTGAAGGAGATCGAGGGGCTCACCATCGACGGCGGCCACGAGCTGGTGCTGGTCAACGACGGCAGTCGAGACGCCACGGCGGGCCTGTGCCGCGAGCTGCTGCGCGACGCACGCATCCCGATGATCTTTGTCAACCACGCCCGCAACTACGGCGAGCACAACGCCGTGCTCACCGGCTACCGGCACGCGCGCGGCGCCTATGTTGTCAATCTCGACGACGACGGCCAGAACCCGCCGGCCGAGGCCGTGAAGCTCTGGGCGCATGCCAGGCGCGAGGGCCTCGACGCAGTCTACGGGCACTACGGCCAGAAGGAGCACTCGGCGTTCCGCAACTTCGGCAGCTGGCTGACCAACCGGTTGACCGACTGGGTGCTCGACAAGCCGGAGGGGTTTTATCTTTCCAGTTTCCGCTGCGTGAGCGCGTTTGTGGCGAAGGAGGTCGCCGCGCACGAGGGGCCTTATCCCTACATCGACGGACTCATTCTACAGGTGACGCAAAACCTCGGGGCGCTCGAGGTGCGACATGCGGAACGCGCGGCGGGGCAGAGCGGCTACACGCTGCGCCGGCTGCTGCGGCTGTGGCTGAGCACGTTCGTGAATTTTTCGGTGATGCCGCTGCGGCTGGCCACGCTGCTGGGCTTGGTGATGGCGGCGGCCGGGCTGCTCGGGCTGGGCGTCATTTTCTACCTGCGTTACACCGACAAGGGGCCGGACTACGGCTGGGGCTCGCTGATGGGTGCGCTGCTGGTTTTCTCCGGCACTCAGCTCGTGGTGCTCGGCCTGATCGGCGAATACGTCGGCCGGATGTTCCTGACGGTGAACCGTCGGCCGCAATCGGTCGTGCGTTCGGTGGAGCGGGCGGGCTAGATCTGGTCGGTCCGAACCGGCGGCGGGGGCGGCGGCGGGGCCGCACCCTCAAGCAACTCGCGCCAGCGCTGGCGTTCCCGCGCCATCGCGGCTGCGACGCCCGCGCGGACGGCGGCCGGGGGCACCGGGAGACCCAGCCAATAGGCGAGGGCGGCGTGGACCAGGTGATAGTCGAACACGCCGGATTGGTCCGCGTGGGTGATGACCTGCTGGCGGCACCAGTCCTTCGCGGCGAGGGCCGTTATCTGCTCCGCCCAGCGTTGGACAAGCCGGTAGGTGTTCTGCTCGTTGCGCAGGTTGCGGCCGGCGGACGCGCTGATGTGGTGCCGCACGACGCTGCGGAGCGCGATATAGTGGGTGAACCCGGCGGCCGTGGCGCGGAGGGCGAGATCGATATCCTCGCTGCCGTTGAGGAAGCCCTCGTCAAAGCCGCCGAGTTGCTGCCAGACGGTGCGCCGCAGGCCGAAGCAGGCACCGGTCAGGGCATCCGCGCGGCGATACGCGGGCCAGCCCAGCCAGCGCGTGGTGCGGGGCAGGTCGGAGCGGTGGGCCGGCTTGCCCTGATGGTTGAAATGGATGCCTGTGTGGTCCACGGCGCCGGTGGCGGCGTTGAACTGCACGTTGCCGACGAGCCCGGCGTCCGGGAAGAGGGCGAAGGCCGCGAGCATCGGCTCAAGCCAGTGCGGCAGCAGGATGAGGTCGTTGTTGAGGAAGAAAAACAGATCGCCGTTGGCGCCGGCCGCGCCGCGGTTGCAGGCGCCGGCGAAGCCGAGGTTTTTCTCGTTGAGGATTGGGCGACAGGGGGCGGGCAGGTTTCTCAGCCACTCGCGCGTGCCATCAGTGGAGCCGTCGTCGACGAGGATGAGCTCGTGGGCGAGGCCGGCAGGCAACGTTTCTCGCAGGCTCGCCAGCATGGCCTGCGTAAGCGGCAGGCAGTTGTAGAGCGGAATGATGAACGAGACTTTCATGTCGGGCGCATCACGTTTAGCAGCCGACCCGCTCGTCGCACGTCGAATCTCAGGCGAGCAATCGCTTGAGGTATTGGCCGTAGGCGGACTTGCCGAGCTTCGCGATATTGGCCTCGAGGCCGGCGCGGTCGATCCAGCCCTGCTTGTAGGCGATCTCCTCGATGCAGGCGATCTTCAGGCCGGTGCGGTTCTCCAGCACATGGACAAATTGGGCGGCCTCGATGAGCGAGTCGTGCGTGCCGGTGTCGAGCCACGCCGTGCCACGGCCGAAGAGCTCCACGTGCAGCCTGCCCTGCTCAAGGTAGAGGCGGTTCAGGTCGGTGATCTCGAGCTCGCCGCGCGCGGAGGGCTTGAGGCTCTTGGCGAGTTTCACGACGTCGGCGTCGTAGAAATAAAGGCCCGGCACGGCGTAGTTGGACTTGGGCTGCTTGGGTTTCTCCTCGAGGGAGAGCACGCGGCCGTCCGGGGCGAACTCGACGACGCCGTAATCCGTTGGGTTGGCGACGTGGTAGCCGAAGATCGTCGAGCCGCTGGTGCGGGCGGAGGCGTCGGCGAGGGAGTTCACGAACTCGGCGCCGTAGAAAAGATTGTCGCCCAGCACGAGGGCGGAGGGCTCGCCCTTGAGAAAGCCGGTGTCGCCGGCGATATGGAAGGCCTGGGCGAGGCCGTCGGGACTGGGCTGCTCGGCGTAGCTGAACTTCATGCCGAGGTTCGCGCCGTCACCGAGCAATTTCTTGAAGTTCGGCAGGTCGGTCGGCGTCGAGATGATGAGCACCTCGCGGATGCCAGCGAGCATCAGCACCGACAGCGGGTAATAAACCATCGGCTTGTCGTAGACCGGCATGAGCTGCTTGCTCACGGCGATGGTCAGCGGGTAGAGGCGCGTGCCGGAGCCGCCGGCGAGGATGATGCCTTTGCGGGAGGCTAGAGGCTTGGGGCTAGAGGCGAGAGGATCAGGCATGGGGAGAGCGTGCTTTAATCAATCCGCGTAGCATGCGGGCGATTTCTTCAGCTTGTTGGTCGAGATTTGAGCAGTCGGTATCGGATAACAGGCCGACCTTATTGGCAAGGTCTAGCTGCGTGCGCAGTTCAGCGACGGATCCCTTGGCGATATAAAGAAATCGGACCGCGTCCTTGTCGGTATCACGCTCATCCCCTTCGGCTATATTGCTGGGAATGCTAACAGCGGCCCTTCGCATTTGGTCTGCGAGGGCAAATTCACGGGTAAAGGCCGCGGTTTTTGAGAGCTGATAGATGGTGACAGCGAACGCCTGGGCCTTTTGCCAGACCAACAAGCTCTTGAAGCCACCTTTGCTCATGGCCTCTCGCCTCTAGCCTTTGGCCCCGAGCCTTTCGCGCGAATAGCGCGTGGCCGTGATGTCAGCCGTCCAGGCGCGGTTCTGCAAATACCAATCCACGGTCTTTTCGATGCCGGTGGCGAAGGTCTCGGCGGGTTTCCAGCCGAGCTCGCGGTTGATCTTGGTGGCGTCGATCGCGTAGCGGCGGTCGTGGCCGGGGCGGTCGGTGACGTAGGTGATCTGCGTGGTGTAGGACTTGCCGTCGGCACGCGGGGACTTCCGGTCCAGCAGCGCGCAGATGGTGTTCACTATCTCGATGTTCGGTTTTTCGTTCCAACCGCCGATGTTGTAGGTCTCGCCGGTGCGGCCCTGGTTGAGCACGAGCCAGATGGCGCGGGCGTGATCCTCGACGTAGAGCCAGTCGCGGATCTGCATGCCGTCGCCATAGACGGGCAGGTTTTTGCCCTCGAGGGCGTTGAGGATCATCAACGGGATGAGTTTTTCCGGGAAATGATACGGGCCGTAGTTGTTTGAGCAGTTGGTCGTGAGCGTCGGCAGGCCGTAGGTGTGCTGGTAGGCGCGGACGAGGTGGTCGCTGGCGGCCTTGGAGGCGGCGTAGGGCGAGTTGGGCTCGAAGTTGTGGCTCTCCGTGAAGGCCGGAGCGCCGGGCGCGAGCGAGCCGTAGACCTCATCGGTCGAGACGTGGAGAAAACGGAATGCGGCCTTTTTCGGCTCCGGCAGCTTCGACCAATATTGCTTGGCGCAGTTCAGGAGGCGGAGCGTGCCGGTGACGTTGGTCTGGATGAAGGGCTCGGGCGAGTCGATGGAGCGGTCGACATGCGACTCGGCCGCGAAGTTGACGACGGCGTCGATCGCGTGGTCGGCGAGGAGTTTCGTGACCAGCGCGGTGTCGCCGATGTCGCCGTGGGCGAAAACATAGCGCGGGTCGCCCGCGAGGTCGGCGAGATTGGCCGGGTTGCCGGCGTAGGTGAGGGCGTCGAGGTTGACGAGCTTGGTGAGGGCCGAGCCTTTCTCCGTCAGCCGCTGCCGGATGAAGTTCGAGCCGATGAAGCCACAGCCACCAGTTACGAGGAGATTCATAAGAGAGGAAATCAGGTAGAGGCTTTGACCCAGCGACGCAGGTCGCGTTCGACGGCTTCGTGGACCTCGGTGAGCTTGATGCCGGTGACGGCGAGCTTGGTCGAATCCATCACGCAGTTGGAGCGCGGGGTCTTGGCCGCGGTGCGCATGAACTCGGCCTCGTCGGTGAAGAACTGGAAATTCTTGTCCGACACGCCGGTCTTTTTGATGAGATCGACGACCTCGCGGGTCGTGACGTGGCCGGGGTTGGTGACGTTGTAGGTGCCGAAGGGCACGCGTTTTTCCCAGCAGGCGAAGGTGGCGGCGACGAATTCGTCGAGTTGCGAGATGGAGTTCTCGGCGTCGAGCAGCGTGTGGTAGCGGATGAGCTTCGTCAGGTAGTTGCGCGGGCCGTCGACCTGGTTGAAGGGGATGCGCAGGCGCCAGACGAACACGTTGGGCACGCCGGCCAGGACTTCCTCGCCGAGGGCCTTGGTGCCGGAGTAGAAGCTGCAGTTGTTCGTGCGGAAGCTGAAATTCGGTGTGTCAGTCTCGGTGAAGCCGGAACCATCCGCGTTCTTGCCGGTGTAGATGCAGCCGGAGGAGACATGTCCCCAAGGCACGCCGGCGTCGGCGCAGGCCAGGGCGATGGTGCCGGGGAGCACGGCGTTGCCCATGACGCACTCGGATTTGTGGAGTTCGCAGGCGTCGACGTTGGGTTTGCCGGTGTAGCCGGCGGCATTGATCAGGAAGGCCGGTTTCTCGCGGCGGAGCAGGGCGGTCAGGGCGGTGCGGTCAGTGTAGTCAAAGTCGCCCCGGCGGATATTGCGGAAAGCCATGCCCTTGCGCGCGAGCAGCGCCTGATAGGCCGCACCGACATAACCGGAACCTCCGAGTAGATAGATCATGGAAAGGGGTAAAGGAATGAGGCCCCGACGGGAGGTCAATCCGCAGTTTTCCGCGCCCGGCGGGTCACTTTTTCTTGTAGTCGCCGCGGCTGAAATATTTCTCCAGCCACACGTAGGCGCAGATGAAGAAATAACGGCTGCCCATCTCGCTGATCTTCAGCTTGGGCACGCCATATTTGCGATTGCGCCAGGTGATGGGCAAAACGGTCCAGGTGTAGCCGCGGACGATGGCTTTTAGCGGAATTTCGACGGTGAGGTTGAAGTGCGGAGCGAGAAAGGGCCGACAACCCTCGATCACTGTGCGGCGGTAGGCCTTGAAGGCATTGGTTGTGTCGTTGAGCTCGATGTTGAAACCGACTCGCACAAAGAAATTGGCGAGGCGGTTGACGAAGAGCTTCACGCGGGGGTAATCGACGACGCGGCCGCCTTTGATGAAGCGACTGCCGAAAACACAGTCCCAACCTTCGTTGAGCAGGCGCCAGTAGCGCACGGCGTCGGTGGGCGCATCGGAGGCGTCGGCCATCATGATGGTGCAGGCGTCGCCCTTCATGTGGTTGAGGCCGTAGATCACGGCCCGTCCGAAACCGTGGGGGCCTTTGTTCTGCACCGGAGCGAGCGTGGGGATTTTCTGCCGCAGATCCTGCAGGACGGCCCAAGTCTTGTCCTTGCTGCCATCGTCCACCACCACGATCTCATGCGGCACACCTTCGCGCACCAACTCGGCATAGAGATCCTGCACGGTGGGCGGGAGCGACTCTTCCTCGTTGTGCGCGGGGATGACGACGGAAAAGAGTTTGAGCGGAGCGGGCTCAGGCATCAGCTAACTCAGGGGAATTCCATGGGTGGCGGCAAGCCCGGGCTCACCGCGGGGCCGACAATTCCAGCCAGCCGGGATTCAGCTCCGCGTGGGCGGCGATTTCCTCGAGGATGGCGGTCGTCGGGGTGGCTGGCTGCCAGGCCCAGAGGCGCGAGGCCTTGGCGTGGTCGAGCACGATCCAGGGGATGTCAAAGGGCCGGGGCGTGCCGTCCGCCACGACGGGATGCGGACCGAAGCGCGCGGCGCTCCAGTTGCTGAGCTGCTTGAGCGACATCGCAGAAGCCACGCCGCCGGAAAAATTGGCGATGCGGTCGGCGGCCGTGAGCTTGGGTGCCGTGAACTGTTTTTCCAGCACCGGCACGAGATCGCGCGGATGCAGGCAGTCGCGCACTTGGTGGCCGTGACCGCCGAAGCCGAGATACTTGAGCGGGCGTTTCCGTCGCCAGGCATTGACCCAGTAGGCGAAGATGCCCTGGTCGGCGCGGCCGAACTGGCCCGCGCCGGCCAGCACGCCGCAGCGGTTGATGAAGACGGGGAAGCCGAAGGTCTCGCCGTATTCGAGCGCCATGGCCTCGGAGGCGAGCTTGGTTGCGCCGTAGAGCGAGATGGGGGCGAGCGTGGCAAAGTCCTCGGTCAGACCGGCGGGGCTCACGCCCGGAAGGCGGGAGGCGGAGGACGGGAGGCGAAAGGCGTATTCGTGAGCCTCAACCGGCAAGGCAGCCAGCGGCGCGATGGAATACACGCGGCTGGTGGAAAGCAGGATGAAGCCGGCGCGGTGAGCCTTGCAGTATTCGAGGATGTTGATCGTGCCGGTGAGATTGTGATCCACGAGTTCGCGCGAGCTGGTCCGGCCGTCCACGCCCGCGAGCACGCTCGGGTTGGCGGCGGCGTCCACCACGAAGTCGGCGGCGGGTAGCGCCTCCATGGCCGCAGCATCGCGCAGGTCGGCGGTGAGGACCTTAATGCCAAGCTGCTCCAGCGGGGCGCGGTTGGTCTCGCTGCCGGGGCGGATGAAGTTGTCGAAGCCGGTGACCTGATGTCCGGCGGCGTGCAGGGTCCTGGCGACGGTGCTGCCGACGAAGCCACAGATGCCGGTGATGAGGATGCGCATGTCGGACCCGAGGGAAACAGGGTCCGCCCGGCAGGTGAAGCGGGAAATGGGCGGGACCGGAGAGGGGAACAGATAACGTATTTTCTTCTACGTTTCCGGCCAGGAGGCGGGTCGGGCTCAGGCCGACTTCTGGCGCGTCTTCCAGGCCTCGACGATCTGGCGGATCGTCTCCTCCAGCGACTGGGTGATGTCCCATTTCGGATAGTGGGCGCGCATCTTGCGCAGGTCGGAGTAGTAGCAGATGTGGTCGCCGGCGCGGTTCTGCTCGACGTAGGTGTGAACCTGCGTCCGGCCGGTGAATTTTTCCGTGAGCTTGAACGCCTCGAGGATGGAGGTGCTGTTGGCCTTGCCGCCGCCGAGGTTGTAGACCTCGCCCGCGCGCGGGGCTTCGACGAAGGCCGCCATGAAGCGCGCGACGTCGAGCGAGTGGATGTTGTCGCGCACCTGCTTGCCCTGGTAGCCGAAGACGCGGTATTCCTTGCTCTCGAGGTTGCACTTCACGAGGTAGGAGAGGAAACCGTGCAGCTCGACACCGCTGTGATTGGGGCCGGTGAGGCAGCCGCCGCGCAGCGCGCAGGTCGGCAGGTTGAAGTAGCGGCCGTATTCCTGCACCATGACGTCGGCGGCGACCTTTGAGGCGCCGAAGAGCGAGTGCTTCGACTGGTCGATGGTGAAGGTCTCGGGAATGCCGTGCGCATACGTCGCATCGGCGTAGTCCCAGCGCGTGGCCAGCTCGATCAGCTTGATGGAGTTCG
>Ga0154020_10008663_pt1 | contig 11779 bp, 9 predicted proteins | sample Klosneuvirus_201_FD_109709 | JGI IMG/M metagenome (GOLD analysis project Ga0154020, IMG submission 109709) | Active sludge microbial communities from wastewater, Klosterneuburg, Austria - Klosneuvirus_20160825_MG | ecosystem: Engineered > WWTP > Aerobic digester > Activated sludge | place... | reverse complement strand
CACGATGCGCACCTTGACGAAGCCCCTGTTCGTGCGCCTTCTTGCAGCGTTGACAGCTGTCGTGCTCGTGGGCTGCAGTTCCGATTGCGCGAAGGGTTCGTGCTATCCGCCGGGCACGTACATCGACCCGAATGACGCGTTGGGTGCCACGTCTGCGGAGATCTGCTTCGACGGTGATTGCGCAACGGTCGAGGCGTTCGCTGGTCCTGACGACGTGTTCAACGGCTTCAATCTCGACACGTGGGAGGAAGGTCGCTCCGTCGACCTCAGTGTGACCGTCTTCGACGCAAGTGGACAGGTCATCGACTCGCTGACCGAGACTCGAACGATGGACTCCTCGGGGTGCGCTTGCGGCGTCCTGTTCTACGACTGGAAGAACGGTCGGCTTCACCGGCTCAACTGAGCATGCCGAACTGCCGCTGGGTGCGCTGGACATCCGGCTCCACTTCGGGCACTGTGGGCGGGTGGACACGAGAGAGTTGGTCGCCGCCATCTCGGCCGCAGAGAACGCCTACGACTGGGATCGGCTCGGATCGCTGTTCTCCGATCAGGTCACCATCGTGCACCCCGGGATAGGTCCAGTGGTTGGGCGTGACGCGAACCTCGGGGTGATCCGGTTCATCGTCGCGGCGATCAGCGGGTACACCCGAACAGTCGAGAACCTCGTTGTGGAGGGTGAGTCTGGCGCGTTCTGCTTCAGGATCACCGGAACGCACACGGGTGACCTGCCCGGCTACCCGGCGACGGGCCATCCCGTGGAGATCGCCGGAGCAACGTTCTTTCGGGTTTCGGCGGGTCAGATGGCACACGCGACGGAGATGCTGAACCACGACTCAACTCGCGATCTCAGTCTCCGCTAGTTCGCAGGACTGTGGTCGGCGAGACGCGGTGCATGCCACGCCGTCCGCGAGATCGACGACGAAGCGACCACCGTCACCGTCGTTCGGATCAGCACCGGCCTGACGCGTACCAGCCACGATGAGACCCGCGTATACCTGTGCGCGACGCGACGATGACCGGCGCCGAAGCACCGGTCATCGTGTTCGAGCGCCGCCGGCCGGCTCTGTGGCGGCGGCGCAGTCGTCGTGTCAGTACCCCTCGGCGCTGGTGTCGGCGGGTGCTGCCGACCAGCTGGTGTCGGCGGGTGCTGCCGACCAGCTGGTGTCGGCGGGTGCTGCGGACCAGCTGGTGTCGACAGGCGCTGCCGACCAGCTGGTGTCGACAGGCAATGCGGACCAGTTGGTGTCGGCGGGCACGTCGTAGCTGTACACGGAGGTGGTCTCGGCCATGTCGGTCCAGACGCTGTTGGCCGTGTCCCACGCGACGTCGGCGCCGGCAGTGGCGGCCAGGTAGCTCTGGTTCAGCTCGTAGGCGGCCATGCCGTCGCCTTCCAGCCAGGCCTCCGTGCTCGCGGTGTAGTAGGTGTTGGCGGCCTCGGTGCCCCACTGGTAGACGTCGGTGTATCCCTCGCTGACCTCGGCAACCGTGCTCCAGTCGGTCGAGTCGTAGCTGTACTCGTAGGTCGCTGCGTAGCTCGTGTCGTAGCTGGTGTCGTAGCTGGTGTCGTAGGTCGTGTCGTAGCTGGTGTCGTAGCTGGTGTCGCTCATCGGTGTGCTCCTTGTGTCGGCCCGCTCGTGCGGGTGGGTTGCCAGGAGTGATGCACCGTGCGCCGCCCGAGTTCCGCGCGCCACGAGAAATCGAGTGGCTTCAGGCCACTGCCCTTCGGGCAGCGAGCAGCGTCTTGAGCGCGCCGCCGGTCATCACCAATGACGCCACGATGGCCAAGTAGAGACCCATGTCGAGGTTGCCCGAGAAGGTCGCGCCGCGCTGCTGCAAGATGTCACCGAGCTCGTCGATGGCGCCGCTGAGGTGCACTGCCTGGGCCACCATCAGCAGGGCCAGCACACCGGAGGCCCCCAGCACGATCTCGTTCACGTTCGTGATGCGCTTGCCCAACCGAGATGCTGCGGCGACACCGGCCGCGACCAGCGCGATGGGCAGCAGGATCACCATGTCGCTGCCGCTGTCGGGTGTGGTTCCCGGCGGGGCGCTGACCAGGTCGCTGATCGCCCACCCGCGGATCAGCCACGCGCCGTTGCTCTCCCAGGCGTTCGACGACTCGGACTGGGAGACCTGGGCGCCCGTCGCATCGATGCCTGCGACCGACGCGCTCGTCCAGCTGAGGAAGCTGGCTGCGAAGAAGACGACGGCGGCGACCACGACGAGCGCGAAGCCGTCGAACTTCTTCAGGTCGGCCAGGAACGACTGCGCATTCCAGTGCGCGGCCGCAGGCGATGCCGGCACGCCGGGGTTGCTCGACGGGGCGTACGCGAGTGGCGCGGCCGGTTGCGGCGGTGCGGGGACGAACGGGGCCACGGGTGGGCTCGGCGCGGTGCCCTGGTCGGTGTGTTCGGTCCAGCGGGCGCCGTCCCAGTAGCGGAAGGGGGCGCGGCCGCTCGGATCCGGGTACCACCCTGCCGGCGGTGGGGAGACTGCGTTCATGGTCGTTCCTTCACTGGATCGGTGTCGGCTGGGTACGTGGGCGTCGGCGTCGTGTGGGTGCGTTCGCCTGCACAGAATCGCAGACTGCGCAGGGGTACGAAACCGTGGGGGCGGTGGATCAGAAGGCGCAGGGCTGGAAGTAGCTGAACAGCCGATCGCCGAACAGCTGCGGATCGGTGAGGGCGAGCGCCAGCGCCTCGGCACGATCGGGCACGGCGAAGGCCGCGAGGTTGGCTTCGATGCAGCTCGAGTCGGCCTGCTGGCCGAACAGCTGCATCGTGACGGGCACCATGCCGAAGTTGAAGTCCGCGTCGGGTGCGCAGCTGACGAAGGGGGTGAAGGCGGCATTGGCCTCGTCGAAGGTCAGCACCTCGCCGCGAGCGAGGCGTGCGGCCTGGCCGCCCTCGAGGCCGATCTCGCTGTTCACGCACTCCAAGGTGGTGGCGCTGCCGCGCACTCCGAACACTGCGGTGTATGCCGCGTCGAGCTCGGCAGTGGTGAGTGCCGAGTTCCCGGCGGCGCCCTGGCCCGCCACTGTCGCCTCCGTCGCCGGCTCGGTGGTGGAGGTTGCCGCCGTGTCGTCGCTGCGCAGGCCGAGCACGGCGAGCACGCCGACGACGGCAAGCGTGAGGCCGCCGACGATCGCCAGGCCGGTGCGGCCTGCGCGTGGCGGGCGTGCGACCGGCGGCAGCGGCGAGGTGGCCCAGTGGGCGACGATCGGGCTGGGCAGCTCTTCAGTGGCGATGCGTGACATGGCGGAATCGTCCTTCGGGTCGTGCCGGCGGTGCTGCCGGTCGTGTCGACTGATGCCGACGGACCGCACGAAGTTCCGTCGGTTCGGAGATTTCGAGAAACCGCGACGCGGCTGGGTGCCGGCGCGCAGGTGGGCCGCTCAACCGGGTGTCGGCGGGTCTGTAACGTTCGCTCGATCAGCGCGTGACCGAAGGAGGGGCGACGGCGATGGCGACAACGAAGACGACAACGGCAACGACAACGGCATCGAATACGACATCGATGACGACGATGGTGATCCCGGAGGCCGGTGGTCATCGCGGCGGCGGGCAACTGGTGGTGCGCGCCTCGTTCGCCGCCGTGCTCGCGTTGGGGATGTTGCCCACCAACGCGCAGCCGGTGGACAAGTGCGTCAAGGATCGCATGGCCGCCGGCGAGTCGCGCTCGGTCGCGCTGGCTGCCTGCCTCAGCGAATCCAATGCCCCCACCACCATCGCCCCCGGTGCCAACCTGCCCGGCATCAGCTCGAGTGGAGACGACGACGGCACCTCCGCGGGGCTGCTGGTGGTGGTGGGGCTCGGTGGCCTGGTGCTGGGTGCCGTGCTGGCCACCGCACTGCGCCGACGCACCAGCACACCGCCCGCCGTGCTGCCACTGCCCGTGCAGCCGGCAGGTGTGATGCCGGCCGGTACGGCAGTGCTGCCGCTCCCGCCGGCCATGTCGCCGCCGGCAGCTGCGCCCGACCGCACCGCTGGTTTGGTGACCGCGCTCATCGATCTGGCGGATCGGGTGCCCAGCCAGGCGTTGCGGGCCGAGATGCTGGCTGCGCTGAGCCGAGCGGGAGTGCACTCGCTCGAGCCGGCCACGGGCGACGTGTTCGACGCGACGCGCATGCGCGGCGTGAGCAGCGCGCCGGCGCCGGATGCCAGCTGGGTCGGTCGCGCCGCGAGCACCGATCGAGCGGGCTACCGCGACGGGGCCACCGTCGTGCGCGTGCCGGAAGTCGTCGTCTACACCGCGGAGGGTTGAGCCGCGCATGCCGCCTGCACCCCCGCCGCCGATGTCGGCCCGCGTTCGCCAGCTGTGCGACGACGCGCTGGCGCATCTGGTACCCGGCCCCGGCCGCACGATGGTCGAACAGGTGCGGGCCAAGCTGAGCGTGCCGCTCACCATCACCGTTGCCGGTGGCGTCAGCTCCGGGAAGTCGACGCTGGTCAACGCACTGCTCGGCCAACGCATCGCAGCGGTCGACGCCGGCGAGTGCACCAGAGTGGTCACCGAGTTCCGCTATGGCAACCCCGAGCGCGTCGAGGTCGTGGGAACCGATGGCGTGGTCGACGTGCTGGGCCTGGCCCGCGGGCGGATGCCCGAGCACCTCGGGCGCCCGACCGACGAGATCTCGTCGGTCGTGGTGTACCTCTCCAACGCGCTGCTCAACCATGTGGCCGTTGTCGATACGCCCGGGCTGAACACCGTGACGGAGGTGAACGAGGAGACCACCTCCAACTTCCTGGGCATCAGTGGCCGTGAGGGTGAGCTGACCGCGGGTGCGGTCAGCCGGGCCGACGCGTTGGTGTTCCTCCTGCCGTTGCTGCGCCAATCCGATGCGGATGCCCTGCGCGGCTTCTCCAAGCTGTTCGGTGGGTCGACGCTGTCGTCCGCGTCGTCCGTTGCCGTGCTCAGCAAGGTCGATCGGCTGGCCAAGGGAGGCGACCCGATGCTGGCCGCCGCGCCCATTGCAGGCAGGGTTGCCGCCGAGCTGCGCGGCGTGGTCAGCGGCGTGATCCCTGTCATCGGGCTGCTCGCCGAGACGGCTCAGGCCGCCGTGTTCACCGAGGCCGACGCGCTGGCGCTCGCCGCCGTGGCCGCTGTCGACGACCCACTCGACAGGGACGACATGCTGCTCACGTCCGACGACTTCCTGGGCTTCGATGGTCTCGACCTGGAACGCTCGCAGCGGGCGCGCCTGCTCTCGATGCTCGACCTCTATGGCCTGAAGGTGGCGGTGCGGGCGGCCGACGGCGGCGCTCGCACGGCCTCCGACTTCCTGAAGGTGTTCGACGAGGCGAGTGGCTTCGCCTCCCTGCGCGAAGTGGTCGTCCAGCGCTTCGCCGGGCAGTCGGAGGTGTTCAAGGCGCATGCCGCGATGAACGACCTCCGGCGCGCGTCGTACCTGCGCAACGACCCTGCCAACCTGCGCGCACTCCGCGCGCTGCGTTCGCCGCTGGAGAAGATCGAGCTCGATCCGGCGTTGCACGGTCTGCGGTTGCTGGAGGTGGCGCAGGCGGTCGCTGCCGGCACCCTCGCGCTACCCGAGTCGTTGCTCGCCGATGTGCTCGCGCTCACCGCCGCGCCCGATCCGCGCAGCGTCGTGGGTGTGGTTGCCGGCCGCAGCAGCGAGGCCGCCGCCGCCGGGGCGAAGCGCTGGGCAGCGTGGGAGAACGACCCTCGGCGGAGCCCGGTGGAGAGCAGGCTGGCGCGGGTGATGAAGGAGGGCTACGAGATGATGTGGTCAGAGTTCGACGAGGTGGCCCGGTGACCGACCCGGCGACCGACCCGGTGGCAGAGCAGCTCGACGAGCCCGTCGACGACGCGGGCGTGGCGCCACGCCGCGCCACCCGCGATCCGCTCGCAGTGCAGGTGTTGCGACTGGGCAACCGAGTGCATGCCTCACTGCGCGAGTGGGATCGTGCAGATCTCGGCGAGCGCATCGCCGCCGAGGCCGAGCAGTGGAACCTGCAACAGCTGGTGGTGGTTGCGTGTGGCGACATCAAGCGTGGCAAGAGCTCGTTGCTCAACGCCATCCTGGATCGGTCGCAGCTGCTGCCGGTGGATTCCGACGTCGCGACCAGCGTGCACCTGGTGATCCGCTACGGCGCCGAGTTCGGCATCCTCGTCACCCGCATCGGCCCCGACGGCGAGCCGATGCACGAGCGCGCCGAGATCGACGACCTGGTCGACGTGGCCTCCATGCGCGGCGACCCGTCGCGTCGTGAGGGCGTGACCGCGGTGGAGATCATGCTCGATCATCCCGTGCTGGAGCGCGGCATCGTGCTCATCGACACGCCCGGTGTCGGGGGCATGGGCCGCGGGCACCGCGATCTTGCGCTGGCGGCCCTGGGGCAGGCCGATGCGTTGCTCTTCACCGTGTCGGCCGAGGAGCCGGTGGCGCGATCCGAGCTCGAGTTCCTGGTCGAGGCAAGCGAGCGAACCGAGCAGGTGGTGCTCGTGGTCACCAAGTCCGACAGCAACTCGGAAGCAGTCAACGGCGAGATGATCGCCGAGCTGCGCAACAAGATGCAAACGTTCACCGACACCATGGCGCAGCGCGCCGCGAGCGGCGGCGTCGATTCCGATGTGCCGGTGCGACTGACCCACCTGCTCGATGCGCCGGTGGTGCTCTCCAGCAGCTTCCTGGCCGAGCAGGCGCGCACGCGGCGCGAGGCAGGCCGCGACGAGCAGGCGCAGCGCCTGATGTCGCGCAGCGGGATCGACGAGCTGCGCGGGCTGCTGCAGCACAGTGCCGACAACCGCGAGCTCATCCGCGTGGCCAACCTGCTGGCGCTGCTGCGGGTCCTGCTGGCCGACGTGGAACGCGAGGCGCAGGCGCGCGTGCGTGCAGCCAGCGGCGACAGCCAGGTGGCCGACGAGCTGGCGCAACGGCAGCTGGCGCTGGAGGAGTTCGGCTCGAAGCAGGCCCGCTGGCGCACGACGTTGGGCAACAGCATCGTTCGGTTGCAGACCAACAGCTCGCGCCTGGTGACGCGCGAGCTGAACCGTGTGAAGGAGCACTACCGCGAGCTGATCGAGGCCACGCCCGACGGCACCGCGTTGGCCGCGTCGCTGCCCGGCGAACTGGAGCAATCGTTGCACGGGGCGTGGAACGAGCTGGTGCAGGCCATCAACACCGACTTCCGCTCGACGCTCGGCGCGCTGCTGGAGGAGTTCGGCACCGACGGCATGGATGCGGTGCTGGGCGAGTTCGAGATGCCCGAAGGCCTTCGCGAGCTCTCCTCGTCCCGCGGCTCGAACACGGCCGGCTCCACCTTGCTCGACGATGGGCTGCCGATGGCGATGCAGACCTTCACCTTCGCCAACATCGCCAATGCGGCCGCCGGTGCGCTGGGCCTGGCCACCGGCGGCCTGGGGTTGGTGGCGTACGGCATCGGCGCTGCACTGGCGCTGCCGTTGGGCAACCTGCGCAAGCGGGCCCGCGAGAAGCAGCGCGTGAAAGGCGAGCTGCTGCGCTACCTCGGTGATCTGCTGTTCGGGCAGGAGGGCGTGGCCCGCGAGTTCACCACCGAGCTCTCACTGCGCATCCTCGACCTGCGCGAAGAAGTGGAGCGGTTCGTCGAGCAACAGCTGGCCGATCGACGCAAGCAGCTCGAGCGCGAGCATCGTGAGCTGCAGCTGCTGCTGCGCTCGGAGAGCGGGAAGCGCCAAGAGGCGAAAGCAGCGGGCGGGGCGCGGCTGGCCGAGATCGAGCGAGTTCGTGCCGAGATCGAGCCGTTGCAGCGAGCCGTGCTGCAGCGCCTCGCCGACACGCCGGCGATCACGAGCTGAAACTTTCGGCGCATGCGGAACTTCGCAGGTTCAACGTGCATCTGACGGGCCAACGACTACCCGACAGGAGAATGAAATGAGCGATTGCAGCATCCCCGACACCTACGAGGACGGCACCTCGGACACCATGTTCGACATGTCCGTCAGCATGTCGGTCGACACCGACCAGGACGGTTACGCAGAGACCACCATCGTCGACTTCGAAGGTGATGGCGTTGCCGATGCCTACGACATGATCGACCCCACCACCGGTGCCGAGACCGTGATCTTCGACGCCGACGGCGATGGGTTCGTCGACACCATCGTCACCGACACCGATGGCGACATGGTCTTCGACGAAGGCGCCTCCGACAGCGATGGCGATGGCGAGCTGGACTCCAGCTTCGACCCCAACACCGGTGAGGTGATCGACGGCCCGTTCCCGCAACTGGACGACGGCACCACCGACATCACCGCCACCGACGCGGAAGCGAGCGACGGCAACGACGACGGCGACGACGACGGCAACGGCAGCGATGACGATGCCGTGCACGGCGACCCGATGGCCGAGATCCCCTACCACCAAGCACAGGCCGGGGCCAACGACTGCCTGCCCACATCGGTCGCGATGGTGCTGAGTGAGATCACCGGCGCAGAGGTGCCGGCCGGCGACGTGGTCGACCTGGCCAACGAGCTCGGCCTGCTGGGCGAGACCGGCATGTCGCTGGAAGGCGGCCTGGCGCTGCTCGACCACTACGGCATCGATGCCGAGGTGCAGACCAGCGACATCGACGGCCTGCGCACCATGCTCGACGCCGGCACCCCGGTGATCATCGGGCTCGACTCCGACGACCTGTACGGCACCGGCGACTCACCGTTCGCCGACGACCTGGTCGCCGGTCACGCAGTGGTGATCACCGGCATCGACGACGAGGCCGGTGTGGTCTACATCAACGATCCCGGCTTCCCCGACGGCGCCGGTGTGGCGATCTCGATCGAGGCCTTCGAGGATGCATGGGCCGACTCGGACCACTCGATGATCGTGGCCGAGGCCGGCGCTGCGACAGCAAGTGACACGGCAGCTGAGGAGGAAGTCGGCGGGCTCGTCGGCAGCGACGAGAGCGTGCTCGCCTCCATCGCCCGGTTCGTGCTGCTGCCGTTCGATCTGGTGTTGCGCTGAGCCGCCACGCCCGGCGGCTCTGCGGCCGCCGCCCGACGCAGGATCACGGGGCGACGATGCCGTAGAGCTGCCCGAAGGCGGTACCCACGCACACCAGGCCGCCCGAGGCAACCGGCACCGAACGGTTGCCATCGCCGGTGGGCAACGTGAAGCGTGCTGCGCGGGTGATGAGGTCGATGGCGGTGAGGGTGCCCCCGGTTTCCACGATCGCGATGGTGGCTGCCGCCGCCGGTACCAGCACCACGCCGGCGGCCTGGCCGGTGGACACCGTGGTCTCGGTGACCGCCTGGCCGGTGTCGGCGCGGTGCACGCGCAGGCAACCTTGCTCGTCGACCACGGCGAACAACCCGCCGGCGGTGGCGACGGGAGTGGCCGGCGCACCGGCACAACGAACGCCCCACTCCGCCACACCGTCGGCGACCCGGAGCGCATGCACGACACCGTCGCGACTTGGCACCAGCACCTTGTCGGCCGCGACGGCGGGAGTGAGCAGGACCTGCCCTCCCGTTCGGTAGCCCCACCGGGGCTGGCCGGTTGCCGCATGCACGGCCAGCACCTGCCCGGCGGTGGTGGCCACGAGGAGGTCGGGGCCGTGCACGACCAGGCCGGCGCGCACCGCGGAGCCCACCGGCAGGGTCCAGCGCACGGTGCCGGTGGCCCGGTCGAGCGCTGTCACGTTGCCGGCGTCGTTGCCGACGACGACGAGCGGGCCCACGACGACAGGGGTGCACACGACGGCAGCGCCGACCGACACCGACCAGCGCACGGCCCCGGTGGCCCGGTCGAGCAGGAACACGTGACCGCTCGACGCGCCGACCACCACGGCGTCGTCGGCCAGCGCGGGGGCGCACCAACTCGGCACGCCGAGCGCCTGCTGCCAACGCTGCTCACCACGGCGCGGGTCGATGCAGCGCACGGCGCCACTGAGGCCGGCCAGCACCACTGCGTCGAGATCGGCCGCCAGCTGGCCCGGCGCTTCACCGAGCGCGATGCGCCACGCAATGGTGACGGCAGCGGCGACCGGCGCCGGCATCGCTGGCGCGGGCAACACGGGCGCAGCCAGTGTTGGCGCGGGCATCGCGGGAGCCGGAGCCGGAGCCGGAGCGGGCACGGGAGCGGGAGCTGGCGCGGGCAGCGCTGCTGCCGTGACGGGCGCAGCGGCGTCGAGCCGGGCACCCAGCCGGTCGGCCGATTGCGGCATGGGCAGTGCCTGCAGCCACTCGTCGTCGCTCGTCGCTGCCGGTGCAGGCGTGTCAACGACCGGCGCCGCGCGAGGTGGTGTCGGTGCGGCGGCGGCGGGCCGAGGTGCGAGGAACCGCAGCGCGGCCAGCCGAGCTGCGCCGAGGGCGACGACCCCTTTCGGCTCGTCGCGCGTGACCACGCGCGTGCCGAAGCGTTCGGTGGCCATCTGTGCCACCAGCGGCACACGCGACGAGCCACCTACCAAGAACACGGCGGCAAGGTCGTCGATGGCGAGGCCGGCGTCGGTGATGGTGTCTTCCATCAGGTCCATCGTGCGTTCCACGTCGTCGATGATCATCGCCTCGAACTGGCTGCGATTGACCACGATGTCGCGGTCGGCGATGGGCACGAACACCTGCGTCGACGTGTACGACGAGAGTGCCTCTTTCGCTCGCCGAGCTTGCACCAGCAGATCCAGCGCGGCGCGCTTCCACTTGCGATCGTCGCTGGTCATCAGCTGATCCCAGAGCTCGGCGTCGGTGTCGGAGAGGCAACTGCCGAAGTAGCGGAACAGGCGGTGGTCGAAGTCTTCGCCGCCGATGTTCTCGTCGCCGCCGGGCACTCCGATGACCTCGAACCCGTGGTCGGTTCGCTGCAGCAGCGCGGTGTCGAACGTGCCGCCGCCGAGGTCGTAGACGCCCACTCGGGCGCCCATGTCGACGTGCTCGGACGCGTAGTGGATGGCCGCTGCGACGGGCTCCTCCACCAGCTGCACCTGCTGCAGCCCTGCTCGGCCGGCGGCCTCGGCGAGTGCCGCGCGGCGCACACCGGCCCAGCGCACCGGGTGCGTGACGATGCAGCCCGTTGGCTCGCTACCGGTGCGCAGCCGACCCTCGGCCACGATGACGCGCATCACGGCCGCTGCCGCGTCGCGAGCGTCGATCGGCGTGCCGCCGAGCAGCAGGGGGGAGGTGGCGCCGAGGGCCCGCTTGGGGGTTCGCTCGAGGCGATCCGGGTGCACGCCCGCCAGGTTGTCGGCGGCGGCGCCGACCACCAGCTCGCCGTCGGGTGTGCGCAGCACCATCGAGGGGATCCACCGGTTGCCTTCGATCTCCAGTGGCGACACGGTGGGGGCTTCCACCGGCGGGATGCTCCTGCCGGTGGCGGGGTCGGGGGCGAGGCGGCGGGGATCCAGCTCGCCGATCGCTCCTGCCGAGCGGGATGTGCCGAAGTCGATGCCGATGGCCCAGCTCACCCGTCCTCCTCTACTCCGCCCGTGGGCCGCAACCGAGTAGCTTACGCTGCGATGGCACTCGACGCCGGAACGAGGAGCCGCCTCGACGCGGCCGTCGCGACGGCACGTTCGCGCAACGACTTCCCGGCCATCGACGATGCACTCGCCGACCTGGTGGATGCCGCGGCCGGGGGCGATCGCGACGCACTCGACTTCCTGCTGCAGCTCATCGACCGGCACCGGTTGGCGGCGGCGGCGGTGCGCAAGATGCTCATCGACGAAGGCGACGTGGAAGACGCGATGCAGAACACGCTGATGGCGGTGTCGCGCGCCATCGCCACGTTCGAGCGGCGATCGCGGTTCACCACCTGGCTGTACCGCGTGGCGGAGCGTGAGGCGTTGCAGGT
>Ga0154020_10008662_pt1 | contig 11779 bp, 10 predicted proteins | sample Klosneuvirus_201_FD_109709 | JGI IMG/M metagenome (GOLD analysis project Ga0154020, IMG submission 109709) | Active sludge microbial communities from wastewater, Klosterneuburg, Austria - Klosneuvirus_20160825_MG | ecosystem: Engineered > WWTP > Aerobic digester > Activated sludge | place... | reverse complement strand
GGCGGCATGACGACCGACTCCGTGGCCGGCGTGACGGGCAGGGTCGGCGGCGGGGGCGGCGGCCCCCCGCGGAGCGCGATGACCGCCGCCAGCCCCGCGGCCACGCCCGCCGCCAGGCCGAGGATCACGTTCCGGTGGGCGCCCGCGCTCCCCGACGACGCGCGCGGCTCCGCGGCGCGGAGGTCGGGCACGGCGCGCATGCGCGACGACTGCTTCGGCGGGCGGCTCAGGCGCTGCGTGGCGGGGGAGCGGCCGCGCTTGGCGACGCCGCTGGCCCGGACCTCGCGGTAGCGCTCGATCGCCGTCCGGAAGTCCTCGGCCGACTGGAAGCGATCCTTCGCGTCCTTCTCGAGGGCCTTGAGGACGATCTCCTGCAGCCCGTCGTCCACCTCGGGGGCGAGCGCCGCGGGCGGGACCGGCCGGCTGTGGAGGATCTTCGTGTAGACCTCGGCGGCGGAGCGGCCGGTGAAGGGACGCTGCTGGGTGAGCATCTCGTAGAGGATCACGCCCAGGGCGAAGACGTCCGACCGCGCGTCGGCGTCCTTGCTGCGCCCGCGGGTCTGCTCCGGCGAGAGGTAGAAGGGGCTGCCGAGGATCTGCCCCTCCTGGGTGAGGCCGAGCCCCTGCTCCTGGTCCTTGGCCAGGCCGAAGTCGATGAGCTTGGCGCGGCCGCGCTCGTTCTCGATGAGGATGTTCCCTGGCTTGAGGTCGCGGTGCACGACGCCGTTCTCGTGGGCGAAGTGCACGGCCGAGAGCACGTCGAGCATGATCTCGAGCGACCGGTCGACGGGGACCCGGGCGTCCGCGATGAGCGAGGCCAGGGCCTTGCCCTCGATGAGCTCCATGGCCACGTAGAACATGTCGCGGAACTTGCCGCAGTCGTAGACGGTGACGATGTTCGGGTGGCCGAGGCGGGCCGCGCTCTTGCCCTCCTGCACGAAGCGGTTGATCTGGACCTCGGGGACGCTCGGGCCGGCCTTGATGACCTTGAGCGCGCACGGCCGGTCGATGTCCACCTGGCGGGCCTTGAAGACGAGGCCCATGCCGCCCCGCCCCAGCTCCTCCATGACCTCGTACTTCTCGAGCCCCTCCAGGTCGCCGGACTCGACCTCGAGCGCCTTCTTGTTGAGCCGCTTCCGCGACGAGGTCTGGGGCGCCGGCGGGGGCGCGACCCGGCCCCGCTCGGACGGGCGCGTCGCGGGCCCCTGCCCGGACGGTCGGGGGCCGGCGGCGGCGTCGGCCAGGAGCTTGTCGCGCTTGCGCTGCGAGGTGCGCGCCAGGCTCGGGTCGGGGGCCTCCCCCACCACGAGCGAGATCGTCAGGTCGCGCGGGTCCTTGCTGGCCAGGATCTCGGCGGTCGAGAGCCGGCCGCGCCCCTCGACCATGATCCACTGGCCGCAGCCGGTGCACTGCACCCCGCCCTGGCCCAGGTCGCGGCGCGCGTAGCGCGTCTTGCACTTCGCGCACTCGTAGAGCTTCTGGTCGAGCGCGTGCTCGATGGCCAGGAAGTCCTCGCAGGCGATGATGCGCTGCTTGATGAAGATCTGGCCGACGTAGTACGAGCGTCCGGCTCGGGCCTCATCGGCCTGGATCCGCTTGCACTCCCGCACCTCCGCCTCGGAGGCGAGCCCGCGCTCGAGCGCGTGCTTGCAGAAGAGATCGTCGAGGTCGACGAGCATCCATGCCGCCGCCGGCTGTGCCGAGCGTACCATGAGATGCGCCAGGAGGTACGGCCATGGAGAGAGGTGACCGGGTCGGACTGGCTGGCTACGGCTGCCTGGTCGCGCTCCTGCTCGGCCCCGGGGTCGGCAGCCTGTGGCTCCTCGTCCTCGGGATCGGCCGCGTCGTGGCCGGCTCCGGGGCGGAGATGAAGCACGCCGGTGACGCCCACGCCCTGGCTGACAGCCTCGAGGTGGCCGTGGCCTACGCCGGGGCCGGAGCCCTCCTCCTCCTGGTGGCGCTCGTGGCTCTGGTCGTGCTGCTCAAGGAGTTGAGCGACGACGCGGCGCGTCGTGCGAGGGGTCCCGTGGTGGGCGGAGAGCCCGAACCCGGTGGGCGGGAATGACGGGCCGACCCGGCGTTGTTAAGGTGAAGGCCTGAGAAGGGTCCTGTCGCGCGGCGCTGGCCAGAGCGACTCATGATCTTGGCTTGGTGCGGAAGGAGACACACGTGAAGGTTGTCCTCGGCGCTCTCGTGGCTGCGACGGCGATGGGCTGGCTCGGCATGGAGACCTACATGCTCAGCACGGGCAGGTGCCTGCTGAGCGACACCGGCTGCGTCAGCGACGCGGCAGTCACGGCCCCCTCGACCGGCGGCTCCTACTACCCGTCCGACGGCGCGATCGCCACGACCCGCGACACCGCCAGCGGCTGTCCGGCCATGGACGGCGCCCTCGCCGCGACCGGCCCGACCACCGGCAGCCACGACGGCGCGATCGCCCCGAAGGCCACCACCAACGACGGCGCCCTCCCGAGCGGCGGCAGCAGCGACGGCGCGATCGCCCCGAAGGCCACCACCAACGACGGCGCGCTGGCCCCGACCCCGAGCGACGGCGCGATCGCCCCGGCCAACACCGCCACGCCGGCGGCCGGCTGCTGCGGCGAGACGGCCCCCATGGTCGTCCCGGCCGAGAAGAAGGACGAGTGCGGCGGCTGCTGCGAGGGCAAGCCGGCCCAGTAGTCGACCGCCGAGGTCGCTTCGACTCGAACCGCCCGGCCTCGCGCCGGGCGGCTTCGTTTCCGGGGGAACCGCAGAGAGCCCGTGAGCCTTCCGGGAACCGCAGAGGAGCGAACCGCAGAGCGCCCGGTGTGAACTCGAAGAAGAAGAGTTCAACCGCGGAGGCCGCGGTTGAACCTCTTCTCTTCGGCACTCGACGACCCCTCGGCGGTCGGCTCGATGACAACCAAACGAGAAGGGCCGACCACCTCTCGGCGGTCGGCCCTCCAGTCACCCACTCTCGGCGGTTAGGTGACGGTCCAGAGCGGGGCACCCTCGCGGTACAGGTCCGCGAGCTTGCCCTCACCCTTCTTCTTCTTGGCCTCGGCGACCTGCATGCCCACGAGCTTGTCGTACGGGACCAGGCCGTCGCGCTTGGCGAAGACGCCGATCGGGAGCGGGTCGTCGAGCTCGGTCAGCAGGTAGGTGAACGAGGGCGGCGCCGACACGTCGTGCACGAGGAGGTCGGCCGGCGCCGGCGTGCCGGGGGCCCACTCCACGCGCTCGAGGCCGAAGCCCTTGACGCGGATGCCCTTGTTCTTCTGCGCGCCGTAGATGAGCGGCTTGCCGTGCTCGAGGAGGAGCAGGTGGTCGTCGCGGGACTTCTTCTCCGTGTGGTCCGCGAAGGCGCCGTCGTTGAAGATCACGCAGTTCTGCAGGACCTCGACGAAGGCCACGCCCTCGTGGCGGGCGGCGGCCTCGAAGGTCTGGCCCATGTGCTTCAGGTCCGTGTCGTGCGTGCGGGCCACGAAGGTGGCCTCCGACGCGATCGCGAAGCGCAGCGGGTTGAGCGGCCGCTCGAGCGAGCCCAGGGGCGTGCTCTTGGTCGTCTTGCCCTGCTCCGACGTGGGCGAGTACTGGCCCTTGGTCAGCCCGTAGATCCGGTTGTTGAACAGCAGGATCTTCAGGTCGACGTTCCTGCGGATCGCGTGCAGGAGGTGGTTGCCGCCGATCGAGAGGCCGTCGCCGTCACCCGTGACGACGAAGACCGTCAGGTCGGGCCGGGCGACCTTGAGCCCCGTGGCGATCGTCGGCGCGCGGCCGTGGATCGTGTGGAAGCCGTAGGTGTTCATGTAGTACGGGAAGCGGCTCGAGCAGCCGATCCCCGAGATGAACAGGAGCTTCTCGCGCGGGATGCCCAGCTCCGGCATGAGCTTCTGCATGGCCGCGAGGATCGCGTAGTCCCCGCACCCGGGGCACCAGCGGACCTCCTGGTCGGAGACGAAGTCCTTGCGGGTGAGCTTCGGGAGCGGCTTGGCCTCGGCGGTCACTTCATCACCTTCAGCTTCTCACGGACGATCTTGACGAGCTCGCCGACCTGGAAGGGCCGGCCCGCGACCTTGTTCACGCCCTCGGCGTCGACGAGGTACTTCGAGCGCACGAGGAGCAGGAGCTGCCCCAGGTTCAGCTCGGGCACGAGGACCTTCTTGAAGCGCTTGAGGATGTCCCCCAGGTTCTTCGGGAAGGGGTTCATGTAGCGGATCTGGCACACCGAGACGGACGCGCCGTCCTCGGTGCGCAGCTGCTCGGCGGCGGTCAGGGACGCGCCGTAGGTGCAGCCCCACCCGAGGAGGAGGATGTCGCCCGACTGGGGGCCGACCACCTCGGCGTCGGGGACCTTCATGCGGGCGATCTTCTCGGCCCGGAGCTTGACCATGTGGTGGTGGTTGTCCGGGTCGTAGCTGATGTTGCCCGTGCCGTCCTGCTTCTCGAGGCCGCCGATGCGGTGCTCGAGGCCGGGCGTGCCGGGGAGCGCCCAGGCGCGCCCGAGGGTCTCGGGGTCGCGCTTGTAGGACTGGAAGCCGTTCGGGTCGGTGGCGAACTCGACCTTGATCGGCGGGATCTTGTCCGGGTCGGGCAGGAGCCACGGCTCGGCGCCGTTGGCGATGAACCCGTCCGAGAGGACGAAGACCGGGACGCGGTGGGTCAGCGCCAGGCGCGCCGCCTCGATCGTGAGCGTGAAGCACTCGGACGGCGTGGCCGCGGCCACGACGCCCACCGGGCACTCCCCGTTCCTGCCGAACAGGACCTGGAGCAGGTCGGACTGCTCGGTCTTCGTGGGCAGGCCGGTGCTCGGGCCGCCGCGCTGGATGTCGAAGATGAGGAGCGGGAGCTCGGTCATGACGGCCAGGCCGACGGCCTCGGCCTTGAGGCACACCCCGGGGCCGCTCGTGCCCGTGACGCCCAGCAGGCCCGCGTAGGCGGCGCCGATCGCCGAGCCGACGGCCGCGATCTCGTCCTCGGCCTGGAAGGTCACCACGCCGTAGTGCTTGAGCGCGCTCAGGTGGTGGAGGATGTCCGAGGCCGGGGTGATCGGGTAGCTGCCGTAGAAGAGCCCGATCCCCGCCTTCTTGGCCGCCGTCACCAGCCCGAGCGCGATGGCCTCGTTGCCGCTGATCTGGCGGTACTGGCCGGGCGGGAGGTGGGTGGCCTTCTTGATGCTGTAGTGGGCCGGGAAGAGCTCGCACGTCTCGGCGAAGGACCAGCCGGCCTGGAGGACCTTGATGTTCGCGTCGGCGTACTGCGGGGCCTTCTTGCGGAACTTGTCGTTGATGAACTGGATCGTGCCCTCGAGCGGGCGGTCGTAGAGCCAGAACATGACGCCCAGGGCGAGGAAGTTCTTGCAGCGCTCGACCTCGGCCGTGTCGAGCCCCGAGCCCTCGAGCGCGGCGCGCGTCAGGTCGGAGAGGGGGACCTTGACCACGCGGAAGCGCGAGAGCGTGCCGTCATCGAGCGGGTTCGTGACGTAGCCGGCCTTCTTGAGGTTGGCCTCGATGAAGTTGTTCTCGTTGGCGACGATCGTCGCCCCCGGCTCCATGTCCTTCAGGTTCACCTTGAGCGCGGCCGGGTTCATGACCACGAGCACGTCGGGCGTGTCGCCGGGCGTATGGATGTCGATGCTCCCGAACTGGATCTGGAAGCCCGAGACGCCGGGCAGCGTCCCCGTTGGGGCGCGGATCTCGGCCGGGAAGTCCGGGAACGTGGCCACGTCGTTGCCGAGCATGGCGGAGGTGGTCGTGAACTGGCCGCCCGTCACCTGCATGCCGTCGCCGGAGTCGCCGGCGAAGCGGACGGTGGCCCGCGTGGACTCGCGGAGCTCGGGGGTCATCGTGGCCATGGTGGGGTTCCTCCCGTGAAGGGCGCCTAGGCTATCTCGCACGGGGCGTCATGACGACGGGGAACCGGTGGACCCGGGGGTCGCTGGCGCCCGGAGGCTTGAATTGATACGGCAGGAGCGCTCCGGCTCGACGTGGGCGCCGGAGGCCGAGAGGACCGGCCAGACGAACCCTGACGGATCGACGGGCGCGCGGCACACTCCGGGGCATGGGTGAGGTCCGGACGCTCTCGCGGGTCGCCGACGTGCCCTCCTCGCCGGCGCCGGGGGACATCCCGCCGGTCGTCGCGCCGGTCGAAGGCCGCGCCGTGCTGGCGGTCCGCGTCCGGTCGAGCGCGGGGAAGGACGACCCGGGCCGGGCCCGGTGGATCACCGTCGGTGTGGCCGCCGTCGGCGTGCTGGCCGTGGGCGTGGTCCTGTGGGTCGGCAAAGACTGGCCGCTCCTCGGCGGGCTCGCCTGGGGGCTCGCGGTCGTGGCGGCCCTCGACTTCGTGCTCGTCCGGCCGGTCCAGCTCTTCCTCCGCCGCATGGCCAGCGAGGCGGCCCGGCTCCGGGCCGCGCTGGCCTGCCCGTACTGCCGCGCCGGGCTCGAGGACGACCGGGCGCTCGGTTGCGACCGGCCCGGCTGCGGCGCCCTGTACCACGAGGCTTGCTGGGACGAGTGCCGCGGCTCGTACGGCGGCTGCGCGATCTACGGCTGCGGCTCGAAGACGGCGCACGGCATCGGCTGGTTCGCGCTCCAGCGGCGCGTGTGGCGCGTCGTCGTGGCCGCCGTCCTCTTCACCCCCCGGGTCGTGCAGCGGCTCCAGGCCGCCGAGCGGGCCACGCTCCGCGAGGAGTGGCGGCGGGCGCGCGAGGTCCAGCGCGGGATCTCGGCCTCCATCGCGGACGTGCTCGTGGTCGGGCTCGTGAACGCCTTCGTGTGCGTCGGCGGCTCCTTGCTCCTCATCTACCTCTCGCAGCTGAAGGTCGTCCGGATCGCGGTCGTGATCTGGGGGTCGCTGGCCCTCATGGGAGTCTCGATCGCCTTCATGCGCGCCCCGCTGGTGGGGGTCTTCCTGTGGGGCGTCCTGCGCGTCGTGGCCCGCCTGTTCCGCGACGAGCTGGCGCTGCTCCAGCGCGCCGACGCCGGCACCTTCCTGGCCCGCCTCGCCGGCGGGGCGGGGAAGAAGGCCTAGCCCCCCGGGAGGCGGGTCGGCGCGGGCTTGTCGATGCGCCGGGCCTGCCGCGCGGCCTTGGCCCGCATGCGGGCCGCGAGCCGGCGCGCGACCTCGCGCCCGAGGCCGCGGGCCCCGAGGGTCTCGAGCTCGGCCGCGAGCACCTCGCGGCCGCCGGCCTCGAGGTACGCCCGCCAGAAGCGGCCCCGGTCGGCCCGCGTGGCCTGGCGCGGGAGGTCGGCGAGCTGGGTGAGCGCCCGGAGCCGCTCCTCGCGGCTCATGGCGCCGGGGCGGACCTCGTCCAGGTCGACGACCCACACGTCCCAGCCGCCGTCCGGGCGCGGGCGGACGAGGAGGTTCTGCACGGCCAGGTCGCGGTGCTTGAGCCCGCTCGCGTGGAAGCGGCCGAGCGCGGACCCCGCGTCGCGGGCCAGCGTCCGGCGCGCGGCGGGCGTGAGCCCGGGCGTGGCCTCGAGCGCCACGTGGATCATGGTGGCCGGCGCCACGAGCTCCATGAAGATCGTGGCCCGCCGCGGAGCGGGCCAGCCCTCGACGAGGACGGCCAGGTGGCGCGGGTGGGGGACGTTCCTGACGTCGCAGGCCCGCGCGGTCCGTCAGGCGCGGAGCGGCGTCGGGTCGAGCGCCCCCTCGACCCGCGAGCGGAGGGTGGGGAACGGGTAGCGCTTGCGGACGAGCTGCGTCGCCGGGCCGAGGGCGTCTGCCAGCCCGGCCCCGGGCGGGATCGCCACGACCTCGAGGCGCGAGCGGCCGCGCGGGTGGGCGTGGATCACGAGCTCGGCGGGGGCGTCGAGGAGCGCCGCGATCGCCGCCGGCGGGACGTCGCGCCGGCGCCACGTGCGCCGACCGCGCGACCCCTCGACCGCGAAGGAGGTCGAGTCCACCAGGCAGCGCCTGTCGCGGCTGGCGAGGCGGGCCGACTCGATCCGCCGCGCCCGGCGGCGGAGGTCGTCCGCGAGCGCGTCGGCCGGCCCCAGTGCCGGGTCCAGCGCCGCCTACGCGGCGGCGAAGGTCGCGAGCTCGTCCGCGGCCCAAGCTGCGGTCGTCGGGTCGAACAGCCCCAGGCTGTGGGCCAGCTTCCCGAGCCGCGCCCGGCGGGCGGAGGCCCCGAGCGGCCCGCGCCGCAGGCGGGCCGAGTGCAGGTCGAGGGCCACCAGCTCGCCGTCCGGCGCGAGCAAGAAGTTCCCGAGGTGCAGGTCCGGATGATCGACGCCGGCCTCGAAGAGGCGGCGGACGATGCGGGCCAGCGGCGCGAGGAGGGGCTCGCGCGGCTGCCCGGCCGCGCGCGCCTGGTCGAGCGCGAGGGTCAGCTCGCGGGCGCCGGCGACCTCCCGGGTGGCGAGCACGCTCCCCACGACGAGCCCGCCGCTCCTCTCCTCGCCGAGGACGACCGGGGCCGGGCACGGGATCCCGGCCCGGGCCACGGCCCGGAGCGCGGTCCACTCGCGGCGCGCGGCCGTGGCCCGCACCAGGTGCGCCAGCCGGTCGACGCAGCGCAGGAGGCGGAAGCGCTTGACGTACAGCGCGCCGCCCGGGGCCTCGACGCGCACGACGCTCCGCACGCGGTTGTGCTTGATCACGGCCGCGCCCGGGAGCGACTCCGGGGCGCGGGCCGCGGGCGCGAGCGTGGTCCGGAGCCAGTCGGCGAGCGCCGGGTCGACGCGCCAGGTGTGGCCGTCCGCCTCGAGCTGCGCGGGCTCGAGGCTCATGGCCAGTCCTTGACGGCGCCTGCGGCGGCCTCCGCCTTCGGGTCGTCGCCCTTCACCTCGCGGCGCGTCCCCTCCTGCGCGCTGCGCATGGCCAGGAGCGCCGGGCGCAGGAGCGGGGTCAGCACCAGCGAGACCAGGGTCCCGCCCACGAACAGCCCGCCGTAGCCGACCCGGTCGGCCAGGACGCCCGAGAAGGCGCCGGTCATCTTGCCGATGACCTCGACGCTCGCCAGCAGCGTGTAGTGGCTGGCCCCGATGCGACGGTCCACGCAGGACATCATGAAGGCGAACATGGCCGTGGTCAGCACCCCGCTCGCGAGGTGCTCGACCACGACGTTCGCCACCAGGGCGCCGGGCGGCGGGGCGTGTCCCGCCTCGAAGCGGAGGGCGAGCGCCGCCCAGGCCCCGAGCGGGAGGCAGCGGAGCACGAGCGCCCACGCGAGCACGCGGGCCAGGGCGAAGCGCATGGCCAGCCAGCCGCCGAGGAGCGAGCCCACGACGGTCGCCACGGCGCCGTAGGTCCCGACCCACAGGCCGTAGTCCTCGAGCGAGACCTTGGCGTCGACGAGGAACGGCTTGTACATGGCGTCGATGCAGGCCTCGCCGACGCGGTACGTCCCCACGAAGAGGAGCAGCGAGGCGCCGCCCGGCGCGGCCAGGGCGGCCCTGAGCGCGGCCAGGACCTGCCCCATGGAGCCGGGCGGGGCCTCGGCCTCGGGCGGCGGCGGCGGCTCGCGCCACGCGAGCGACACGCCGAGGACGATGGCCGTCACGGCCGCCATGCCGGAGAAGAGCGCGCTCCACCCGAGCGCCAAGGACGCGCTGGCCCACACCAGGACCCCGCCGCCCAGGATCATGCCCAGCTTGTAGCCCACCACCTGGACGGCGTTGCCCGGCCCCAGGTCGTCCTTGCCGAGGAGGTCCACCGCCAGGCCGTCGACGGCCACGTCCTGCGTGGCCGCCAGCAGGTTCATGACGAACACGAGCCCGAGGAGGAGCCACACCTGGTCGTGCACGGCCGCGGCCGCGAGGCAGGCGAGCACGAGGAGCGCCTGGAGGGGGACGATCCACGAGCGGCGCCGCCCGAAGCGGGGCGACCACCACCGGTCGACGACCGGGGCCCACAGGAACTTGAACATCCACGGGGCGGCCAGCGCCGCCAGGAGCCCCACGGCGGTGCGCGACGCCCCCTCAGCCCGGAACAGGAAGGGGAGCGCCTTGTCCTGGAACCCGAACGGCAGCCCCTGGGCCAGGTAGAAGGCCCCGAGGAGGAGGAGGGTCCGGGCGCCGACCTTCGGCGACGCGACCTCGCCGGTCAGGTCGTCACTCGGGGATGAACCCGCAGGAGATCTTGTAGGGGATCGCGCCCCCCTCGCTGAGGGTGGCCGCGATGCGGAAGAAGATCGTCTGGTTGCCCTGGACGTTGAGGGTCACCGACTCGTTGCCGCGCACGCCGCCCATGTCCTGGTCGCTGCGGCCGCCCGCCATGGGCTCGCGGAAGGCGCCCTCGGCGAAGCCCTCGAGGACCAGGTCGCCCTCGGGCGCCTTGACCACGACCGTGAGCGAGCCCGGCCCGGGGACCTGCACGGCGTACCAGTCCCAGGTGTCGCCGCCCGCGGCGTTCACCTGGTCGGTGCTGGCCTTCCCCGGCTCGAGCGGGTTCGCGCCGCGCGGGCGGCCGTCCTTGTCCTGCGGGGCCTCGAGCATGGGCAGGGCGAGGAAGCCCGCGGCGATCACGAACGGCGTGCCCTCGAAGCTCGTCCCCTCGACGCGGACGTGGAACGTCCCGGCCCAGGGGATCGTGACCGCGAGCTGCTCGGCGCCGCGGGTCCCGCCCACGTCGCGGTCGGAGCGGCCGTCCGTGAGCGGCTGGCCGTCCTCGTCCGTGACCAGGATCCCGAGGTCGCCCTCGCCGGTGGCGCGCACGACGACGGTCAGGACGCCGGCGCTCTCCGACTTGAAGGGGTAGATGGCGGCGTTCTCGGACTTGGCCTCGCCCTTCGTGGGCGTGCCGATGGGGAGCGCGCCCCGGTCGCCCTTGGGCCCGGGCGGCGTCGGCGGCGTCTGCCCGAGGGCAGGCGCCGCGAGGAGGGCGAGGAGGATGATCAGCGCGCGGAGGGTCATGGGGCCTCGATGGAGGCGCCGAGCCTAACAACGCTGGTGCTTCGCGGCACGGCTCGCGCGACGGACCGACTTCGAGCGACGACCACCTCTGCGGGTGCGCGCGAAGCGCGCCAGCCATGCTTCGCAGCACCTACCGAGGCGAGGCCGAGGAGCCGTCGAGTCACCGGAGCTGGGAGAGCTGCCACGCCCGCTCGAGGACGGGGCGGAGGTTCCGGAAGGCGACCTGGTTGATGGCGCGCGTCCCGGGCCACCACTCGACCGACACGATCCCCTCCTCGCGGCGGGGGGCGAAGCTCGGCTCGCCGTCGCAGCGGAGCAGGAAGTAGTGGACGGTCTTGAAGATCATGCGCTGCTCGGGTGTGCGGAACACGTAGTGGTTCGTGGCCAGCATGCCCTCGACGCCCACGGCCAGGGGCAGGCCGATCCCGAGCTCCTCGCGGACCTCACGCACGGCGGCCTGCTCGGGCGTCTCGCCGGCCTCGAGCTTGCCCTTCGGGAGCTCGAGCCGCCCCTCGATCCCCCACCGGGCGCTCCGGCGGGGGCACCCCTGGCGCCAGTCGGTCCCCCGCCACTCGACCCCATCCGGCGGGACCCCCTGCGCCCCCGAGCGGCGCTCGGGCGCGTCCTCCCGCCGCCGGTCGCCGCTGCGGGCGTCGGAGATGTCCGGCGGGTCGGCGGCCTGCTCGCGGGGGAGGGTCCGGATGAGCGCGAAGTGCGTGTCCTCGCCGCGCCCCTTCACGAGGACCCCGCCGGCCGAGATCTGGCGCTCGAAGTCCTCGCGCAGGGAGAGGAGGTAGCGGAGCGGGATCGACTCGGCGGTGTGGACCCCGTCGGCGGCGATCGCGAAGACCGCCCCCTGCCGCGAGGCGCGCGCCGCGTCGACGACCACGACGTCGATGTCGGCGTCAAAAACCGCCTCGAGGGCGGCGACCTCGTCGTCG
>Ga0154020_10008660_pt1 | contig 11780 bp, 13 predicted proteins | sample Klosneuvirus_201_FD_109709 | JGI IMG/M metagenome (GOLD analysis project Ga0154020, IMG submission 109709) | Active sludge microbial communities from wastewater, Klosterneuburg, Austria - Klosneuvirus_20160825_MG | ecosystem: Engineered > WWTP > Aerobic digester > Activated sludge | place... | reverse complement strand
TCGCGCACTTCGTCGTCATCGTTGACCAGCAGGTCGATCAGCTCATCCAGCGGCTGCGTCAGATAGCCGTCGTCACTCAGGGCTTCGATCAGAAAGCCCACCAGCGCCCGCTCGCGATCGGGCAACTGGGTCATCGCCAGCTGCTCTCCAAGATGTTCGCGCAGCGAAATCGACGCCGCCTGGGATTCGCCGCTGTCGAGATCGTCGTCGTTGGGATCGCGCTGGCCGTGGCTGCCGGAAAAGTCCATGCCCCAGCCTTCGTCGTCGCCGCCCTGCGCTTCCCGGCGCTCGTCACTTTCCGGCGGGGTGGCGGTCTGTGGCGTTGCCACGGCATCCACCGTGGAACCCAGGTTGAAAACCAGCGGCTCCACCAAGTCGCCGGCTTCACCCGGCTCGTCGCGTTCCAGCAAGGGGTTTTCCTGCAGCGCCTGGTCGATCTCGGCGTTCAACTCCAGCGTCGACAACTGCAAAAGCCTGATCGACTGCTGCAACTGCGGCGTCAATGCCAGATGTTGCGAGAGCCTGAGCTGGAGTCCCTGCCGCATAGCTTCTTGTTCTTGTGGTTACATTCTGAAGTGCTCGCCGAGATACACCCGGCGCACACTTTCATTATCGACTATCTCGGCCGGTTGTCCAGCGGCAAGCACTTCGCCGGCGTTGATGATCGTGGCGCGATCGCAGATGCCCAGCGTTTCCCTCACGTTGTGATCGGTGATCAGCACGCCGATGCCGCTTTCCTTGAGGTAGCGGATGATTTTCTGGATGTCGATCACGGCAATCGGGTCGACGCCGGCAAAGGGTTCGTCGAGCAGGATGAAGCGCGGGCTGGTGGCCAGCGCCCGGGCGATTTCGACGCGACGGCGTTCGCCGCCGGAGAGCGAGGCCGCCAGGTTCTTGCGAATGTGGGTGATGTGCAGTTCCTGCAACAGGGTTTCCTCGCGCTCGTCCATCGCGGCGTCGTCGAGACCTTGCAGTTCGAGTACGGCGCGCACGTTTTCGGATACCGTGAGCTTCCTGAACACCGAGTTCTCCTGCGGCAGATAGGACAGGCCCAGCTTGGCGCGCTGGTGGATCGGCATGTGGGTCAGGCGCTGGTGCTCGCCTTCGTTTTCGATGCGAACCTCGCCGCCGTCGGCCGCCACCAGGCCGACGATCATGTAGAAGCAGGTGGTCTTGCCGGCGCCGTTGGGTCCCAGCAAACCCACCACCTCACCCGCGGCGACTTCGAAGGAGACGTCGGTCACTACCGTCCGCGACTTGTATTTCTTGCGCAGGTTGTGCGCCGAAAGGGTGGCGGTGGCGCTCATTCGTCGACGCCTCCCATGGGATCCTTGAGCAGTTTGCGGATGATATCTGTGGCAAAGCCGCGGCTTTGCAGAAAGCGCGCCTGACGCGCCCATTCCCTGGCGTCGCCCGGCGCGACCGAGAACTTTCCGATCCACACGGCACGCGCCCGTTCGAGTTCGTCGGGCAATGCGCCTTGCGCCAGTTGCATATCGATCAACTCGCCATTCACGCCCCGGGTTTTCAGGTTCTGACGCAGGCGCGAGGCGCCCAGCCGCCGGGCCTGGCTGCGCACGTAGGCTTCCGCGAAGCGCGCATCGGATTGCAGCTGAGATGTTTCCAGTTCGGCCAGCACGGTATCTATTTCGTCAGAAGTGCCGTGAGCGGCAAGTTTGCGTGCGAGTTCAAGTTTGGTGTGCTCACGCTGCGCCAGCAAACGAATCGCCCGCTGGCGCAGACTGCTCACGACGCGGCTACTCGGCAGAGGCGGCCGGTTTGCCCAGCGCGGCGACGCCGACGGCCTCGCGCACGCGATTCTCGATTTCAACGGCGATGTCGGCATGCTCGCGCAGGAATTCGCGCGCGTTGTCCTTGCCCTGGCCGATTTTCTCGCCCTTGTAGGCGTACCAGGCGCCGGATTTCTCGACGATCTTGTGCTCGACGCCGAGCTCGACGATCTCGCCCTGGCGCGAAATGCCTTCGCCGTAGAGGATGTCGAAATGCGCTTCGCGGAAGGGCGGCGCCACCTTGTTCTTGACTACTTTCACCTTGGTCTCGTTACCGATGACTTCGTCGCCTTTCTTGATGGCGCCGGTGCGGCGGATGTCCATGCGTACCGAGGCGTAGAACTTCAGCGCGTTGCCGCCGGTGGTGGTTTCGGGGTTGCCGAACATGACGCCGATCTTCATGCGGATCTGGTTGATGAAGATGACCAGCGTGTTGGTGCGCTTGATGTTGGCGGTGAGCTTGCGCAAGGCTTGCGACATCAGCCGCGCCTGCAGGCCGGGCAACTGGTCGCCCATTTCACCTTCGATTTCGGCGCGCGGCGTCAGCGCGGCGACCGAGTCGATCACGATGCAATCGACGCCGCCCGAGCGCACCAGCATGTCGGTGATTTCGAGGCCCTGCTCGCCTGTGTCGGGCTGCGAAATCAGCAGGTCGGGCACGTTCACGCCAAGCTTGGCGGCGTAGCCGGGGTCGAGCGCGTTTTCCGCATCGATGTAGGCGGCGGTACCGCCGGCTTTCTGGATCTCGGCGACGATATGCAGGCACAGCGTGGTCTTGCCCGAAGATTCCGGTCCATAGACCTCGACCACCCGGCCGCGCGGCAGCCCGCCTATGCCCAAGGCGATATCCAGCCCGAGCGATCCGGTGGAAACGGTTTGAATGTCGTCGATGGCCAAGCCTTCGCCCATCTTCATGATGGAGCCCTTGCCGAACTGCTTTTCGATCTGGGCCAGGGCGGCCTGCAGTGCCTTGCTCTTGTTGTCGTCCATTAAATGCGTTCCTCAGAAGTTGTTTCGATTATGGCATGGATGGCACAGTTTTTGCGCCAGCCAGTTTTTCATGCTGCATCGAGTCGGATCAGCAAGCCTTTGAGGGCATGAACCACCGCCTGGCGGCGGACTGCCTCGCGGTCACCGGCAAAAATCCGGATCTCCGTATCGGCTGTCTGGCCGACTCGACACCAGGCAAAGCATACGGTGCCCACTGGCTTACCAGGTGAGCCACCCGTGGGCCCGGCGATTCCGGTAATCGCCAGCGAAATCAGTGCCTTGGAGTTTTTCAGTGCGCCTGCCGCCATCTCGGTTGCTGTTTCGGGGCTCACGGCGCCGAATTTCTCTAGAGTTTCGGGGCGTACGCCCAGCAAGTCGAGCTTCGCTTCGTTGCTGTAGGTGACGAAGCCCCGGTCGAACCATTCCGAACTGCCGGCTGTGTGAGTGATCACTTGTGCCGCCCAGCCACCGGTGCAGGATTCTGCCGTGACGAGTAAAAGTCGGCGTTGGTGACACGCCGACCCCACGGCTTCCGACAAGGCAACGAGGTCGGCGTCCATCAGAACGGCAGGAAGGCTTTGAAAACCGCGATCGTCAATACCGTATAGCCGGCGGCGATGACGTCGTCCATCATCACGCCAAAGCCGTTCTTCACCTGCGTGTCGAAGTACTTCGCCGGCTGCGGCTTTACGATGTCATAGAAGCGGAACCAGAGGAAAGCGGCCAACTGCCAGAGCAGTTCCGGCGGCGTCAGCATCAGCACGGCCCAGAAAGGCACGATCTCGTCCCAGACGATGGCGCCGTGATCGACCACGCCGAGGGCGCGCCCGGTGATCTGGCAGGCCGAGACGCCGACCGCAAAGGCCAGCAGAAGGAAGATCGCGAGGCCCAGATCAGTTTCCAGATACATGCGCAGCAGCGGAAACGTCAGCCAGGCGAAGGCGGTGCCGGCAGTGCCCGGCGCAAAACGGGACAGCCCGCTGCCCAAGCCGCAGGCGATGAAATGGGCGGGGTGGCTGAACAGGAACTTGACTGGAGGCGGGGGTTGCTTGGTCATTATGCAAAGTGATCGAAGCCGCGATGCTTGGGCGTGATGACCGCGCCGCCATCGTCGCACAGGACGAGTTCGCCGGGCGTACCCGACGTGATTTGTCCGATGTGTGTCAGCGGCAGTTGCAGCGTGTCGGCCAGTGTGGCGAAGGCGTTGTCGCGCGATGCCGGCGCGGTGAATAACAGTTCGTAGTCATCGCCGCCGGAAAGCCAGCAGTCGCGCTCGATTCCCGCAGCGGGCAGGCCGGGGATTTGCAGCCGTGCGGCGCGTGCGGACTGATCGAGGATGTGCCCGAGGTCGGCCAGCAGACCGTCGGAAACATCGATCGCGGTGCTGGCAATTCCGCGCAGCGCGAGACCAAGGGCGACGCGCGGTTGCGGACGATGCAGCGCCGCAAGGCACTCGCCGAGCTGCGGTTCGACGAGGACCGTGCGCCCTTGAAGGTGTGCCAGTCCGAGCGCGGCGCGTCCCGGCTGGCCGGACACCCAGATCGAATCGCCCACTTGCGCGCCGCTGCGGCGCAGCGCTTGACCGGCGGGGGCTTCGCCCAGGATCGTGACGCAGAAGGCCCGCGGCCCGCGGGTGGTGTCGCCGCCTATCAGGTCGATGCCGAAAGCATCGGCGCAGGTGAAAAAGCCGCGGGAAAAATCATCGAGCCATGAAAAAGTCGGCGTTGGCGGGACGGCGATGGCGAGCGTTGCCCAGCGCGGTTTTGCGCCCATGGCGGCCAGGTCGGAAACATTCACCGCCAGTGTTTTCCAGCCCAGTGCCTCGGCATTGGTGTCGGCGAGAAAGTGCGTGCCTTCGACCAGCAGATCGGTCGAGATCACCAGTTCCTGGCCGGGTGTCGGGGCGATCAGTGCGCCGTCGTCGCCGACGCCGAGCTTCGTGTGGGAGGTGCCGCGCGTGAAGTAGCGCGCGATGAGTTCGAATTCCGAGGGCACGGAATCAGTGCTTCCGTATCTCCGCAGGCCGCAGCACCGCGGCCAGTTTGTCCAGCACGCCGTTCACGAATTTGTGGCCGTCGGTACCGCCAAAGGTCTTGGCCAGCTCAATGGCCTCGTTGATGATCACGCGGTAGGGCGTTTCGACGTGCAGCTTGAGTTCACAGGCGCCCAGCAGCAGGATGCAGCGCTCGATCGGCGAGACTTCGTCCCAGCTGCGGTCGATGTGCGGGGCCAGGTCGAGCTTCAGCGCCTCGGCGTGTTGCCGGGCTTCGGCCTGCAGCGTGGCGTAGAGCGCGCTGTCGACCTTGTCGAAACCGGCGACGCCTTCTGCCTGCACCTGGATCGCCGCCTCGTCCTGACCGCCGACCTGCCACTGGTAGAGGCCCTGGATGACGAACTCGCGAGCGCGGCGGCGCGGCGATTTTCCGCTGCTCACTACTTCACGGCTTTCAACAGATTCGCCATTTCGATGGCCGCCTGCGCTGCCTCGCTGCCCTTTTGCACCATGCGCACCAGCGCCTGGTCGTCGTTTTCGGTGGTCAGCACCGCGTTGGCGATCGGGATGCCGGTGTTCAGTTGCACGTCGGTGATGCCGCGCGCCGATTCGTTGGAGACGATTTCGAAATGATAGGTCTCGCCGCGGATCACCGCGCCGAGCGCCACCAGCGCATCGAAGCGACCGCTTTGCGCCATGGTTTGCAGCGCCAGCGGCAGTTCGAGGGCGCCGGGCACCGTGGTGAAGGTGACGTCGGCGTCGGCCACGCCGAGGCGCGCCAGTTCGGTCAGGCAACCCGAGCGCAGGCCTTCGCCGATGTTTTCATTGAAGCGGCTTTGCACCACGCCCACGCGCAAGCCATTGCCCGACAAATTCGGTTCGAGTTCGCGAATGGTCATGCCGTCTTCTCTCCCGTCGACGTGAAGTAGCCGGTGATTTCGAGTCCGAAGCCGGCCATGCTCGGCATCTTGCGCGGACTCGACATCAGGCGCATCTTGCCGACGCCGATTTCGCGCAATATCTGTGCGCCGATGCCGTAGATGCGCGGGTCCCAGGTGTAGGCCGGCCGCTCCGTCCGTTCATTCTTGAATGCCGCCAGCAGCGCATTGCCGGTTTCGGCGCGATGCAGCATCACCAGCACCCCGCTCCCTTGTTCGGCGATGTTGCGCAGGGCGAAGTCCACGCTGTAGGTGTGGCCGCGGCTGCCGTGATCGAGGAAATCCAGTACGCAGACGGCCTCATGCACGCGCACCAGGGTCTCGTCCGCGGCCTTGATTTCGCCGCAGGACATGGCCAGATGCACGTCTCCGCTCGAACGGTCGGCAAAGGCGCGCAAGCGGAAATTCCCTTGCGCGCATTCGACGTTTTTGTCGGCGACGCACTCGATCAGCTTTTCGGTTTCCGAGCGGTGCTGGATCAGGTCGCGGATGGTGCCGATCTTGAGGCCGTGTTCGCGGGCGAATTCGAGCAGGTCGGGCAGGCGCGCCATGGTGCCGTCGTCCTTGAGGATTTCGCAGATCACCGCAGCGGGTTCGCAACCTGCCAGCTGGGCGAAGTCGCAGCCGGCTTCGGTATGGCCGGCGCGTACCAGCACGCCGCCGTTCTGCGCCATCAGCGGGAAGATGTGGCCGGGCTGGACGATGTCGGCGGGCGTGGCGTTCTTCGCCACGGCGGCCTGCACGGTGCGCGAGCGATCCTGCGCCGAAATGCCGGTGGTGACGCCTTCCGCGGCCTCGATCGACATGGTGAAGGCGGTGCCGTGCTGCGCCTTGTTGTCGCGCACCATCAGCGGCAGGTCGAGCTGGCGGCAGCGCGCTTCGGTCAGCGTCAGGCAGATCAGCCCGCGCCCGTGCTTGGCCATGAAGTTGATCGCCTCGGGCGTGACGTGTTCGGCGGCGAGCACGAGGTCACCTTCGTTTTCGCGGTCTTCTTCGTCGACCAGGATGACCATGCGGCCGGCACGCATGTCGGCGACGATATCGAGTACGGGGCTGATGCTCATGGCTGTTGTACCAAACCTGGAAAGGCGCGCATTTTACGCTGCCGTACCGGTCGTCAGCATGCGTTCGACGTATCGGGCGATAAGGTCAATCTCGAGATTGACCCTGGCACCGGGATGCAGGCGCTTCAGTGTCGTTACCTCGACGGTGTGAGGGATCAGGTTGATCGAGAAGCGGCGGCCGCCTTTGCCGCCCACGCGGTTGGTCGTCAGCGAGACGCCATCGACCACAATCGAGCCCTTGCGCGCGATGTATTTCGCCAGACCCTTCGGCGCCTTGATCACCAGTTCGTGCGATTCGCCGACCGGTTCGAATTTCTCCACTTCGCCGACTCCGTCGACATGGCCCGATACCAGATGGCCGCCGATGAAATCCGACAGGCGCATGGCTTTTTCCAGATTGACCTCGCCGCCGACGGCGTCGAGGCCGACCGTGCAGTCCAGCGTCTCGCGAGAGACATCGACCTGGTAGCTGTCCCTCTTCTTGGCGATGACGGTCAGGCAGACGCCGCCGTGGGCGATGGAATCGCCCAGCGCGACATCGCCGAGCGTGAGGCCGGGGGCCTTGATGGTGAGGCGCAGACCCTTTGCGAGAGGCTGGACATGGCTGATTTTTCCTACGGCGGTGATGATGCCGGTGAACATAAGAACTCCGAGAAATTAGCGCAGGACGCGCTCGAGGGTAGGCAGAAACTTTTCCGCCGGCTGGAAGCCGACGACGCGCAAGTCATTCAGTTCGCGTCCGGCGGCATCGAAGAAGATGATGCCGGGCGGACCGAACAGGCCGAAGCGCTTGAGCAGCGCCGCATCGGCATCGGAGTTGGCGGTCACGTCGGCCTTGAGCAGCACCAGTTGCCGCATGCGCGCGGCAACTTGCGGGTCGGCGAAGGTGAAGCGCTCCATCTCCTTGCAGCTGACGCACCAGTCGGCGTAGAAATCCAGCATCACGGGTTTGCCTGCGGCTTTCGCTTCGGCAAGGCGGGCGTCGAGCCGTTCGACGGTGGCGACGCGTTCAAAAGTCGGCGCTGGCGACACGGCGGTTGTTCCGCCAGCGAGGAAGCCCAGTGGCTGCAGCGGATCTTTCGCGCCGCCGAGCACGCCGGCCAGCATCGCGGCGCCGCCGAGCAACAGCATCACGCCGAGACCCTTGCCCAGGCGCTGCCAGCCGTGGGCGTGCGGCGGCAGGGGATCGAGCGCGTGCAGGTAGATCGCGGGGATCACCATCAGCAGCGCCCAGCCGAGCATCTGCAGCCACAGCGGAATCACCGGCGAGACCAGCCACAAGGCGGTGGCCAGCATGACGACGCCGAAGAACTTCTTGACGCCCTCCATCCACGGCCCGGACTTCGGCAACAGCGTGCGCGAGAAGGCGCCTACCAGCAGCAGCGGCACGCCCATGCCGAGCGACATGACGAACAGCGCAGCGCCGCCCAGCGCGGCGTTGCCGGTCTGCGCGATGTAGAGCAGCGCGCCGGCCAGGGGTGCGGCGACGCAGGGGCCGACAATCAGCGCCGAGAGCGCGCCCATCAGCGCGATGGCGGGCAGCGAGCCGCCCCGGCGGTTGGCGGTGTCGGACACCCGGCTTTGCAGCGCCGCCGGCATCTGCAATTCGTAGAAGCCGAACATCGACAGCGAGAGCGCGACGAAGATCAGCGCGAAGCCGCCCAGCACCCAGATGTTCTGCAACGCAGCGGAGAGCAGCGTGCCCGAAAGCCCGGCGGCGACGCCGACGGCGGCGTAGGTCGCGGCCATGCCCAGCACATAGGCCAGCGACAGCACGAAGGCGCGCAGATGGCTCACCGCGTGGCCGTGATTGACGATGATGCCGGACAGGATCGGGATCATCGGGAAAACGCAAGGCGTCAATGAGAGCAGCAGGCCGAAGCCGAAGAAGCTGAGCAGCACCAGGGCGAAATTGTCCCCCTTGAACAGGCCGGCGATGCGCGAGCTTTCATCGGCGGGAAAAGTCGGCGCTGGCGATACGGCGATTGGGGTCGCCAGCGGAGCCGCCGACCCGGTTGTGCCCGCGCCCGCGGCCAGTTCGATCTTCGCCTCCTGGTTGATCGGCGGGTAGCAGATGCCGCCATCCCAGCAGCCCTGAGAAACGGCCTTGAGCGTCACCGTGCCGGCAGCCTCTACCGGGATCAGGATTTTCACTTCCTTGCGGTAGGTCTCGACCTTGCCGAAGATCTCGTCGTCCTTGACCTTGCCGGGCGGCAGTTTCGCCGCGTCGAGCGTGCCGCCCTCCAGCGCGAACTTGAATTTGTCGCGGTACATGTAGTACTGATCGGTGATCTGCCAGCGCGCCTCTATCGTCTTGGCATCGACGGCGCGCGCCGAAAAACGGAAGGCCTGCTCAGGGGGAAGGGGTTCTTCGGCGTGTGCCAGGCCCGCCAGGACGAACAGCAACAGAAAGCGGATCAACATGTGGGAGGGTTTCCGTCAGGGTACTCGGCCAGGGTTTCGGCGCGAGTTTCGATAACCAGCCAATCGAGGTATTCCGGCAGGCCGTGAGTGACTGGGACCGCGATGATCTCGGGAAGTTCATAGGCGTGGCCGGCGCGGATCGCGGCTTCCAGCGCGGGGTAGCGGTCGGCGGTGGTCTTGATCAAGAGCGGCACTTCCAGTGCGTTTTCGAGCTTGCCCTGCCATCGGTAGATCGAGCGACACGGCGCAAGCACACTCACGCAGGCCGCCACACGTTCTGTCACGAGCGCGGCGGCCAGAGCATGGGCGCTGGCGTCGTCCGGCAGGTTGGTGAAAACGAGCAGGGTTTGGCCGTGAGTTTGGGCTGTTTCCATGGGCCTATTCTACCTTCGGCCCGTGCCGGGTCTGGGTTAGGCTGCCGCGACCGGACACTTGAATCCTGATCCGGAATGGGGGGCGCAGACTTGAGCACTATCTTGACGGGATTGATGGATGTGGAGCGCCAGCGCCAGCAGCGCGTCGCGAGAGAAGCAATCGCCGCGGCAAACGCGACGGACGGCGAGCGGGCCGCCGAGGCTGGCGCACTGGCCCGCGCCGGTGCTGAAGAGCGGGCCCGTGCCGCCGCCGAGTTGCGGCTGGCGCAAGCCACCGAGCAAGCCGCAGCCGCGCAACGGCGGCTGCAGGCCGAGGGCCTTGCCGCGGAACACGCCATCAGCCGTGCCGCCGCCGAATCGGCGGCCGAGGCCGCGGCAGCGCAGCAGGCGCATGTCGAACGCCTGGCCGAAGTTGCCCTGCGTACGCGGATCGAGGCGGAACAACGCGCGCTGGCCGACGCCCAGCGTCGGGAATTCGCCGCGTCCGAACTGGCAATCGCTGCCACGGCGCGTGCCAACAAACAGGAAGAACTCGCCCGCCTGGCCCGCGAGCGGGCGGATGCCGAGCGGCGCGCCGCCAATCTGGCGAACGAGAAACTCCGCGCCGAGCAGGTCGCGGAAGCTGCCGCGCTGTCGTGCATGGCCGCCGAAAAAGAAGCCGCGCGAGAAGCGCTGCGTCGCGCCGAACAGGAAACCGAGGCCGGGCACGCCGCTGCCGTGCGTCTCGAAGCCGAGCACGAGGCGTCCATGGCGCGTGCCGCGCGCATGGCGGCTGAAGCAGAAGCTGCCTCGGCTGCAACCAGTCATCAGGAGATCGCCAAGGCGCTCGCGACTGCCGAGGCCGCCGCTCGACCGCCTGATGCAGCAACCGACCAGCGACTATCCGGTCACCGCCTGACATCCGCTCGGCGTCGCCTGCTCGCCAGCACGGTCCTGGCATTGATGGCAGGCATCGGCGTCGGCATGACCCTGGACAAGGCGCCATGGTTTTCATGGGGTTTGTCTCCGACAGGTCAGGATTCGCTGCAGTTGCGCCTCGACGACAGCCTGTCGAGCCTTGCCGTACGCGGTCAGCGCGTGGTGCCGCGAGATCGCCCTGCGCCGCGCTGATCTTTCCTCCCCGTTCTCGCCGGGCTCACCTCTCCTGCGCGGATGCTTCCGCGTACGATCCGGCGTTGCGTTTGAGCAACGCTGATCCTTGTGCGGCCTGCAGTTTGCGTGCCGCGGCATTGCTGATAAACTTGAAAGCTGTTAGCTTTGCCCATAATTAGAAATAACTTTAGCTGTTGCTTGATTTGCACATGATTTTATTGGGGATTTTTCCATGAGGAAAGCGATAGCCAACGTCTTGGCCGCCGCCGCTATTGTTGCGGCCGGATCGCTGAATCATGCGAGCGCGCAGGACAGCAGTTTCGACATCGTGCGTTTCCAGATCGAAGGCAATTCGATTCTGCCGGCGCAACGAACGCAGGAACTGGTGGCGCCCTTTGTCGGCCGCCGCAAAAATTATGGTGATGTGCAAAAAGCCCTGGAAGCCCTCGAAGGCGACTATCGGCGTCTCGGCTTTGGCACCGTGCAGGTCTATGTACCTGAGCAGGAACTCACTTCCGGCGTAGTCAAACTGCAAGTCAGCGAAGGCGTGGTGGGCAAGGTCACCATCACCGGCAACAAGAATTTCAACAACGAAAACGTCCGTGCCAGCCTGCCGCACCTGAAGGAAGGCACGGCGCCGAACATGCGGCAACTGTCCGAAAACGTCCAGCTGAGCAACGAGAATCCGGCGAAACAGGTCGAAGTGACGCTGGGTGTCAGCGAAGAAGAAGGCAAGGTCGACGTCAAGGTCGATGTCAAGGAAGAAAACCCCGAGCGCATCTATGTAACGCTGGACAACACCGGCACCAAGGCCAGCGGCAAGCATCGGCTTGGCATTTCCTACCAGAACGCGAATGTGGGCAACAGCGACCAGGTGCTGACACTGGCTTACACCACGGCGGCAGATCCTCCGGGAGGCATGAAAATCCTCGGCAACCGGATGATTCCCGGGCAGGACGGCAACGGTGTGAAAGTCGATATTTTCAGTGTTGGCTACCGCCTGCCCCTGTATTCGCTGGGTGACAGCATCGACTTCATCTATGCCAACTCAAGCACCGACTCTCCGGCCAATTCGCCAAACCTCGGCACCGGCCTGGCGATCAACGGCAAAGGCG
>Ga0154020_10008659_pt1 | contig 11780 bp, 9 predicted proteins | sample Klosneuvirus_201_FD_109709 | JGI IMG/M metagenome (GOLD analysis project Ga0154020, IMG submission 109709) | Active sludge microbial communities from wastewater, Klosterneuburg, Austria - Klosneuvirus_20160825_MG | ecosystem: Engineered > WWTP > Aerobic digester > Activated sludge | place... | reverse complement strand
CTCAGGGCGACCAGGCCGAACACGACCAATGCCATGACCACCATGGTCGTGAAGACAGGGCGGCGGATCGCGACGTCGGACAGGATCATGTCTTCTCCTCCTGCCTACGGGACCAGGACGCGGTCACCGGCCGCGAGACCGGAGACCACCTGCGCCTCGTCCTCGGTCTGGACGCCCAGCTGCACCGGGCGCGCGGCCGGTTGCCCGCCGCCCCCGTCCACCCGCACGCTCCAGCCCTTCTCGCCCCTCCCCAGCGCCGTCCGCGGGATCACGAGGGCGTCGTCGAGGGCGCGGGTCGTCACGAACACGCGCGCGAGCAGGCCTGGCTGGAGCTTCCCGGCCGCGTTGTCGACGACCACGCGGCAGCGGAACGAGCGGGTGCCCTCGTCGATGATCGGGAAGACGCGCTCCACCTCGCCCTCGCCCGGCCCCCCCTCGAGAATGCCCTCGACCTGGTAGCGGACCAGCGTCCCCTTCCTGACCGTGAGGAGCGCCTCCTGGGGGAGGGAGAACTCGAGGTGGAGGACGCTGGTCTCCTGCACCTCCACGAGGTGCGTGACGGGTGTGGCCGTTACGGGCTCGCCCACGTCGACGAGGCGCGCGGTCACCACACCCGCATAGGGGGCCCGGACGACGGTCTTCTCCAGGCGCTGCTCGGCGTAGCGCAGCCCCTCGGTGGCCTGGGAGACGCCGACCGTGGCCTCGGTCCTGCGAGCCTGCGCCTCGGCCGCCTTGGACTCCGTCGAGCGCAGGCGCGCCGCGGCCTCGCGCTGGCCAAAGACCGCCTCGTCGAACCGACTCTTGGGGATGGACGGGGCCTGCCCCTCCGGCTTCTCCCACAGGGCGCGCATGCGCCCGAGGAGCAGGTCTGACTCGCCGAGCGCGGCGCGCGCGTGCTCGATCTCGGCCTGGGCGGTCTCGACCGCCTGCCCGGCGCTCGCGAGGCGCGCCCTGGCGGACTCGACCTCGGCTCGCCGTTGGGCCACCTCGATCTCGAAGAAGCTCCGGTCGAGCTGAACCAGCGCCTGCTCTGCCTCGACGACGGAGCCGACGTCCACGAGGACGCCGTGGACCTGGCCCGAGACCTCCGACCCCACGCGCGTGGTCTGCCGCGCCCGGAAGGAGCCCACGGCCGGGACCTCCTCGCGCAGCGTGCGCGGTCGGACCTCGAGCCAGGTGCCGCTGCCCAGGCCTGCGGCGTCCGCCGCAGCTGCGGGAGGAGTCGCAGGAGGAGTCGCGGCCGGAGCCGTGGCGTCGGTCGCCCCGCGGGAGCAGCCCGCCGCGACGCTGGACGCGAGCAGCAGCGCCATGGAGAAGGGATACCGAGTCATGAAGTGTCTCACTCCAGCGGCCCGCCGAGGGCGTTTATGAGGCGCGCCTGCGCCTGGTGGTAGGTGTACAGGGCGCGGTAGTAGCTCACCCTGGCCCGGCTGAGGCGGTCCTCCTCGATGAGGACGTCGACGCTGCTGAGGAGCCCCTGCCCGTACTGGTCGCGGACGATGCGCAGGTTCTCGTCCCCCAGCTCGATCGCCTTCTGCGCCACGGGGATCCGCTCGGAGGCGGCGCGCTGCTCGACGAAGGCCTGGCGCACGTCGAGCAGCACGTCGTCGATCCGCTCGTCGCGGAGGTCGATCGCCTCGTCGATCTCGCGGCGGCGCTGCTTGAGGCGCGTGTAGGTGACGCCCCCGTCGAAGATCGGGGCCCGGATCGCCGCTCCGCCCGAGAGCCAGTCGTCGTTGAGCTGGAACTCGTCGGTCGTGTAGTTGAACGAGCCGAAGGCGAAGATCACCGGGAAGAACTCGGACCGTGTGGCCCGCCACTGGGCCTGGGCGATCCCGATCCGCTGGCGGGCCGCCTCCAGGTCGGGACGCCGCTCGATCGCCAGGCGGAGGACGTCGCGTAGTGCCCCCCGCCACGTCGCGGTGGCGAGGACGTCCTCGACCTCGGTGCGCTGGTCGATGTCGAGGCCGAGCACGCGGTTGAGCGCGATGCGCGCCAGCTCCACGTTGTTCGTGGCGAGGATCCGCTCCTGCTGGCGCTCCGCGAGCTGGACCTCGACGCTCAGCACGTCGGACTTGGAGACGAGCTGCTGGGAGAAGAAGTCGCGGGCGACGACGAGCTGCAGGTCGATGACCGCGATCGAGTCGTCGACGACCGTCGCGATCTTCTTGGCCTCGAGCAGGCGAAAGTAGGCGTCGCGGACGGCGAGCTCGAGATTCTGCTGGACGCGGCGTGCGTCCAGCTCCGCCACCTGCACACCGAGCTTCGCCGCGTCGTAGGCGTTCTCCACCCGCCCGAAGGAGTACAGCGGCACGATCGCTGACAGGGTCGCCGTCCCGACCTCTCGCTCCTGGAAGGAGATCCCGGGCTGGCCAGGGCGCTGCACGCCAGCGTCGTTGTTCCTGGCGGAGAAGCGGCCCTCCGCTTCCAGTCGGGGGAGGATGCCCGCGATCGCCTCGTCGACGCGGTCGTCGGCGATCAGCACCCGTCGCGTCGCGATCCCCAGACGGCGGCTGTTCTCCTGGGCGATGCGCAGGCACTGTTCGAGCGTCAGGACCGGTGTGGCCGTGGAGGCCCAGGCGGCGCTCGCCGCCTCTCCAAGCTGCGGGGAGCCGCCGAGCGACTGAGGCACGTACTCTGGCTCGTCTTCGCGGGGCGCCGCGCACGCGAGCAGCAGGACGCTGCAGGCTGCCGCGAGCGCCTGCGTCCGGGTCGGCTTCACTGGCCCGTCCCCTTGCCCTTGGTGCGTCGGCGCTGGCCGACCGGGGTGAGGATCCCGTGCAGCACGACGTCGAGGACGTCGTCCGCCTGCGCCGTCGAGTCCTTGCGCCGGCCGGCGAAGAAGTTCGTGAACATGGTCCCGTAGAGCAGGTCACCCAGGACCGTGGTGATCCGCTCGACGGGGGTCTCCCGGACGATCCCTTGGGCAATGAGGGCCCGGAACAGCTCCTGCCACTGGCCGAGGTTCGCGTCGCGGTGGACGAAGTAGGTGGGCTTCTTCCGGTCCTTGAACTCGGCGCGCTCGAGGATCAGGAGCTCGACGAACTCCGGGTTGGACTCGAAGAAGGCCAGGTAGGTGCGGACAGCCGCCTCGACCCGGTCGAGCGGCTCGGTCCTTGCGTCCGCAGCGCGCTCCACGCTCTCCTTGAGCAGACGCATGGCGCGGTCCACCGCCGCCAGGAACAGCTCGCGCTTGGTGGGGAAGTAGCGGTAGACCGTCCCCTTGCCCATGCGCAGCGCGTCGGCCGCGACCTGGACGTCCATGTCCTGGTAGCCCCGGGTGGCGAAGAGCCGCGTCGCGACCTCGAGGATCTCTTCGCAGCGCCTGGCGGCCAGGGTCTCGTCGCGCGGCCGCCCACGCGGGCGCGCCGTCTTGACCGCCTTCATGACAGTTCGCTCCTGGTTCGGCCAACCCGGTGACGGACCCGTCCGTCCGGTGGCGGACGCGTCCGTCCGCAAAATACGTCGAGGAGGTGCGCGGGGCAAGGCCCACCTGAGCGCGACGTCGTCGTTGCCTACTTCGTGCGGATGCCCGCCGATTGAACCCCGTTGCCTGCGGTGGAGGCAGGGGCGAGTTCGTGCAAGTAGACCAGGTTCCCGTCCGGGTCGAGGACGCCGGCGATGCGACCGTAGGGCCTGGTCGAGGGCTCCACCGAGACCGGGACGCGGGCGCACCGCAGCTTCTCGACGAGCGCGTCGATGTCTTCGACCTCGAAGCTGAAGCTGACCCGCTGCACCGTCTTCGACTTGAGGGGGCGCTCCTGGATCGCGAAGTAGACCTTCTGGACGAACAGGCCCCAATGGGGGTCCGGTTGCTCCGAGGTGCGGTCCTCGAGGCTGAGCCCGAGCAGCTGCTCGTAGAACGCACGCGACCGCCGCGGGTCGGCGCTGTAGACGATCACGGCGGAGACTCGGAGGGCGGTGATGGCCATGGCTGCCTCTGACCGTGAACCCCATGAGAATGCTCCCCCCGATCGGAAAGTTCAACGGGTTCGCGCAGGATCGGGACCGAGGGCTGCTGAGATGAGTCGTCGCCAGACAAGCAACCCACTTGACAAGCGCGAGCTGTCCCGGGCCGCAGTGGACTGCAGGAGAGCACGTTCAGAGGGAAGCGAGCCGAAGCAAGCCGCGGCCTACGTGCTCCACCCGACGATGCGCCAGCGCGCGCGGCTCACGCGCTCGACGACGTACTGTCGCCGGGTGCCCGACGTGAAGGGCTTCTCCACGGTGGCCCGGCGACCGCTGCCCGTCGTCGTGCAGTCGCGCGCGAACTGCGCCGGGGTCTTGCGGTCGTCGAGCTGCTTGCCCCAGTCGAACAGGCGCGCGACCTCGGCGTCGGTGCGCGCGCGCTCGTCGGCCTCCCAGATGCGGTCCCAGCGCTCGCGCTGCGCGTCCTCTTCGCCCTGCTCCGTGGTGCGCCAGCGCTGGAACAAGAGCTCCTTCATGTCGACGAGGGCGAGCAGCTCTTCGCGCTGGCCGTGCGCGCAGGCCGCGAAGAACGAGCCCACCGTGTCGGCTGGCGTGGCGTTCGACAACGCGGGGGGCGGCGCCACTCCGGCCGCGCCGCCGGATGGCGGCGTCGCGCCGCCGCGCTCGGCCGCCTCGGCCTCCGACTCGTTCGCCCGCGTGAAGGTCAGCCCTCCGGCCTCCTTCTGCAGGACCACGCCCGAAGTCGGCTCGATCTTCAGCGAGGCCAGCGGGCGCCGGCCGAGGGTCACACGCACCTCGAGCACCTCGACCTGGGTGCCGCGCAGCCGCAGCGTGGTCGGCCGCGCCGCCTTGCGGTAGGTGATCGGGACGATCGCCTTGGCCTCCCCCGAGATCGCCTGGAACGTGTAGTCGGTGTCAGGCGCCATGGCGAGGAGCAGCGCCGGCAGGTGCTCGAGGATCCCGGGCGGGACGCCCCACGAGGCCAGGTCGAGCTCCTCGCGCTGCACGCGCTTCCCCGTCTCGATGCGCTGCCAGATGTACCCGAAGCGGTCGCCGCGCGGCGGCGCGGAGTCGAGCTGGTAGGTGAGGGCGCGCGCCTCGAGGACCTTGTTGCGGCCGTTGCGGTGCATCTCCTCGGCGTGATCGACGACGAGGTCGGCCGAGAGGGTGGCCTCGTACAGGTTGCCCGTCAGCGCGCTGCCCTGCTCGATCAGCTCGACGCCATCGAGCGTCCAGCCGGTGGCGGTGCGCGTGACCTTCATGGACGCCATGCCCGCGCCCTGCGCCCCGCGCGTGACGAGGAAGAAGTGCTCGAGCTCCTTCTCCGTCTGCAGCACCGCGGTGCGCTTGCACAGGTCCCGCGCGCGCTCCTCGGGCGTGGCGGCGAGCGGCGCGTCGGGCGTGGGCGCGGGCGCGGGCGTGGGCGCGGGCTCGGGCGGCGCCGCGACGACGGGGGCCGGCGCGGGCACGTGGCGCGTGAGCTGCAGGAGCAGCTCCTGCCCGCCCGGCCGAGCGGAGACCTCGGCCAGGAGCCCGACGCCGCGCCCGTACTCGACGCGGCAGGCCGCGAGTCCGGGCCGGCCCGCCGGGTCGACCGCGAGCAGCCGCAGGGCGTCGCACGTCAGGGCGCCGACGCGATGCGAGGGCAGCACGGCCTCGAGCGACCAGGTGCGCGTGACGCCGTCGAGCGCGACGGACCAGGTGTCGCCGGGGGCGAGGGGGAGCGGGAGCCAGCGCACCTCCACGCCGCGCGCCCGGTCGAGCACGTACACGCCGTCGCGGTCGACGCGCAGCAAGCGCACAACGGGGTCGAGGCCCGAAATGCGCTCGAACCGCGTCACCTCGCGCAGGTAGCTGTGCCCACCCTCGACGACCTCGCCCTCGATCGCGCGCACCGCCGTCCCCGTGTAGCCCGTCATGCGGTCGAGCTTCAGGCGCGCCGAGAGCTCCCAGCGCGCGCCGTCGACGAGGCCCAGGTGCTCGCGGATCGCCGCGACCTCGAACGCGACCGGGGCTGGGGCCGGCGCCGCGGGCGCCGGCCGATCTCGCCCGTCGGGGCGGGCTGAGGCCTCGGTCGCCTCCTCCGGGGGCGCCCCGCGCAGCTCCGCCTGCCGGGGGTGGACGCCGGCCGGGAGCTCCGCGAGCGCGTCCTCGCCAGGCGCGTCGACGACCGCAGCCTCGGGCTCGGCCGCGGGGGCGGGCGTCGCGCGGGGTGTCGGGGCGGTCGTCTCGCGGGGAGTCGCGCGCGGCGGCTTCGGCGCCTCCGCGTGACGCGGCGCGGGCTCGTCGTGCGGCCGAGCGCCCGCGGCCTGCGTGCGCGGCGCGCCGCGCGTGAGCGCGAACATGACGACGAGCAGCGCCACCACGCCGCCGGCGGCCAGGAGCGCGACCGGCGGCGTCCCCTCGCGCGCCGCCCGGCGCGGCGCGCGCGTTCGACGGCGGTCCGCCGGCTCGGCGCCGTCGGCGCCGTCGACCGTCTGGACGGCCTCGGGGTCGACCTCAGGACGCCCCCGCCGGCCGCTCGCGCGCCGCGCGACCGGCTCGGGTCGGACCGCTGGCGGCTGCGCCGGGGCAGGGGCCGCGCCCGCCTGGCCAAGCCGGCCGCTCGCGCGACGCTCGACCTTCGCGGGCGAGGCCTTGGCCGCAGGCGTGATCGCCGGCGCGGTCGACATCGCCGGCGTCGAGGGCGCCTGCGGCGAAGGCTCGGCCGTGGACGGCGCGGACACGAGCGACTCGGACGCCGACGGCGCGGGCAGCTCCGACGGGGCGGGCACCGCGGGCTCCGAAGACCTGGGCGGGGCGCTCGTCGTCGCGGGCGACGAGAGTGCGGGCGACGAGGAGAGTGCGGGGGACGAGGGGAGTGCGGGCGTCACGGGCGTGGCGAGCGCCGAGGGGGAGTTCGTCGTGGACGGCGTGGATCCGGATCCGGGCAGGCGCTGGAGCCGCGCCGCCTGCTCGGCGTCGAGGTGCCCGTACGTCTTCGCCAGCGAGAACAGCGAGGCCTCGACGCCGCCGGCCGCGAGGTTTAGCTGCCGGGTCTGCAGCGACTTCAGCGCGTCGAGCGGCGGGTGACCGAGCTCCAGCGCGCGCTCGAGGAAGGTCGTGTCCCCCAGGTCGTCCGCCATGTGCTCCTCGATCCGTCGGGTTGCGCGCAGGTTACCCAGGTCGCGCAAGTCACGGCAACCTCGATCTGGACCGCGTCGACGGTTCGATCGCCATCCACGTGATCCTGGCCACGAGCCTCCGACTCGACGAGATAGAGGACCAAGCGCGCCTCGCCGACGCCGTTGATTGCTTCCGGCCTGTCGTCCTCGTCCTCGACCCCTTCGTGCGCCTCGGCCGCATCGACGAGTTATGTGCCGCGGTACATACTCGTCAAGACGATCCAGACGCGCGCTCCTGGGCGACAGTCCCTCGTGATGTTGCGCGATCGCGGGCGCTCGACCGTCGGCGTGGCCACGCGCAAGGGCTCAGGCATGGTCGTCACGAGTGTGGGCCTCCTGCAGGAGTGTTCGCCGTGATCGACAGAGAGCTGTGAGGCGACCTGGTCGACCATGAGTAAGATCGGCCCCCGCATGTCGCCCCATCAGCTCCTCGCCGAGGTCCGAGCCCTCGTGCTCCGCGAGCTGGAGGGCTTGGAGCCGTCCAGGCTCGTCTTGCGCCTCGACGACGTCGGCGACCAGAGCGTCTTCGTCGTTGCTCGCCTCGGCGAGTGCGGCGCGGTGATGGTCGCACGGGTGTACGAGGTCGATCTGTGCTCCGAGGGTGCGGCCCTCCACCCCGTGTACCTCTCGGGCGATGACGCCGATGCGCTCGTGGAGGCGCTCGATCTGACGCGGGCTCCCCGCGCCTCGTCATCCACCCCAGAGAGGATCAGGAATGCACCCACCGAGCGCCGGCCTTCCCGAGCCCCCGATTCGCAAGAAGCGTAGCCCGCAGAGCGGGACGCTGGAGCACGTGCAGGAACCGACGCCAGGCCAGGTGGCTGACTTCGCGGCCTTGCTGACGCTCGAGCCCTCTACCGAGGACGCCGATGCGCTCCCACAGGCGCTCGCAGACCTCCTCGCCTCCGCTTGGGCGGCCTCGAGCGCGAAGGCGTCGACGTGACGGCGACGCCCCACGTTCTCGAGTCCGCCGCCCCAAGCCAGGTCACCCTGCCCACGGTGATCGCCCTGTGCCGCTGCTCCAGCGACGACCAGGACCACTCGGTCGAGGATCAGGAGCGGGAGATTCGAGCCTGGTGTGGGAAGCAGAGCGTCGCGCTCGAGCAGGTGTTCAAGGATGACGGGATCTCCGGTTACGAGCTCGACCGCCCAGGCCTGAACCAGCTCCGCGAGTTCGTCGCGCGGTCGCCGCAGAAGGGGACCGTCGTCATGTGGCGGCGCGATCGCCTCTGCCGGCCTGAGGACCCGCTCGACGGCCTCCTGATCGAGCGCGAGATCCGACGGTGCGGTTGGCGGATCCACTACCTGACCGGCCCGAACGAGGTGGGGATCCCGCTCGTCGACGCGATCCTCGGGCTCGTCGAGCACCACACGGCAGGTGAGTATCTGCGGAAGCTCGCCGAGGACTCGCTGCGCGGGAACCTGGCTCGCGTCCTCGAGCGCAAGATCCCCGGGGGCAAGATCCCCTACGGATACGCCAAGGCCGTGGTCGATCCTCAAGGCAAGCGGCTGCGCACGATCAGCCGAGCGGAGAAGCATCGGAAGTTGTCCGACGAGATCACGCGGCTCGTGCCTGGCGACCCGGACGAGATCGAGATCGTTCGGTGGGTCTACGACGAGTACGCCAACGGCCGCCAGGGCTACGCGCCGATCGCCGGAGAGCTGAACAGCCGCGGCGTCCCTGCTCCCGCGGGGGGAGTCTGGGTCTCGGGGAGCGTGAGGGAGCTTCTGACCAATCGCGTCTATGCCGGCGACCTCGTCTGGAACAAGGAGACAACTGCGAAGTTCTTCAAGGTCGTGGGGCGCGAGCTGGCGAGGCAGGACGGCGTCCACACGTCGCGGCTGACCGGCAAGCGGACTGGCTACAGCGCGAACCCAGAGCACGAGCACGTCGTCTTCAATGACAACCACGAGCCGCTGGTGGCCCGCGCGACCTTCGATCGCGCGCAGCAGGTGGCGCGCGGTCGAGCGGAGAGAGTGGACGCCGGCCGCGGCGGCCACTGGACCGAGCGACGGCACCTACTCACCGGGCTCCTGTTCTGCGGGTGCGGCGCCCGCATGAACGCCTTGCCGGCGACGGTGAAGGGCCAGGTCTATCGGCGCTACGCCTGCGTCGGCTACCAGCGGTCGAGGACCTGCGAGCCCTACTGGGTCTCGCCCGCCCTGATCGAGCAGGCCTTGGTCGGGATGCTCGCAGGACGAGTGACGCCGGACGTGCTCCTGGCACAGACCGCCGAGTCGATCAGGGCACGGCTCATCGCTGCCGGGGAACGCCCGACGCGCGCGGCCGTCGAGCAGGCGACCCAACGAGCGCTGAGGCTGCTGCAGAGTCCGGCCCGCGTCCTTGCGCTGGCGGCCCGCGAGGACGCGCGGACGTTCTTCGAGCGCACGCTCCAGAGGGTGGAGCTGCGGTTCGAGACTACGGCGGCGCCGGAGGGGCAGAAGAGGAAGAGGAGGAGGTTCGTGGAGGGCAGGCTCGTCATGCGCCGTTTGAAGGCTCCGTCAGAAGCGGACCCATTCCATGCCTGAATTCGGTCGATCTCGAGGTGGGAGATTCTGCGATGGAACGATTCCATGCCCAATTCCCTCGGGGGCAGTCGGCCAGGACCTTGGCATGGAGTGAATCGAAGGCAGAAATCCGGCCTACTCTGGGGACGCGGGAACGCTCTCACGCCACGCGAAGCGCAATGCCTGGACCCGGCGACCCATCTTGCGCATGTAAGCGGCTGCGCGCGCTACCCTTGCGCGATCCGCCAGGTCTCACACCCTTCACCGGGTCTGACGACTTCGTTCGGGCGGGATGCGGGTGATGTGAACGCTGCGCCTGATCAGGAACTACGACGCAAGAGGGTGAGGATCTCGAGCAGTGCTCGGCAGTCCGCCTCGTTGTATCGCTCGATGTCCTGCGTCACGGATGTGCTGCGAAGTCCACCACCGTTCTCCTTGCGCCAGCGTTCCGCCGACCACGCCCCAACCATCGCCCCTACGCCGTCGGCGACTCCACCGCTCGGCCACGTCGAGGAGATCAGGCCCAGGGCATCGAGCGCGCGAGCTACGTCCTTGAGGCCGTGGCTGAACGCACCGCGGAGGCCAATGGGTTGGGCCCGGAACACGCGATCAAGCAGGTCGAACCATCGCGGCTCCTCCCAGCCGCGGTCGGGATGACGAGCGCGAACCGCCTCGAAGGCGCGTTCGAGCGAGGTTGCCTCGTGTGACGACCAGTGATGCACGAGGGGCGCGATGTCGGGCAGGCCGAGCCTGGCTTGGACTTCGCGCATGTGCGCGAGCCACGCATCGACGATCCGGATTTCCTCGTCGACCACCAAGGCGTTGGTGGTGAAGACGCGATGCTGCCACTGGCCGGCTTGGACGTGGCCGCAGCCGATCATGAAGATCATGGCGCAGCCACCTCTGACAGGGAACTTGGCGAGATCGTCGTCGAGGTCGGAGACGGTCTCGAAGTCGACGAAGAACTCGAGCGAGGGCACAGGACGCCAGATGCTTTCGGAGACGGAGATCCGGTCGGGCCAGATACCGCGGGGAGCTTCCCGCTGTGCCGCAAGGATCGTGTCGAGGAGGGTGGCGCTCTCTCCGGTGGCGCCGAGCATGGCGGCCGAGAGGCCCGGGTCGCTGAGACGCGCCACGCCCTGCCGGAGCGCGCGGGCGCGGTGGAGCGGTCGGACGCGAGAGAGGCGTGTCAGGTCCTGCAGGTCCTCCGCGAGGCGTCGCTTGCTCGAGCGCCAGGGGTCATCGCGATCGTTGCGGAGGTTCGGCCGGAGCTCCTCGCGCGTGGGCTCCGGCAGAAGGCGCCAGCCCGCGCCGCACTCGGCCAGCGTGCGACGCCAGCGTGCGGCCTCCTCGACGACCGTGAGGACGGTGAGGCCGTCCGGCAGCCGGGCATCATGTCGAACACGGCCGAGGCGCGACATGGCGTCCTCGCCGCGCGCGGTCGAAGCCTCGTCGCTCATGCGCCAACTCCGGCCGAGGAGGAAGCTGGCCGCGGGCAAGAACCCTTGAAGCTCGCCCAGCGCGCGGTTCGCGACGAAGGCCTTGGCCGCATACACGCGCTTCGAGTCACGCAGGGCGAGGTCCCCTGTAGGCGTCAGCTCCAGGCTCGTGAAGCCCACCTCGACTACACGGTAGTGCCAGCCGCCGGCGCCGAGCTCCGGCGCCGGGCGCGAGGCGTCTTCCTCGGAAAGGGCGTCAGGGAACAGGCGCCGGAGCGCGTCGCTACGCACGAGGAGCGCCGGCGCTGCCCGAGTGCGGGTCGTCTCATCGGCCACGAGCGCGCCGACGATCACGGAGGCGCCCCGGCGCATGACCTCGAGGAGCGCGGGCCAGGTTCGCGGACGACGTCGAGTCGCGCGGAGAGGTGGCGCACGACGGCGTCCTCGAACGCGCGCGCCCTCGCCTCGAGGAAGCGGCGCATGTCGAGGCGCGGATCGACCTCGTCGGGCCCGAACCCCTGCGCCGCGCCGAAGCGCTCGAGCCAGTCGAGCTGCGGGTCCTCGTTGAGATGGTTCCTGAGCTCGTGCGCGTTAACCCACGCCTCGTCCTTGGGATCGCGCACGCGGCCGGCGAGCTCGCGGAGCACGGGGAGCGACACGCTCTCCTGCGGGACGCGCGCGCCTCGCAGGAGGAGGGCGATCGCGCGGCGGCGGGAAGGTTCTGGCAGGAAGCGCGCCG
>Ga0154020_10008658_pt1 | contig 11780 bp, 7 predicted proteins | sample Klosneuvirus_201_FD_109709 | JGI IMG/M metagenome (GOLD analysis project Ga0154020, IMG submission 109709) | Active sludge microbial communities from wastewater, Klosterneuburg, Austria - Klosneuvirus_20160825_MG | ecosystem: Engineered > WWTP > Aerobic digester > Activated sludge | place... | reverse complement strand
GGGGCTGGAAATCATCGCGTGGAAGATTTCCCAGGGCGTTGCCCTGGGCTGACATAGAGTCGTCCCGTTGGGCCTGAAAACAGGACGCCAAGTCCGGCTGATCTGACACTTATTGATCGATCGATCCTTAGCTTGGCGTGAGTCTTCGAAAGAAATGCAGCCGTCCGGCTTTTTGCTCGAAAAATCACTGTCCGATATGAAGTGAGCGGCAAGGCGCTAGCCGCCGGTCTACTGCCGTCTATACTTCACGCCGTCTGAATTGATGTCCTTCTTCCGAGGCTCCGGCCTCGGAACACGCTGCTCCGGAGGCTCCTGCCTCCCGGGATTCTCGCTGGAGGCAGGAGCCTCCAGTGCAGTGCGTTCCAGGGCTGGAGCCCTGGAACGAGGATCGCGAGATCCTTACTTCTTCGCTTCTAAAAGCTTTGCGGCAGCCAGCCTCAGCGTCTCAAGTCCCGAAGCTGACAATCGACCATACGCGCTGGTGCCAGCGTCGGCTTCATTGGTTTTGTTGACCTGAGCGTTCAAATCCACGTATTGATTGACGAACCGCTGCATCTGATCCTGTGTCCAGCCGCGTTGTTCCTGAAGCAGATTGAGATACTCAATCAATTGCTGTGCATCGCGATAAGCCTTGAGTCGCATTGAATGCCGAACGACGGTTTCTCCGGAATCGTCTTTGTCGAATATGAACAGTCCCAATTGATCGGCTTCTTTCAAGGCACTTCCCGATTTATTGACCGTCTGCCAGGGAACGATGCCGGTCGCGCCGTTCTGCCAGGCGTCCAACGCCCAGGCCTGGATGTTGCGGTTCGTCTCGTGAACGTGATTCGATGTGCCATAAACCCACGCCGCCAAGCCATCACGCTGCATGCGGTCGGTGACCAGACGACGATAATGCTGGAACGCCCACGAGGACACCACCCACAGTTCATCACGTCCATCCAACTGGCCTCGGCAGTATTCCGGACGAGAAATGTCGATGCGATAATCGATTTGAATCTCCGGTGCAGCCGCGGTGCCACGATCGGTCAGTTCCCCATAGTACTGCAACGCTCTGTAATCCCAATAGCTCGATGGTTCATCCAGAATCCACGGCGCTTTGGTCTTCTCGTCGAGCGATCCCTTATTATTGAAGTACACCTGAAAGCCGGTTTGCTGCCATCCTTTGGACTCAGCAAGTCGAGCAAAATCCTGCAGGATGTTCACATACGTCCGGGCATACTCAGGGTGCTCAGCAAACGATTGATACGCATCCGGATTACAGTTGAAGTAGGCTCGAACGTTCAATGGCCAGCTTTCGTGGAACGTCAGATAGAAGCCTGGCGCAGCAATCGGCCCACGATGGCCATCCCGGAACAGGGAGCCATCAAGGTACGGCCCGAAGGCTTCCACGAAATCGTCCCAGTAACCGACCTTCGCATCCGGCTGAATGCTGTCGTACCGTTTGTTGTCCATTCGTCGTCCGGAACGAAGGCGCATATCAAGATTGCTTTTCCTCGATCCCGGATCTGCTGTGTTGTGCGAATAGTGCAGTATGTTGGCGTGAACTCGATGATCATACGCGATTCGCTGCAGGGCGTAGTATTCGTTGACATGGTCGGGAAGACCGTAGCCGTTCATCTCACAGAAGAACGTCACTTGACGAGGCAATGCGAAGGGAAGAACCCTGATCACGAGCGGCAACACGCGACCGTCGGAAATCGTGATCTTCCCGTGACGCAGACCTGGAGACGCATTGAAAGGAATATAGATATCGGCGACAACACAGCGATCTGTATCGGGCTTCAGCGAAATGGAATCAGGCATCGGCAGCAACGGATCGGGAATCAAACGCCCGTTTGCAGGAACATAGACGGCTTGATGTAGATCGATCACGGGCTCCGGTTTATCTAACTGGACTTTGACGGACACCCGTTTACCCTCGTCGCCTCGCAACAGCAACTGAAATCCGACGACTTCTCCTGCAGCGGCCGTGAGATGCACCAAGTGACCATCGAAGATCGCGTTGTGAGTCCGATAGTCTGCCGGCAGCTCTCCAACAGCCTTTCCTGAAGCATCGAACTTGTCCGTGACCGGGATCACGCTCAGCCCAGCCACTGGCGACGAATACGGCGGTGCGAAAGTTACTGCTGGCTTTTCAATGGAACCTGACTTCAAAACCACATGACGAAGTGTTGCAGGCGGCGAACGCTGTCCGGTGCGATTCAGTGTGACGACCTTGATTTCATAGGGCTGATCGGCGGCGATCGAAGCAGGCAGGTCTCGCAGTGGAATCGTTTGCTTCTCGCCTTCAATGATGAGCGGAATGTTGTGTCGGCTAAGCATATAACCATCAATGGTCACTTCGTAAGCGAACCCACGTTTTGGCGACATAAGCATTAACTGGGCCGACGTACTGACTGCCGAAGTCACCCGCAGTTCAGTTGCCACTTCGGCATCCGCATCCACCTGATCGTCGAGTTCAACGATCAAATATGGTTTCTTCCCGGACTGCTCACGCGCAAAGACCGTCGGATTGCGGCTAGTGTCAGTGTCGTGTTCATGAATGGCCAATCCATGCGCGACACCAATCACCATCGCATGAATCATGTCGGGCGGAACGTCCCAGTGATATTTACCATCGCGGATGATTGATTTCGCCTGGTGAACCAGCGTGAATGCATTCCCGCCACACACCGCCGGAAATCGAGCGCCGTCATAGCCCCAGCCGTTGATGCCATCGGTTCCTGCAGTTACCCCGTTTGAGCGTTGTTCATCCCACGGGGTTGCAATGGTGGAAATGGTGACACCGGAAATCGTCTGCTCGCCCTGCACACAGACCAGCGTAGAGCTCTTTACTCGTTTCCCTGTGATAGCAGACGTGTCGAACTCCATAGCAACCATATGCTGGTTCCCTTTGACACGAATCCGTCCCTGCTGTCCGGCGTTCAGGTCCCACTCGCCATCCACCATGACAATCGAGTTGTCTTTGGTCACCGGCAGTTGAATTGAATCTCCCGCGATTGTGTCGGCTGCAAAGTACAAAGCTATCGAAAGTAGAGCAAACAGGATCCGCATGGCAGGACGCGCCTTTGAAATGTTCAACTATGATTGCGTAGTAAAAAGAAACGGTTCATCCAGTAATTCGGGGAGGTTTTCAACAATTGATTAAAATTAACGCTTTCACCCCTCGAAAATAAGTGTTTTGAGTGCTTTTGTGGTGCAAATCACATCATTTTGGCAACCTCGCCCGATTACCGAATGAGCCACTCTGTTTTATCGCGACGATCAGGAACTCACCGACCGCTACGTTCTGCAACTGGGTGTCGGCGGGTCGGCGGCGCTGGCACCTCAGCTCCGAACGGACACCATGCACTGGCCGTGGGCTTCACGGCATGTCGAGTAAATGGAATGCGCCCTGTTTCACAGTCGCTGCTCATCCCACTTGATGGATTCCAGCCCCTGAAACGATATAACACCGGTTGTAGGGTTCGCGGCGCGACATCAAATTCGAGGGCGATCGCTTTACCGACAATCACGATAGAAAAGCACAAAAATGGTTAAGAAGAATTCCGGCAATCGGAAAGCAAATGAAGAATCGCCGCTCTCAGCCGAGCAGGTCTCAGAAAATACGAGTGAAACAGCTGAAGTTGCGGCGAGTGCGACACCCCTTGAAGAAACACCGCCACCGAAATCCGCCAAAGCGAAAGGCGCTGACGATCAATCGGCATCCGGCAGTGTCGGACTCAGTGACATTCGCAAAGCCGTTGCGTTTGCCAACTCTGTCGGGGGACTGGACAAGGCAATCGCATTGCTCCAAATCGTGAAAGTAGCGAAAGAAGTGCAGTAGAATGCTCGCTTAAACGCCGAACGGCACGCCTTTGGGGGCGTGCCGTTGGAGGAGTTCTTAATTTTCACGTTCGTGGGCTGAGCTCATTCATCTCGCCCGGTCCGCCGGTTAGCGAGCTTCTGGTGGAAGTGGCACGGAATCTTCATTGGTTGTGTTTGTGGTCTCTTCAACATTGTTGTCTGTTGAAGCACCGGTTTCGGGCAACGTTGTTGCCTGAGAAAACCGGGTGACACGACGATCAAGGATTACGCGGGCGGCTTCACGTACTTCGTCATCTGACAGTCGTCGCAGGTTGCCGATCTGAGTCAGAGGTTCGATCACTTGAGCCACGCGTCCCAGTGTCGATTCCATCATGGCAATGTCCATCATGGTTCGGCGAACGCCTTCCAGAGACTTCACATGGTTGGCAAGTTCTATCCGGAGGTCGTCCATGATCTCAAGATTCTGGATGGCCTCGGCAACATGCTGAGACTCACGGCTCAGCGTGGTTCCGATCGTCACCAGCGAATCAAGATTTTGGAGCGACGCATCAAGCTTCAGCGTATCGCTGCTCAGCGTATCATTCATCGCCACCAGGACCCGAGCGTTCTCATTTGCAGCAGCCAGATTTTCTGAAGAGGCAAGCAGTTGGTCTTTCAGAGTTGTCATCTCCGCCACGGCTGTACCTGCAGTTTCCAGATCCGCTGCGGCGGTCTTGATTGAGTTGGTGAGGGCAACAAACTCATCGAAGCGTGACGATGCGATCTTAAGATCTTCGGACTGAGCGACCATCCGCTGCGTCAGGTCGGCCAGATTTGCGATCCCTTCGCTGGCCGTTTCATAGCCATTGGATGCGGCAATGATGCGATTCTGCAGAGCGACAATACCGTCCACCGAGTTGGCGGCCACTTCGGTATTTTCACCATTCTTGATGATGCTCGTGAGCAGGTCGTCGCGTCGAGTCACTTCTGCAGACGCCTGCAGCGTTTGCTCCTGACCGGCAACGAGACGGTTCTGCACCGAAGAGATGCGGTCGAGGGCGGACATTGCGACTGTCGCCGCCTCCGCTTCACGCTTCACACCGCTGCGGAGATTTTGAATTTCGACCAGGCTCTGTTGAACCGTCTGCAAATGGCTGGCCTGTTCTTCAATGCTGCTGAGCAGGTTGTTGGTCTTCCAGACCGAGTCACGTCCGGCGACCAGTTTCTTCATGCTGTTTTCTGATTCCTGCAGTCGCGCCTGAATGCCGTCCAGACGTCCTTTGAGAGGACCAACCATCATCAATTGCATTCCGAAGAACACGACAGCCAGTGACATGACCAGGCAGATTCCCATAAAGCTGCGGAATCGACCAAATTCGGTAATTGCGGTACGCCGGGTTGTTGTTGAACCGTTCAAGGATCTTTCTCCTTTGGTAAGCGGCGGACTAAATGTCCGCGCCGAAAATTTTGTAAATAGCCCCTCATCGGCACAGGACACACATCATGCCCTGACAGCCAGGATTCTGCTTGCTCCCTCTTATGTATCGCCGTCAGAGTCCCGCGCAGATTGCCGGAAACGTCTTAAGCGGCATCTTTTGCCGATAACGCATGGCAATCGGCATCGAATGCCGCTTTAGAAACGGTTGTGAGGATTGGATCGACGACGATTGCTACATTTCGTCGAGCATTGCCAGAGCAGCGTCCCAGGAATGGTGTCGCTGTACCCAGCTAGCGGCGGCGTTGCCGAGTCGCGCCCGCAGTTGCGGGTCGTCAAAGACACCGTTAATGGCGTGTATCCATTCATCAGGAGAGTCGGCCTTCAACAGGTGCGTCCCCGGTTCGGCAGCCAGCCCTTTCAAAGGTTCGGGCGAACAGATCACGGGGCGACCACAGGCCATTGCTTCCAGTACTTTGTTTTGTACGCCTCGAGCGATCTGCAGAGGCACCACGGCACATGTCGAGCGAAACAACCACGGGCGAACATCGGGCACTGAACCCGTGACCTGAATCCCCCCGATCGATTGAAGTGCCTGGACTTCCGGTGTCGGTGATTTGCCGACGACATAGAATTGCGATTGCGGATACCGCTGACGAATCCGAGGCCAGACATTCTGAGCGAACCAGATTGCCGCGTCGGCGTTTGGCCTGTAGTTCATGACGCCCACGAACGCGCACGAGTGCGGTTCGGATCGTGTTTCCGGCTGCGGCGCGAAGTATTGATAGTCTACGCCGTTACTCACGGTAACGATGCGGTCTGTCGAACAGAACGAACGAAACAGGTCGCGTTCAACGTCACTGACCACCAGCAGCCGGTCGCAGGTCTCCGCCAAGTTTCGTTCGACGTTTCGCAATCGATGGCCTTCGGTGCGATAGACGATCGACATCGGAAAACTGGAGGCCTTCCCGTAGTCCAGCCACTTCTGACTATCGACATCAATCAGGTCCACCCAGCGTTTGATGTTCGTCTTGACGAACGGCGGAAGTATGTAGCGGGCGACTCCGGACGAGGACGCTATCACCGCGTCGTAAGTTGTCGTTTTGTTCCAATCCCGCAGCAGCGATGCAAGCGACGGAGAATCGAACAGTCCCTCAGAAACTGTACGCCCTCGAAGCAGTGAGATCGCGCCGCGGACGTATCGCGACCGACCAGCATGAGGGATCACAGCGAGTTGTCTGGTGACTTTCCGCAATTCCCGCATCGTCTCCTCTGAAGCAGGTTCATCGGCCAGACACGCCAGGTCAACATCTGCCTGCGCGGCGAGATACTTCAGCACGTTCCACGTACGAATTCGATCACCGCGATCCGGCGGATAGGGGACTCGATGCGTGACGTACAGGATGCGTTTGGTCATGGGGACATCGATTCAGTACGTAGGACAGGCTTCCAGCCTGTCGAGCCGTAAATGACAGGCTGGAAGCCTGTCCTACTTTGCCAGAATCCGTCAGTATTAAAATCGTCGTCCCTGAGACTTTCTGGTCCGAACTCTGTCGAGTTCGGCTACCGATGTATTATGTCGTTGCGGTCAACAGTCCCGGAATTTCGGCTTTCGTCCCACGAAGGCATTGATCCAGCGCCGCTGTCATCGTGGTCAAGTGGAACTTGCTGAGTAGTTTTTCGAGCTTCGGTGCTGTTGTTCGCAGGTTTTGATAGTGGCGGAAACGAGACTTCCACGATGCCGCAACTCGGGGCTGGTCGATATCGACTTCCCATGGATGCAGATAGACATTCAGTGGTCGCCCGCCGGAACGAATTTCTCGCAGCAGGCGTTCGGTCAACAGCCATGGAATCAGCCGCAGATAACCCCCACCACCGACGGGAATCGTCATCCCGGCGACGGTCGATGTCATCCCCGGAAATTCGCGAATCTGCCCGCTTGCCGTCGCAATGATGTGCGGAGCCTTCGGTGATCCGGGAATGCCGTAGCGATCATGTCGAATCGGATAAATGCTGGAATCCGTGTCAAAGCCCTCCTCGATCAGAATGTCGAGCGCCCACAGCGACCGCAGCGTGATCGAGAAACTCGGTGCCCGATACAGACGCACGGGTTCTCCAAGTATGTTCTGCAGCGTGTCGCGGGATTTGACAAGATCGTCGCGAAATCGTTCCCGTCCGATTTTGTAGACGAGTTGATGCCAGTGGCTGTGGCAGCCGATTTCATGTCCGGCCGATCGAATCTCAGTGACCAGTTGGGGAAACCGTTCGGCGACCCAGCCAAGAATAAAAAACGTGCCGGTTGTCGATTGCTTCGCGGCGATCTCCAGAATCTGCCGAGTACTGCGTTCGACTCGGCAATCGTAGTGATCCCAGTCAGCGGGCTTGATGACCGAAGCAAACGCCGAGACCTGAAAGTAGTCTTCCACATCGACTGTAAACGTTCCATCGAAAGATGTGGGTGAATTCGTCATGGGATTCCCTGGGTTAGCATCGAGTGGTTCATGATTATCAGATCAGCCGGACTTGGCGTCCTGTTTTCAGGCCCGTTGGGCCGGAACGCAAACCGAATTGCACTCAAACGCTGCGTATTGGGCCGCATCCAATTTCAGCGACACACACACTGCGGATGATTCAATCACCACTGTAATTCATCGAGCGATGCGTAATGGGGGCATTTTTGTGAATTCGGTACAGTCCAACTACTGATTTGTCATCCGCACAACTTCCTGCTGGTAACCGTAAGTCTGGCGTTGGAAATCGGAATCTGATCCCACCATAATCGCGCCCAGTAACGGAATCTGCAGACTGCGCAGCGAATCACGCGCCTGGGTAACGTACTGCACGCGGCTGTAATCCTTGCGAGTCGCCAACAGCACAATGTCGGCGTTTTGAGCCAGCATCGAGGGCTCGGCGACGAACAGCAGCGGCGATGTGTCAATAATCACGAAGTCAAAACGCGACTTCAGTTGCTGGATCAAATTGCGACCGCCATCAATCGACAGCAGTTGCAGCACTCGCTGATCGACGTTGCCCGCTCCAATGAATGTCAGTCCCGGAGCCTGAGTCTGCTGCCGGATGTCCTCAAGCGTCGATTCGCCACGCAGCAGTTCGCTGATACCAGGACCCAGTTGACAACCGACCAGATGATGGGCCGACGGACGCCGCAGGTCGCAATCGACAAGAGCGACCCGTTTGCCGGTTCGGGCGAGACTGGCGGCCAACTGGCAGGAAACAGTCGTCTTGCCTTCATTCGCCGACGCACCCGCCACCAAAATGGAAGCCGGACGGGACGGATCAATATGACGCATCAGGAACGTCCGCACGACATCCATGGATTCCGTGACAGCGCGATTCCATTCCTCATAATCAACCTTGCCCGCGAAGATGCCCAGGCCAAGCAGTCCGCCGCGATCCGGTGACGGAATCGCTCCGATCAACCGCAGACCAACTTCGCTGGAAATATCGGTGGCCGCTCCGATGCGGTACGAGAACCACTCAAACAGCGTGAATCCACACACGATGCTTCCCAGTACTGCGAGCCCGGCCATCGAGGACAATTGTGTCTTCTTCTTGATCTGCCGTTCTTCCGGCACGTTGGCGTCCTGCACGGGCGAGATTCGATCGGGTGCGTTGAGTTCAACTTCCTGTTCTCGGATCTGCTGGGCGAGTAACTCACGCAGCTTGACATCAGGATCGATTTCACGCTGTTCGCGTTCAAGATCGATCATCGCCAGGTTCTTTTCGTTGAACAGTTTTTCGTGTGCAGAAATCTCCGTGAGTACACCTTCACGCAGTTTGCTGAGATGGGCCATGCGTGAAAACGGGACCGCCGGGCTTGTGGGAGATGAACCTGCCGTGACTCCACCATTCAGCATTCGGCTCAGCTGTTTTTCCTGTTCACGAAGTACAATCAGATCCGGATGGTTGGGGTTGCGGGTATTGGATTCGAATTGCGTGATTCGCTGGCGAATCAGAATCCATTGCTGCGTAAAATCGAGGGCACCGCCGGGCGCTGATGAGGAACCGCCTCGTAATCCGCCGCGAACGTTGAGCAGATTGGGATCAAGCCCCGTCAGGCCGCCCGAAAGTCCCTGCGCCTGCAGCGCTTCTTCGTTTCGGACCTGGCCGTCGAGGTCACGCAGTTCTTTTTCCAGATCGGCGATCTTCTGCTGAATGCGCCCTTGTTCAATGATCAACATCTTGGGATCAACGCTGCCCAGATGGGTGGCAAGCCGTTCGATGTTCAATTGCGCGGCACGAACGCGTTTATCCACTTCTCGATGTGATTCTTCGGCCTTTCGCAGACTGTCGATCCGCTGGTTGCGTTCGTTGTAGACGACTTCATTCAGATACGAATCTTTCACCGCGTTGACGATCAAAGCCAGGTCTTCCGGATATTCCCCCTGAAGAGTAATCTTCAGAAATTCCGGACTGATCTGTTCGTCAACCGTCAGTTCTTTCATCAACCATTCAACCGGATACCCGATCGAGGCGATTGTGCGACATTCCGCGACCCTCGAATCCCGCAGAGCCGATGTCAAAACGGCTCGGCTTTTAATGAAACCCTTTTGGGTATCACGATAGGTCAGGAACTCTGAGCTTCGCTGCTTGGCGTCACCAAAGGCAATGTACTGTTCGTACTGCTGAATCTTCAGAATCGCAGAAGATTCGTACTTGGCCGGAACCAGTTCCCAGACGACTGCCATGGCCAGCAGCGCGGCGGGAATCCCCAGCATCAGAGCTGGCACCCAGCGTCGGCGAAACGCGGTCAGAATCCCGATCGCCGTCAGTTCTCGTCCGGTTTGACCTGTTTTCGGCGTCAGGCCATCCGGGCGACTGCTGATTCGAGCCTGTCCTCCTGAAGAGGGGGCATTGCGAACATCATGGGTGATCGTCATCTTGAGTTTCTCCGGACCAACACGGTCAAACCGTGGAGCCGTGACTAATCATCTTTGGCTGTGTTACGGACACGCCAGATTTCGACACGAGAATCGAAACAATGCGTCAAAGCCCGGGAACACCCCGAGCGCAGCGCGAAACCTGTTTCGACTCTCCGGAAACATAACCCCTGAATCGATGCGTGTTGTGAAAAGCCGCAACAATCGACGCTATCCGTGAACATCACCTGTTCACAAAACTCAACTATTTCCGTTTGGAACGGTTGCAGTAGTTGTGTCGTGTACAATGAAATTCGGAGTGCCGACAGCCGAACAACCCAAAAGGCGAGCGGTATGGCGTCAGCCATCCGAGGTTGACGCACCTGCCGTCGCCAGGTTGTACTCCGAGGCTGTCAATTCTCGTTCCAGGGCTCCAGCCCTGGAACGCACTGCACTGGAGGCTCCTGCCTCCAGCGACAACCTCGCGAGGCAGGAGCCTCGAAAGCAGTGTGTTCCGAGGCAGGAGCCTCGGAACAAGGACATCAATCCGCACCGAGTGAAGTATAGTTGGAAAGCGCCAGTTTTGGCGAAAATCGAGCATTTTTACAACCCGAAGCGTGAGCGAGGGATTGTGACTAACTCGTTCCCTCGCTTACGCTTCGGGTTACTACTTCGGAAAAAGTGGCGCTGTCCAATTAGTGTTGCCTTTCGCTCCGAGGCTGTGAAAAAATGGGTCTGGCTCCGAACTTCGTTACCGTTTTCTTCGGAGATTCGATTGGTTGTGAGGTGCCTGACCCAATTTTTTCACAGCCTCTCCGCGTTAGCGTCCGATCAGCATTCCGAGGAATTCTTTGGCAAATGACCATGTGGCTCCGAACGCAGAGCCATTGGGGATCATGGATTCAAAAACCTGGCCCGTCGTCATTCTGCCGGACTTGAGGGCCGTACGAAAATCTGCCGGAATTGGGACTGGTTTCAAGCCGTTCCTGTTCGCCAGTCGCATGGCTCGTGGCAGATGCCATGCTGACGTGAGCAGGCCGATTCGGGCGTTCGAATCATGAAACCGTTTGCCCAGTTCCTGCATTTCTTCGGACGTGTTGCGTCCTCCCTGCATTTCAATGGCCTCGTCCGGCACACCCAGCTTGAGTAGAATGTCACGCGACGTCTCTGCCGGATCGGCCCCTGTCGAATCCATCGACGCGATGCGTTGACCGGTGCAGATAAACTTGCTGGTGATTTTCTGATGATACAACTGAGCGGCCAGGATCAGCCGGTCACCGGATGAGTTGCCCTGCTGTCGGCCGTTCGCTCCCGGTCCGCCACCGCCGCCAAGAACGATGACCACATCGATTGGCGATTCTCGCATTGGATCGAGACTCAAGTAATCAGACTCCAGAGCTGAAGCAAGTCGGTCCGCCACAAAGCCGCTGCCTGCAACTGAGAACATCAGAAAACACACTGTGGCCGCTATCGCACTCGACTGAACGACCTTGTTCTGGAAACGCAGTCGCCACAGGTGAATAGTCAGTGTCAGCAGCAGAATCCACAGTATCCCACTCGGCATCACCAGCGCTGTGCCGATTTTTTCTACGACATTTCGATCCTGCGTGATTCCCAACACAACCAATCCGGCGGCAATGATGCTTGACAGCAGGAGCGAAATCCGAACAAACGACGGC
>Ga0154020_10008657_pt1 | contig 11781 bp, 13 predicted proteins | sample Klosneuvirus_201_FD_109709 | JGI IMG/M metagenome (GOLD analysis project Ga0154020, IMG submission 109709) | Active sludge microbial communities from wastewater, Klosterneuburg, Austria - Klosneuvirus_20160825_MG | ecosystem: Engineered > WWTP > Aerobic digester > Activated sludge | place... | reverse complement strand
GATTAAGGTGGCATGAGGTGGCCGCGCTTCGACCGTGTTTGAGTGGTTTCAATTCCAAAAGGGTGCGATTACGAGAAGGAAGAAAAACATCAGCAGGAGCGGCGCGTGTATGGTTTCAATTCCAAAATGGTGCGATTACGAGGATAACTGCCGCCGCCCGAAAACCGCCGCTGTGCGGTTTCAATTCCAAAATGGTGCGATTACGAGGCAGCGCCGGGCAAGGCGATTGGCTTGGACAATCATGTTTCAATTCCAAAATGGTGCGATTACGAGCAGGCCGGACGCGGCCTTGTATGTCCGGGAAATTATAGTTTCAATTCCAAAATGGTGCGATTACGAGCCCAAGCGGCACGCGACTTGTCGGTTTCCATCCAGGTTTCAATTCCAAAATGGTGCGATTACGAGCCCAAGCGGGTGAGCACGCCCTGCGGGTCAAGGAAGTTTCAATTCCAAAATGGTGCGATTACGAGGCCCTTGTTTTTTCTGGAACACTAAACCAAACCGGGTTTCAATTCCAAAATGGTGCGATTACGAGCCGTCAGACTCTGATATTTAACAACCTGAAAAACAAGCCCTTGACTAACCTGATTTTTGCCTTTTTGCAGAATAAAAGTCGTCGAACTCCAGTAGCGCAAAAATACCGGGAGACCGACGACTTTTCACAAAAAGTTGTCCAGTTTATTCTTCTCCCGCCCGATAATTTCCTTCTCCAGCCACCGCTCTTCCCGACTGGCAAAAATAATCAAACTGTCCTCCTGCAAGTTCATCAACTTCCGGGCACTGTGCTGCAACTCCCGCAAACGTACCTCCGTGATCTCTCCCTCAAACACCGAATTCTGAATCCAGTGCAGGTAACGCCGACATAATTTGAGCATTTTGCCTACGCGTTTTTCGCCAACATCGTACACGAGTATCACATACATGAGTGAGTGGGTGAGCGACTACCACCAGATTTTAAAGGGTTTGTATTCTGGTTCCATCCCGAGAATGTACTTGGTCAATTTGTAACACTCCAGCCGGATGAGGTATTTGTACGACACCTTTTTGTTCAGCGTCCGGTGCTGGATGGTCTGCTTGAGGCGCTCCTCCAGGGCTTTCAAAAAAATCTGTTTGCCCGTGTTGTTCAGGAAGCAGCCATTCACCGCGTTGTCAAAATGTTTGGCTTGTATCTCGCGCTTGTTCACTAATGTGAATATGGTACGGTCTACAAAGATGGGTTTGAAGACTTCCGCCAGATCGAGCGCCAACGAGTAGCGTCGCGCCCCGGGTTCGTGCAAAAAACTGATCGTGGGATTCAACTGCGTGTGGTAAATCGCATCCAGTACCTGTGAATAGCACACCATGTTGCCGAATGAAATGAGCGCGTTCACTTCGTTTCCCGGCGGCTGTTTCATACGGCCGCCCATCTCGAACTCGTTCAGGATGAGGTCAAAGGCGGCATAATACGTTTGTCGGCAGTTTCCTTCCAGACCCATCAGCGCCGGGACATCACGCACGGTTCCGAGGCCGCTGCGATAGTGCTCGATGGCTGTCATTTGGGCGCCAAGGTCGCGGCCACGTCCGGTGTAATACTTGAGGTTGCGCAGCATATTGGCCGATGCTCCCTCCACAAAACCACAAGCGAGGTGCAACCTGCGCTTGGGATCCAGATAGGCTCGCGTCTGCTCCACCAGCATCTTGCCTGCCAACAAATACTCCTTCGGTTGAAACGACCCGGAGTAGTGCTCGTAGTAGTCGAAAAAATGTACGCTGACGCGTTTCTTGCCCAAAAACGTGTACAACGCGCTGTTGGCATCGAGGCTTCCGAACACAAAAAGTGTTTCCAGCCCTTCCACCGGGATGAACTTGGGCGGCAGTTCGTGGCCTTGTTCGTCCTTAGGCACGAAGCGCAAAGTGTTGTCCTGGCGCTCCAGGCGACCGGGGTTGAAGAGGTAGTAGGTGTCTTTCATGGTGTGGCGGTTTTTAGACTTTCCAGGTTTTAAAAACCTGGAAAGTCTGGTACGCAAGTTTTATCCTTCCTCACCGGCAAAACACAAATCATGGTATGAACAACTGTTGCATATTTTGAGGCGAATGACGGGCGGGCATTGTTCCAGCGCCACGATACGCCGCACCTCAGCCTCCCAACCCTCGATCTCCAGTATATCAGCATGCAAGTAGGCGATGAGGGTAGCGGTGACGTTTTGCATGACATTTCGTTTACCTTATCTTTGCAAAAAAATTGATTCGACATGACAGCCGAACTGACACTCTATTTTGAAAATGCGGATGATCTGCAAAAAGTCATGCAGTTGCTCCGTGAAACTGGTCTAGAAATTTTGACGCTCCAGCCTAAGCCTGCTCGTAAAAAGTTACCTAAACTCCAAAAAAGGGAGTGGGTCGGCATTGGTTCTGTTAATTTGGGCAATAAACTGAGCTCCATTGACAACCTTCGAGACTTCGCTTATGAATAAAAAAATCTTACTCGACTCAAATATATTGGTGTACGCCTTGGAGGAGTCCAACCCGTATCATCAAAAAGCGGAGGCGCTCATCCTGAATCCAAACCTCGACTTTTTCGTCACTACCAAAAACATCAGCGAATACTTTGCTGTCTGCTCAAAACTGAATATCCCTTTCGATAAAACCTGGGCTTTTTATGGCTCGCTATGTCAAAATGCCGGGATACTTTTTCCCAACCAAACCAGCCTTGGCATTTTTGACGGCCTTCTGAAAAAATACCAGCCGCGTGGCAATCGCGTATACGACATGGAAATCGTGTCCGTCGCCTTGGCAAACGGCATCCCCGAAATCCGCACAGTGAACGTGAAAGATTTTTCCGGTGTCACCGAGATTTCAGTTGCCTCGCTTTAAAACGAATGCTTGCAGAAGTTCAAAAACAGGATTACTGTTTGTTTATCCTTCCTCCCCGGCATAGCACAAATCATAATACGAACAACTGTTGCATATTTTGAGGCGTATGACCGGCGGGCATTGTTCCAGCGCCAGGATACGCCTCACCTCAGCCTCCCAACCCTCGATCTCCAGCATATCAGCCTCGGTGAGCGGCGGCACCGCCTCCGTCTTGCGCAAGTCGGGGTACTCAATGATGCCGGAAGCATCGGTCACGCCATGCTGCCGGAGTTTGTAGAGGTAGTACCGCACCTGCGCCCGGTGTGCCGCTTCCACCGCCCGGCCCCGCTTGGTTTCGTGTACGGTGCGGGTATGCGGGTCGAAGAAGTCTATTTTGATGCCGTCGAGTTCGACTTCGACGTATTTGGAAGGGCGGCGGTCGTAGGCCGTTCCGTGGATTAGCCGCCCCTCCAACACTGTTTCTGAAAAATGTTCCATTTCCACCCCATTGGCGAAGAGCCAAAGTTTGCGGTGACAAATCAGCAGATAAATGATGTGCGAAGCCGTGATTCGAGTGGTATCGGTTGTCATGACGCTCACTGATTTTCAAAATCAAAGGCGCTGATCTGCTTTTCCAAGTAGTCTGCCGCCCGGTCGAGCGCATCTGGTGAACCGCCTGCTCCTGCAATGTAGCCGCCACAAGCGGGCGTGATAAACATCTCGGCGCGGGCTGTTTCGTCCAATTTGGCGACCGCTTCTTGCCGCTCGCCCGTGTCCTCTTTCAATTCGCCCCGAATAGCATAAGCGATTTGATTTGCGTTGTCACTCATCGCCACCGCCAATGTTTCCATGAGGCTGAATGTGCGCGACTGGTTCGAGGTGATGCGCCAGTTAAGCAGTGCGTGCGCAAGCGCAGGGATGATTTCGGCGCGTTTTTCTGCCGGACAAATCAGGCAGGAACCGAAGGCGTTTTTACCCTCCACCCAACCGAGGTCGCGGAGTTTTTTCTCCATATCTGGGTGTAGTTCCGGCTCCAAGCGGTTGAGAGATACGCAGAATAGCGTCCGTAAATCAATGGCTACGTCGAAAACGAAGAGGCCGGAGGCGCGGGTTTGACCTTGGATAAATTTGCGAGAGGGCAAATTTCGACGATTCGAAGTTAACCATTCGCTCAAGTCTTCGCTGCTAACTTCCTCGCCTTTTTTACCATCTTCTTTCCAAAATACCTTCACTGACATTCCTGATACATTGCTTCGGTCAAATGTCATGTTCTCTTTTTGCCATTCTAATCCACCTAAAAGTGGATGAAGTGGACGCATTGCAGAGATAGAAAGTGGGCTGCGACGTTTAACGGCTGAGCTATCTTCTTCAGCCAGCATATACCCTCCAATTAGCTGGTCGGAGAATGAGGGATCGCAGCTGATGTATGCCAACCCCTCCTTTGCGGTGGCTTTGTTCTTATCACCTTTCTTGTCTTTTTCTAAATACCAGTTGAAGGTGATCGGGCCAAAAGGCGCCCCTAAATAGTTGGTCAATTCTTCCAAAATACTACGTTTAACTTGTTGTCCACTGGAGTATGCCATTGAGGTGCCAAACTGTGGATCGCGGTAAAATTTTTGACCATCTTGCACAGCAAAAACTGTATGGTCAGCGTGGCGCAAGACGCGCAGGTAGATGAACGGTGATTTTTTCTTTCCCATGTTGTAAAAATGGTTTGAGTGGTGAAAAATTAGTTGCGAATCTGGGCTTCTTGAAAATTGTAGTTAAAGCGAATTAATGTAACGAATAGTGGTAATTGATCAGTAGGCATCTTAATTACCTGCTCCATTTTCGAGTAGAAATCGGCAGTTGCCGCAGCCGGATGTTGAGCGATGAGCTCGCTGAGTTTGTCCACAAAGGCACGCAGATTGGTAGCATTGCGGATTTCGTCAGAAAGCTGCCTGTTACCGGCTTTACCGCGTTCGGATTTGCTTTCAAAATCGCGCAGAACAGAGGCAATATGCCCAGCCATTTCTAGTAATTCTGTCTTATTAAGCATGGCGTAAATCCAGAGTTTAAAAAGGTGAAATTGTTGGTTTGATTTAGCATCGGTGATTTTGAAGTCTTTGGGTTTCTTGTCGCCGCGCTGCGGCAAGTAGTCGTGAAGTTTGGCAGGTTGGAGTGCCCGCAGGCCGATGACTCCCTGCTCACAGGCGCGTTTGAAGCCGAACAGCGGTTCGAGTTCTTGAATCTGTTTATCCGTCAGGATGGAGTCTTTCTGATCAAGGAAATAATGGTCGCGGACTTCAAACATGGTGTGGACTTCTTGCAGTTTGAGGTTCAAGAAGCCAAGCGTGGTGTTGGTTTTGCCAAGTTTGTAAGCGTAAATGGTCATGGTTTGGGAAGGAATTTTCAAGCATAGAGCCATGACCATTTCGCTCCACCGAACTGTGGCAAGCATCTTTTCTTTATCGTTGTCTTTTTCACTATCATCATCGGCTTTTGCCTTACTTTCTTTCGGGTAAAAGAATGGGTCATAGCCGTTTATCAAATAGTTGGCAAACCATTGAGCGTTCCATGCTTCAAGTTGGCGGCCTTTAAAATTCGGCGTCTCTTTCAGGTATTTTCGGTAGAATTTCCAGCCTTCATGGATTGCCAAAAGAAAATCTGCATCATTTACCAAAATGCAATTCCCTCCGTCCAAGCCCATTCCGAAAGCCGCTCCAATCCATGAAGAATAGCACTCTTCTTCATCAAAAAGGATTTTAGTGCTGGTAATTTGTCCGGACGTACCTTCTTTGGGATCACTCACGCCATAACCCACATAGAATGCACCATTGGGTTTATAAGTGGTCACCGCTTTTTTGATTTCTTCGTGCAGCAATTCCAACTTTTCAGAGTTTGTCCCTTTTATGCTAGGATTGACAAATTTTGAATTATTGACTTGCAGCAAATGTTTTTCATCATCGAAGAAAAGGGGAAACATCACCTCATCGAAGAACCGCCGAGCTGTCAGGTCGCGCCCTTCCCGGGCGTTCCAGGCGTCCAGGAATTTTTTGCCTATAAAACTGGTGTACATGGCTTAGAGAAATTTGTTAGGTTCGTGAAGAATAAGGCCGATCTCCTTGTGCTCCGCCTCAGGTTGCGGAATGACAAACGGCCAGGAGCCGACATCCAACTGGACATATTTTTTGGCATTCCAGCGCAGCGACGACCAGGCCATCGGGATTTCTAATTCAATGCGCTGCGCCCAAGTGCCATTTTCGTATGCCGCTCGATCACTTTCAAGAATGCAGGAGACTGATTCAATTTCCAGCACTTCTACAATGACTGCTTTTTTGCGATGGGTCAATTCTTGAATGACGTGCTGTCCATCTCGAAAAATCAAATGCACCTCAATCTCTTTGCTTTCAACATTCGGGTACACCGTGTCAATTTTGGCTTGTACCTCGCGCTCTTCCAGCACCGCGTCGTCGGGCAATTGGGCAAAACTGGCTTTCAAAATCTCGGCCTTGTAAGGCAGAGCGTTGCCCTCCGGTTCGAGAACGTGGATGGGTTTGTATCGCCCAATCGTCTCCTCGTTACGCACTCGATTAACGCGCCCAAAGCGCTGTACCAAAGAGTCAAGCGGGGCACAGGCCGTAATCATGCGGTCGAAACTGATGTCCAGGCTCACTTCCACCACTTGCGTGGAAATAACCAGACAGGGCGAGTAGTCCGTTTTTGCCCGAACGTTGTAGTCGTTGGTTAGTTCTCCTTCCAGCCGCATCCGGTCTTTCCGCCGAAAACGACTGTGAATGAGCATCATCGGTACTCCTGGAAAAGTTTTTTTCCATTCTTCGTAACTGGCTTGTGCATCTTTTACGGTGTTGTGTACCAGCAGCACGCGCTCGCTGTCGGCAAATGCTTTTTCCAAAATTCTGCGTACCCGCTCCGGTTCATTTTTCTCTTTGTGAATGATATGGCGGTTGAACGTTTCCAACTCCGTGTCGGGTAGTTTTACTTCGTAAACCGCTGCTTCTCCACCCAAAATGTTGAGCATTTGCTGGTACAGCACCGTCGGAATGGTGGCTGTGCCGATGTGGATGCGACAATCGAGCCGCAGCAAAGCGCGAACAATTTCGCGTACCATAGCACCCGACCAATCCGAGTAGGTATGGATTTCATCCAAAATCACGTCCGTGCCGCGCAGGTCAAGCATCACCGTTTCGTAGCCAGATGTACCGAAAACAATGGATGCGATTTGGTGCGGGGTCAGCACTTTCACCGCCGCGCCAATGAGCGGTTGCAGCGTTTGTTCTACTGCGTTGCCGCCCGCTTTCAGCCGCGAAGTAGAGTGAAGTAGCCGCACGTCGGCCTCAGGCACCGCCTTCTGGAGGCGGTCGAACATAGCATTTATAGAAGCCTGAAACGGAAGAGTGTAAAACACCCGGCCTCGGCAGCGGCGCAACAAAAAATCCGTCTTGCCCGCGCCCGTAGGAGCCACGACGAGCGTGTGCGGTCGCGGGTCGTCTGTGCTCGTATGCGAAAGCGGGTACAGCGGATGGCGTCGTTTTTCGTCTCGAAACCAACCCAGGTCAGGCACCTGAAAAGTCCGTTTCAGCACGGCTTCTACTTCGTGGGTAAATGCTGAGCCGAAGTGATCGGCCCCGCGCAGCAATCCCTTGAGCGGCGACCAACCTTTGGGGCGTTTTTCGCAGTACTTCACAGCGTATTCCAGCGCAGCGCGGGCCTCTTCCATCGGAATGAGGCGTATCGGTAGGCCAAACTGGGCAGCCACTTCCAATGCCTGCGGCGACCAGTCGGACCAGTCTTTCAGATGAAATGCAATGAAATGGCGGTCGTTGGTTTGTAAATCCAAAATGCCGCGCCCGGTCGGGTCGTCTTTCGTGGATTTATGGTGTGCTACCACGAGGTCAATCAATGTATCCCATTCCTCCTTCGGAAAAAGCGGCAGAAAGCCCAACGAGGAAAGTTCGTGGCGGTGCGCAACGCTCCGTTCAGCCTCCGCTTCCTGCATGGTTTTGGCCATACCTATATTTCTGATTTTGTGCTGAAAATGCGGGTGGCCTTTGCCGAGGTCGTGCAGAATGCCACCTTTTCGTGCCAAACCCACATCCATGCCCAAGTCGGCGGCAAATTTTTCAATGGCAGCCACAACGTGCGCTGTGTGTTGGTATAGCGTCAGTCCGCCGTTTTCAAGGCTCTTTGCCAAGAGTTCGTTCGGTTGCATAACTCACCAATTTTGAGGTTCACGAATCGGGTTCCCAAAAATCCGCAACTCGCCGAACATGGACTCGCCTTCGGCAAAACGGTTGTGGCCAACTTTGAAGCCTTTGCCTTTCTCAGTAAAAATCAATTCAAACCCGGGGAACTCATCGGAATCAAATTCCTCCTCGGTTTGGCGTAAAATTTCCGGTTCGGGGAAAAGCAGGTCTTCATTGCGGCATAAACAGATGGATTGCTGGGCCGCCTGTTCCGCGTCTGCCTCGTTATCAAAAGCCAGCAGCAACTGTGGGTTGAGCAAGATGCTGCGCGTGATGATGGAACGCTCTTTCAAGCGATACTTTTTCTTGTCTACTGTTTTTGTCACCCAGCCCTTTGACCAAGTGCGCTCCTGCTGTGGACTCAACCCGGCATAACTCAGTCGGTGGCGGCGGATTTTTTGGACAATACCACCGGGCGACTGGAGTAGTTCAGGGAACAATTTTTTCTCCAAGCCCTCCACGATGGAGGGCGTGAGGAATTGCTGGCTGAACGTTTCCGCGTCGCGGACGGCAGTCCAGGGTTTGATGTAGCCGAACGGGCCGGCGTATTGGACGATGTAAAGCATAAGGAAAAGGGTTTTAAACGAGTGAACCGAAACCGATACCGGTAGAATTGCCGACACCTACATTCCAGGCAAACGCCAATTGTTCTGGAGAGCCGGAAATGGCAACCGGACAGAAGTTGGCGCGATTGCCGATTCCGTCGTAATGGATGACTTTCGCTTTTGCCCCGGGGTGGTCGCGCCGAAACTCAACGCGAGCACCATCAGCAGGCAATCCAGCTTTCGTCAGTTTTGTTCGAAGGGTTGCCGTCAACAGATCATCGGCAGCTGCTTCAGAAAAAACGCAGTGGTGGGCGTGGCCCTCAGGGAGTTTTTGCTTCACCAATACCGGGCTACCGACCTTAAAAATCCTCGCGGTGCCGAACAAAGGATCTTCCTGAATCATGATTTCCTGCACAACCATGTCCTCCATGATAAGCGGGTCACGCTGGATGCCCAGAATCAGCCGTTTGATAAACTCCGGATCGGAGGCACTAATGAACCAACGTGCACCATCCGAAAAGCGTAGCCCTCGTTTTTCAATTGAGTGGCCGCCATTCAAGGCTGAAAAGGAATGGAATGCGGGCTTGCCATGGTAGGGGTTATCCGCACCGAGCCACTTGTGGATGGCTCCTGTCAGGCGGTTTTGGTAGTTGTACGAGTACAACTGTCTGGATGGATTGGTGCTTAAATGCAGTCGCATATACCTGTATTTTTGATATGTCCGTTTATGATATTTCAAAGTTGCGACAAAGATTTGCCTCCCCCCTCCGAACTCACTTCCCCACCCCTCCCAAATCCCCTAAAAAAATTTCAGCGCATCGGCTCGGACGCGTCTCCAGACCTTCCAGGTTTTAAAAACCTGGAAGGTCTACCCGCCGCTACCACCTCCCCACACCCAAACCCTTCCGCATTGTGCCTCCCCCATCCGGCCAGTAGGCCGATTTCGAGCAATTCCCGGGGTGCGTCCAGTTCAAAATCGAACATCCAGCCTTTCACCTTCGTCTGGGCTTTCGTGTCGCTTTTAATCTTGATCAGTTTGGAGCGCGGCTCGCGGTCGGGCGCTGCCTGAAAACTAAATCGGTCGGCATCCCACCACGCGGGCGGTTCGGCGCCGGTGGCGGCGCGGTATTTTTCCAGGAGGTTGAGCACCAGCAGGCGCCCGAATTCGGGGTCGCCGGGGGCGAGGTATTCGTCGGGCAGTCCGTCGGGGCGTTTTCGAGCAATTACCACAGGCGAGAGTGCCCGTACATGCAGAGGTTCGGTACCGTCGGGCAGGCGCAGGGGCAACATTTCTACGGTTTGCACGACAAAACGCGCCTGGCTGGTACGGTCACCGAGCCTAAATTGCCGCTCCGCGAACAGGCCCCGCACAAATTCCTCCGCCGTACGGTCTATGTAAAACCCGATAACGAAGGAAATCTCCCGAGACTGCACGTGCAGCCGGTCGCCTTCAATACGAAACTTGGGCACGCGCAACTGCGAGAAGCAAAACAGTTTGAACGATTTGCGCCCGCTGGTGTAGCCCTGCTGGTGCAGGAACGCGGCGTACTCAGCATCGGCGTTTTGCAGCACGCTGTATATCCAGGCCGAGAGTTCGTACTGGTAATTGACCGGCAGCACAGGGTGCTCATCGAGGCAGCGGAGGGTGATGTTGAATTGCATTTGGGTATCGTGTTTTTTATTTTTCGGCAAAGGTGGCGGGCGGCGGACGAACTGATTTCCCTACCCCCGCGCGAGACCTTCCAGGTTTTAAAAACCTGGAAGGTCTGAAACCTACTCGTCATCTTCGATCAGCCACTGTTTTGTTGTTTTCCAATCCATGTATTCCAGATGGCTTGAAGTTCTTCTGAAACAGGCTGCCGACGCGGCCTTCCTGTTTGTTTATAGCTTTGGCATAACTCATAAACAAAAGCCGGAACTGGTCGCTGACCAGATTACCAACGTACTCGTTTATGGCTTTTTCGTTCCTGCGTGCCACGAGACCTTCCAGGTTTTGAAAACCTGGAAGGTCTTGTCTTCACGCCCAACAAGAATACTCCTGCACACTCCTAATCACAAAACCACCCCACACATTCTTTTAAATCTAATGCAATTTTAAGAATCTGGATTACAGGTTTTTAGCACATTTTCATCCGAACTAAAACCGCATCTTCTGCACCTGCTCCCGCAAATGCTCCTTCAACTCCTCCGGCTCCATCACCTCCATGCTCTGGTGGAAAAATCCGAGAATAAAATTGCTTAGTCCGAGAAATCCCCGGTTCACCTTGCACTGAAAATCGTACAAGCCTGGGACTTCGGACTCTTCGACGTAGGCCTTGGTGAGCGGAAAACGTTCCAGCAGTTCGTTGTAAGCGCCTACGCCGAGGCGGAGGTGGACATTTACCTGATCGGCACTCACGATTCGGAAGGGATCCGTGGGCAGGATGTTGTGGTGGCCTTCGTACTGCCAGGGCGTGTCGGTCAGTTGCACGCGCGAAAACCGGGAGAGGCGGAAGTGGCGGAGGATATGCTTGTTGACATCGAACACATGGAGCATGTCCTCAGGAGGACTGATATGAAACGGCTCGACGAGCCTCGTGCTGATTGTGTTGCCGTTGGAGGAGCGGTAGTCTACCAAGAGCGCCTGGCGTTTCTCCGCTTTGGCCTGCAACAACAAATCCACCTTGGCTAGGTAGGGTTTGCGCAGGTAGGCGTGTCCCAGTCGCCGGAAATCATACAGAGCGCTGAGTTTGTTTTTCAGTTTTTGGTGGCGCTCAGTGCTGGCCGGTAAATTGTCAATGGCCTCGTGCAGAAGGGACTGTTCCTCTTCTGAGAAGTGCAGCAGATCTTTGAGCTGTTTGTGCGGCTGGTTGGCGACGAAGGCGAAACGGTAGCGTTCATCCTGCTGTACTTCGAAACCGGCGTTTTGCATGGCTTCGATGTCGCCTTTGATGGTGTCGGGGCTGACACCATACTTCTCGGCGAGTTCTTTTTTCGTGTAGGCGTATGGGCGGTCGAGGATGGCGCGCAGGACGCGCAAAATTCGGGTGCGGGTAGAGTACTCTGCTTCTTTGGCCATTAGCGTGGTCTTTTTGCGGAGCAAGTTATTGCAAGACAGCCTTAACTGCAAACCCGATACAGGAAACGATGCGAAATAGCCCACATTTTGACACTTTCCT
>Ga0154020_10008655_pt1 | contig 11783 bp, 8 predicted proteins | sample Klosneuvirus_201_FD_109709 | JGI IMG/M metagenome (GOLD analysis project Ga0154020, IMG submission 109709) | Active sludge microbial communities from wastewater, Klosterneuburg, Austria - Klosneuvirus_20160825_MG | ecosystem: Engineered > WWTP > Aerobic digester > Activated sludge | place... | reverse complement strand
TTCAAAGCACCGTTCGTGTGCGGTTGCCGGAATCTTGGCGAAGCGCTGAGGAGAATTTCCGAAGGTGCGGCTATGATTCGCACGAAAGGCGAAGCAGGAACAGGTAACATTGTGGAAGCTGTGCGGCACATGCGTTCGGTAATGAGCGATATCCGCAAGGTGAAAACGATGGCCGATGAAGAGCTGGTTAATTTCGGCAAAGAGATTGGCGCTCCTGTTGAATTATTGAAGCAAGTTCGCGAGTTAGGCAAACTACCAGTCCCGAATTTTGCGGCAGGCGGTATTGCCACTCCGGCGGATGCATCATTAATGATGCAGCTTGGAGCTGAGGCGGTATTTGTCGGTTCGGGAATTTTCAAGAGCGATGATCCAGCAGCGCGTGCAGAAGCGATTGTGCTTGCGACGACGCACTACATTGATCCTGAGGTACTCGTACGCGTGTCAACCGGATTGCGCGGCGCGATGAGCGGGCTTGATGTGCGCTCGATGCCTGAGTCAGAGTTGCTTTCAACGCGCGGATGGTAAAGGGTTTGGTGATGGCGCGGGTGGGTGTGCTGGCATTGCAGGGCGACTTTTCGATGCACGAGAAGCGGCTATGCAAACTTGGCTGTGAAGTCAAACAAGTGCGTGTGCCCGGTGATCTCGATGGTTTGGAAGCTCTGGTTTGGCCCGGTGGTGAAAGCACGACGATGACGCGCGTCATGAGTGGTGAGCTTCGTTCGGCTTTAAATGAATTTTGTCAAACACATCCTGTGTGGGGAACGTGCGCGGGAATGATTATGCTTTCGCACACAGATCCCGACCCGCGAGTGAAAACACTTGGGATTGCGGATGTGCATGTGAATCGCAATGGCTGGGGACGGCAGGTGCACTCGTTTGAAGGCGAGTTGCGCGTGATTCCTGAGCTTGAAGAGAAGAAATCGTGCGTCGGCATGTTCATTCGTGCTCCGCGAATTTCCTCGATGGGCAATGACGTGCGTACGCTGGCGTGGTTTCGAGATGAAGCCGTCGCGGTGGCGCAGGGGAACATATTATTAACGACTTTTCATCCGGAGTTGACAGGCGATGATCGCTTTCATCGGCTGTTTTTGTCTTGGATACTTGAACCTAACAAGAACCGCATCGTAAGCACGGGAGACCGAAATTGATTTCTCGCACACATATGCGCGCCATGTTGTGCGCGCTCACTATTATTGGTGCAATAGCCGCAGTCAGTTGTGACGAACGCAATGACGCCGATTTGCCGCAGGTTGTATATTCGCTTAAGAAAAATATCGTTACGCCCGGTGTTGCACTTTTTGTTGACGCAGACCGCGACATGCTTGCAGTTGCGGCTTCATCGGCGGGAACGTACGTCTATAGTATTGCTAATCCAGCTAACCCTACAGAAGTGTTTCATTATGAACCTTCAGGTCGATTGTACTCATCTGAAGTCGCGATTGACGCATTAAACGGATTGGTGGTAACGTCAGCGAGTCCGGCCGGTGAACCGGGTGACAAGTACCCGATTCATATCTACGATACTGGTGAACGGATTGGCGGTTTAGCGTTTTCTGCACCTGTGGAAATTGAACTGTCGGCAAGTGAAAACGAGTTTAACGTCTGGCGAACGGATAACACCGATGGGTTGCAGTATGATTCATATTGTTACAATGCCGACTCGGCTCGCTGGCACCCCGACTACTGTACAGATTTCTATTCGGGGTTTGATGTCGGCACAATTCGGCTGCGTGGATTCGGCATCCGGGATAGCCTCGTTGCAGTTGCTCAAGTGAATTATGAAATTCGCCTACATGACGTTTCAACTGGAATCACACGCTCCAGATTCTCGACCAACGGTGACCCACAGGACTGCGCCTGGTATGGCAACTATTTGCTTGTAGCTGACTACGTGCATTTCACAGTTGTTTATATACCAAATGTGGACTCGCCTGTGGTTGCAAAAACTCTGACCATTCCCGGCGCGGATCGCCTCGTGCGTGTTGTTACGGACGGGAACAATGCGATTTTGCTTGACGATGTTGACGGAATCTATGTGGTTGACATCTCAGTACCAACTGATCCAAAGCTCGTGCAATCAATTTCGCTGCCTGAACCGTCAGGCGTAACGGCGACCAACGGCAAGATTATCGCTTCGGATGAGCAGTTGGGCGTGTTGATTTATCAACGATGATGCGAAGGTAAGGAATAAGAAAAGCCCCGCATCAGCGGGGCTTTTTCGTTTCGGAAATTCTGTGTTAGCTTAGCGCGGAGTAGATTGAATTCCAAACATGCTCGCGGCCTTCGTGCTTAACGCTCGAGTAGGGGATTACCGCAGAAGCTCCAAGTGACAAAGCAGGTCCGCGAATTTCAAGCATGTTCTTATCCCGATCCTGACGATTCTGCTTGTCGACTTTTGTTGCAATTACGACGAAGCCGCGGCGATAGAAATGCAGCGCTTGAATCATCTGCATGTCGAGGTCAGTTAAGCCGCGCCGGGAGTCAGTTATCAGAACAACGAGTTTGAGTTGCGTCGAATCGGCAAGATAGTCTTCGAGAAAACCTGACCACTCCTCTTGAAGCGACTTCGAAACTTTGGCAAAACCGTAGCCGGGCAAATCGACGAAGTAACAGATATTGCCGCCGATCTTGAAGAAATTCAGCAGCCGGGTCTTTCCCGGCGTGCCCGATGCAAGTGCGAGACCTTTACGATTCAATAGCGAATTAATCAGCGATGACTTGCCGACATTGCTACGACCGACAAACGCGATCTCAGGCAGGGAGGGTTTGGGCGATTGTTTCAGGTCGGTGCACGACTTGATAAATTCGGCGGACGGTATGGAGAGCGCGGTTGCCACAGTTTAGTGTGAAGCGCTATCTTGAGTTGACGTTGCCGCGATTGCGCGCGTTGCTTTCTTCACGGGGAAGATCACGCGCCAAACATCTGTGATATTCTCGGCATAGGTCACTTCGAGACCCTGACGCAGCGCTTTGTCAAGCTCAAGCCAATCTGGCTCGTTCTCGGCAGGAATAATCATTTTACGTATGCCCGCGCGTTTAGCGGCCATAGTCTTTTCTGCCAAGCCGCCAATCGGCAATACTTGACCACGCAAGGTGATTTCACCTGTCATGGCGATATCTGCGGGAACTGGAGCAGAGGTCAGGGCTGACAACAAGGCCGTCGCGAGTGTGATACCTGCCGAGGGGCCATCCTTGGGCGTTGCCGCTTCAGGAATGTGGAAGTGCACATCACATTTCTGCACGAAATCCGCATGCACGCCCCACTCGCCACCGTATGCGCGAATGAACGAGACTGCCGCAGCGGCAGATTCTTTCATTACATCACCCAGGCGGCCCGTGAGTTGAATTGAGCCTTTACCTTTCATCACGCTGGCTTGAATATTGAGTATCTCGCCGCCTTGCGACGTCCAAGCGAGACCGACAGCAGTTCCGATGCGGTCGCCCTTTTCAATTTGGTTGTCTTTATAGGGCGGAGCACCCAGCAATTTGTCAAGTTTGGCAGGCTGCAAATTGTAAGTCTTTGTGGCATCGCCCGAATTCTCTTTGGCCACCTTGCGGCAGACTCGCGCCATCAAGCGCTCAAGCTCGCGCACGCCGGATTCGCGGGTGTAAGACGAAATAATCTTGTCCATCGCAGTGGGCACAATACTCAGTTCACCTTCACGGAGGCCGTGGTCACGCATCTGCTTCGGGAGCAGGAACTCGCGGGCTATGTGCATTTTCTCGTGGTGCAAATACCCGTGCAGATCAATGATTTCCATACGATCTTGCAGCGGCAGCGGGATGTCGTGCTTAATGTTCGCCGTTGTAATGAATAAAATCTGCGAGAGATCGAAGTCCACTTCAAGATAGTGATCCGAGAAAGTAGAATTCTGCTCGGGGTCAAGGACCTCAAGCAATGCTGATGACGGATCACCCCGGAAGTCGGAGGACATCTTGTCAATTTCGTCGAGCAGAAAAACAGGGTTCATGGAACCCGCGCGCTTCATGCCCTGAATGATTCGACCGGGCATGGAACCGATGTATGTTCTGCGATGACCGCGAATCTCGGCTTCATCGCGCACACCGCCGAGCGAAATGCGGACAAAATTCCGCCCCATAGCGCGGGCGATTGAGCGACCCAGCGAGGTTTTGCCCACACCCGGAGGCCCGACTAGGCAAAGAATTGGTCCGCGAATTCTCTCGACACGAGCCAAAACAGCAAGGTGCTCGAGAATACGCTCTTTTGGCTTGCGCAAACCAAAGTGATCTTCATCAAGAATACGCTCAGCCTCAACTAAATCAAGTCTGTCTGTCGTGGTCACTCCCCACGGCATTGCGAAAATCCAATCGAGATAGTTCTTGAGCACGGTCGCTTCGGGCGACATCATCGGCATGCCCTTGAGCTTCTCCATCTCCTCTTCGGCGCGTGTGCGCACTTCCTTGGGCATACGAATCTTGCGGAGTTTTTTGCGATAGGCGATGACATCGGAGAAATCCTCGTCACCCTCTTCGCCCAGCTCCTTCTTGATAATCTTCATCTGCTCTTGCAGAAAGAAGTTGCGTTGCGTCCGGGAAATTTTTTCGCGAACCTGTCCTTCAATGCTGCGTTCAATCTTCAGCAATTCAATTTCTTCATCGAGCACGCGATTAATATGCTGATATTGCTCGGGCATATAGGATTGCTCGAGTATCTCTTGCTTGCGTACTGCAACCATAGGCAAGTGAGCCGCGATAAAATCGGCAACTGCGAGCGGCTCATTCAGATTGTTCAACGTGAGCAATATCTCGTCGGGAAGCTGGCGATTCAAGCTGACGTAATCACGAAATGCGCGCAGAGCGACCTTCATGTGGGCGCGCGCTTCAGCACCCTCAGCTCCGCGCATCTCCATTGGTTCGATGGACGCATAAAGACAGTCAGTTTCAGGAGTCCAAGACGAAATCTTCGCGCGACGCACGCCTTCAACGAGTACTTTCACCAAGCCGTTGGGAAGTTTTAGCGTTTGAAGCACATTCGCGACAACGCCGATTTCAAATAGATCTTTCGGTGCGATGTCTTCGGTGCCCGGGTCACGCTGTGTGACGAGCAAGATACGACGCTCTTGCAGCATGGCCTTCTCTATGGCAACCAGAGTTGCGGCACGGCCAATTAGTAGAGGAAAGATCATCGACGGGAAGACCACAACGTCCCGCAGAGGCAGGACAGGAAGGAGGTCGTTGTCGGGGGTCTCGAGGGTTTCGAAGGACATGTAAAATCAGAGAATATTGTGACAAGAATAATAAAACCGGCTGGCCCCATTGGCCAACCGGTCTGAAAGATACGAAATTTTAGGCAGAAATGCTAAGGGGCGGCCTCAGATTTCTCGGCGCAAGCGCTTAACGGGGATGCTCAATTGTTCGCGGTATTTCTGCACAGTTCGGCGGGCAATCGGGAAGCCTTCATCCGCAAGAATTTCAGCGATAGCCTGATCACTAAGCGGGTCACCCTTGTCTTCAGCTTCAATGATTTCCTGTAAACGTGACTTGATAACCTTTGTGGATATCTCTTCACCGTCGGATGTTTCCATGCGCTCGCTGAAGAAATATTTCAATTCAAAGACGCCCCACTCCGTTTGTACGTACTTGCCGTTCGTGACACGCGAGATAGTCGAAATATCCATGCCGATATCTTCCGCGATATCCTGCAGAATCATTGGCTTCAGATGTTCACGGCCCTTCATAAAGAACTCTTTTTGACGCTCGACGATGGCGCGCATCGTGCGCAAGATCGTGGCGCGACGTTGGTGAATCGCATTAATGAACCAGCGCGCGCTCTCAAGCTTGCGGGTCACAAACTCTTTGACCTTTTTGTCCGTATTTCCGGACAAGAACATCTCTTTGTAAGCCGTGTTTACATGGAAATTCGGCGTGTTGCCGTCATTCAGAAACACTGCGAAATCACCTTCATCGTTTACGCGTGCGACAACGAGATCAGGGACGATGTAGTTTTGCTTTTCGTCAAAGTAGCCCTCGCCGGGCTTCGGATTCAAGCGGCGAATTTCTTCGTAGGCGGATTTAACTTCATCGAGCACAACTGCGAGCTTGCGTGCGACAATTTCAAAGCGTTTGTTCATGAAATCGTCGTAAGTCTCGATCAGCATGCGCATGGGGACACGATACTTCTGTGGATCGTCCTTCTGGCGCAGTTGAATCAATAGGCACTCGCGCAAGTCACGCGCGGCGATACCAGGAGGATCAAGCTCTTGAACGATAGACAAGACGCGCATCGCGAGCGGTACGTCGACATTGAGTTCGCGTGCGATTTCTTCAATCGGATAGCTCAGGAATCCGTCGCGATTGACCGAGCCAATGATGTATTGTCCTACGCGGTACTCGTCGTCGGAAAGGCGTTGCAAGCGGAGTTGATCTTCGAGATGTTCAGCCAGCGATTGAACGAATGGGCGGGGGAGCTCGGTTAGCTCTTCACCTGTGCCGGTGAAACGAGATGCCTTGTAAATACTCTGATCGTCGTCGCTTAAGAAGCTGTCCCAATCAACATCATCTTCACCGCGCGATTCGCGGACTTCCGGTTCGTCGCGGTCTCCGCGTGCGGGGGCCTCATAGCCCGCGCCATCTTCGGCATCTTCCATCGAAGCGGACGAGGCATCAGACTCAATTTCTGACATGGACTTATCCACAACGGCTTCATCTTCGGCAACCTCTTCAAGGAAGGGGTTTTCCTGCAATTCAGCACGGACGCGCAACTCAAGCTCAAGCATGGGAAGCTGAATGAGTTCGCTCCGCAGGATTTGCTGCGGTTGGAGATATTGTTGAAGTTCGGGCTTAAGGACTTGTCTCAGTTCCATCGGATACCCTCTTGATCCAGTCGGTGGGGTGGCTCGGGCGGCGGAGCGGGATCGGGTGGGAAGATCCAGTCGCACGAGTCAAGGCAGTAACCTACGAAAAGCAAGGTTTGTGCCATCATCAAAATCCACCGAACATCACCGTTTCGTACTCTACGAAATTCGAGGCGGTTCGTTCTTAGGTTGCATATAAACAAAAAGATAAATAAAGCACAATTGCTGGTTTGCCGAAATGTGGATAAGTCGGCTGGACCATTTCTGCCACAATGCGGCAAAGCAGGTGCTATAACATTCCTTAGAGGCGGAAAGAATCGCCGAGGTAGATCCGGCGGGCCTCTTCGCTGTTGGCCAGAAACTCGGCTGATCCTTCCATCAACAGCTTGCCGCTGAAAATTAGATAGGCGCGGTCGGTAATGGCCAAAGTCTCACGAACATTGTGATCGGTAATCAAAACTCCGATGCCGCGATCTTTTAGCGAGCGCACGATGGCTTGAATGTCCGCGACCGCAATGGGGTCGATTCCTGCAAACGGCTCATCAAGGAGCATGAACTTTGGCCTTGTGACCAGCGAGCGGGCAATCTCAACACGGCGGCGTTCGCCGCCAGATAGCTGGAAACCTTTGTTGTTGGTAACGTGCTCCAAACGAAACTCAGCCAGCAGTTCATCGGCGCGCAGTTTTCGCTCTGCTCGTGAAATTGGCAACAGTTCCAATATAGCCATCAAATTTTCGCGAACGGTGAGCTTTCGGAAAACAGACGGCTCTTGCGAAAGATAGCCCATACCCAATCTGGCTCGACGGTACATCGGGAAGTCCGTGACTTCCACGTCGCCCAAAAAAACATGCCCGGACTTCGGTCTGATCATGCCGGTCATCATGTAGAACGACGTGGTCTTGCCTGCACCGTTGGGGCCAAGCAAACCGACGATCTCACCTGTGCGAACATTGACGGAAACGCCGTCCACGACCTTGCGCTTGCCGTAAAATTTGACAAGATTCTCGCCGCGTAACGTGGTGGTTAACTCAGCAGCGGTCAGCGGAACTGTTTCGGTGAAAGTTTCACTCACGCGACGTTCTCTTCTTTGCGGCGTGCCAGCCAGTAGCCTGCTCCAACGAGGAGCAGTACGAGGAAGTGCGAGACAGTGGCAATGTTCACGCCGAGGGTTTCACGTCTGCCAAGATATTCAAAAACGACTGTGTGCTTTCCTGCCGAGAGATAGACACCACGCGAAAAACCGTTGACGAGATAAATATCCGTCGACTGGCCATCAACGCTTGCTCGCCACTCGGGTTCGTAGTACGCATCTGCCAACACCATCAAACCGGACTGTGAGTTGTCCGTTGAGATTTCAACTTTGTGAGCTTGATACGAAGTTACACGAGCGGTTGCGTTGGCATCAAAAGCAATGTTTCCGGGCAAATTCTTGTTCAGCACAGCAAGGCGGGTGAACGAAAATCCCGGACGGCGCATGGTCTCAAAAGCATTCTTGCGGTCGGGAATAACCATGACAGAATCAATGAAGAAAGCACGATCTTTCGCGTTGGGCACAAGATAAGCCGCCATCTTCGCGGAGCCGTCTTCAAAGGCTTTTGTGTAACCAAGGTCCGGCGGTAGCAGGCCTTCCGTGATGATATACTTGCAATTTAGTGAAGCAAGCAGTTCGTTGTTTAGCGGGAAGTTTTTGTTGGCTCCATTGTAGAACAGGTTGTCCGCAAGGTCTTGCCAACTGCGCATCTTGGCGCCATGATAGCCACCGAGCGATTCAACGCCCCATGCCGCCCAACGATTGTCTTGATTCAACCGCCCAACGGGGAAAACGCGGAAGCTACTATTGTCGGCTTGCAAGGCGGTTACCACGCGATTTGCATTCAAAGTCGAGAGCTGTTGACCTTTTGGCTGCGGCGAGAAGAAGTTCTGATTGAAGACGCCAAGATCAACAACAGTCAAGAGAAGCAATCCACCAATCAACACATTCTTGGTGAGCTTACGCATCAAGAAGAAATAGATTGCGGCAAAAGATAACACGAGCATGAAGAACCGCACCGTCAAATCTTTGGCGAACATGGCCGCTCGTTCATTAACAAGCTGCGTGATTTGGCCGGGCTGATAACGCTGGGTTTCACCGTCTTTGGTTAGACTTGCAAGTCCCTTGGCCAACCCTTCACCGCCCACGAGAGAGATTACCAACAAGACTCCGGCGGCAATCAGCGCATAGCGAAATGCTTTGCGCCACTTCTCGTTGTCCTGATTTTCTTCAAGCTTGCGGAAACCGAAGGCCGCCAAAATTGCCGCCGAGATGATAACGAGCAAGAGAATCAGTGACGGCGTACGAAATTTGTCGAAGAAAGGGACGTAGTTAAAGAACAGGCTATAGAAACTCTGGAAGTGCTTGCCGAACGATAACAGAATAGAGAAGATCGACAGGCTAAATAGTCCCCAAACCAATCGCGTCTTCTGGCCAATCAGAGCAATCACAGCAAGCAGCAGCGGCACAATACCAAAATAGAAACTCGATGACGTAAAGAGCATGTCGCCCCAATAGGTCGGCGATTTCAGTCCGAACCACGAAGGGAAGACGAACGTAATCAATTCGGACGGAGCCATACTCCATGAGGTCGCATCTTCAATTGTGTAGCCGCTGGATCCGGCGGAACCAAGGGCCGGGCCAATGCCACGAATAGAGGAGTTCACATACTCAAACAACGGGACATACCACAGTGCGCCGACACAAGCCGCAAGTCCGACGGCTAAGGCAAGATATCCTCCGGCGGTGGCAACTTTCATCGCGCCGCCTTCCCGCAACTCATAAATTGCCCACGTGATGAAAAGGATGCCAACGGACAAGCCCGTGTAGAAGAGTACTTGCGTGTGACCGCCGTGCTGAATCTGCCAGCCGAAAACCATCGCGAACAATCCCAAATCAAGAAGCCTGCGTCGCTCGAAAACTTGCCAGCCGAGAAACATCAAGATTGGAATGTAAATGAACGTTGCCAGTTTGCCGCCATGTGAGGCTGTGACAAGGGATATGAAATAGGGGTTCCACGCCAGTACAAGTCCACACAAGACTGATAAGACGACACTAAAGCCAAGTCTGCGCACCACGAAATAGACAAACAGCCCCGCATAGAGCATCAGAGCAACAAGCCATTTTTCACCGCGAGTCGGGCCGGAATAGTTGCCGAGCAATAAGACATAGTTGGTGAACATGTCCGCCCAGTAGCGTGGATTCACCCACCGATAGGCCAGCGAGTAAGGTGCACCGACATATTCGTAATTGGAGTATGCGCCTGCAGCAAACGATGGGAATCCTCCGTAAAGCTCAGGGCACCACAGCGGGTATTGGCCGTTGTCCGCTTCGCGAATGGCGAATGTGTTGAGCGCAACGGACGCTTCGGTATCATCACCGGCGGAGAAAACTTTGTTGCCGATAACCACTTGATTGAACAGCACGACCACCAATAGATAGATGGCCAGCACACCAAGTAAATCGGGTAGCCATTTGGGCAGCGGTTTCTTTTCAGCAATCGCAACATGGGCAGGTTTGGCAGGCTTTGCGCTCACAAAGTTCTCCGGTCAGGGTTTGTTTGTCGCGGGTGATGCGACAAGAGATTCGGGAGTGAATGTTCCTTGCGTGCCGCCTTCGACGCGAATACGCGAAATGCGACGTTTATCAAACGTAATAAGTAACTTATCCCCGCTCGTGACATTTAGACCTTGCGCGTCTTGTTTGTCGCGAACGTAATAGGTTGCAGTGGCATTGTCTTGGACGAGTGCGCGTGAAAGCGCACTATTCTCAATCCACAACATCATCTGTTTTCCGGTCAATATTTGACGCGGCGAATTGGGCAAACTATCGGACGGACTGGAAGCGATGGCTTCACCTTGCACTTCGACACGTTCGAGTTCTTCATCTTTAAAGAACAGCCGCATCGTATCACCGCCAATACTATCCGCGCCCGATAACGCCAAAGGTTTTCCTGTAAGTACGGCAAATAGCGAATCGGGATAAAACTCGAGCCGTTGCCCAAAGGCAGTTAGGCTATCACGGGTTATGATGACATTGTTCTTGGTCGTGGCCAAACCAAGCGATTCATCGTAAGTAATCGTGTCACCCGCAATTTCGGTGTCCACATAACCGACACTGTCTTTGCGCGTCAAGACAGGGTCTTGCGCAACCCATGCCGACTTATCACGATGATCAAAGTAGCCTATGCCGCCCGTGAGAGTTAAGCCGCGCGGCTCATACTTCACCCGGACATTTTCGTACAGGTAACCGACTCCAAGCCGCTCACGATAAACCGCCCGATTGCAGTAGATTGAAATCGTGTCCTGATAAATACGCACGTCGCCAACGGCCTCGACCACTTCTGTCCAATCGCTGTACGTGACCTGGTTGGCAAACATCAGACGTTTGCCATCTTGAAATTGAACGTCTTGGCGAAAGATCAACCGACCGGAATCCGGATAGTACAGAGCTTGTTCGCAGGTGATGTTCAGACTGTCTTTGACAATCAGCACATCACCCGTGAGTTCTTGCACTGCCTGACCATTCTCTTGGCCATAGCGCAAACTGTTGGCGCGGCGTAACTCGACGGCGCTGTTGCGTTCTTGGGCGGCGGATGCAATGACGAGAGCAAATATGGCGAGCAAGAGCCGCATTATTGTGTCAACGAATCGGGGATAGCAGTCGAGTCCGTAACAGCAGGCGCAGTTTTGTTCGGTCGGGCGCGCAACGTGCTGCCAGATGGATCGAGCACAGTCCAGTTCTTCATGTTCTTGTCAGCTCGAAATCCCGTACCGTAGATCGTGTCTGTCGGAGTGGATATTTTCACCGGACCGTCTGCGTAGATCAAGCCCTGTGCATTGTCATATCTTAGAATATTTGTCTCAAGTCGTTCGCCGCTGTCAGAAACGGCGATGACGTTGCCATAGGCGTTCAAGTTACGCGAGGTTTCCGAAGCC
>Ga0154020_10008653_pt1 | contig 11783 bp, 9 predicted proteins | sample Klosneuvirus_201_FD_109709 | JGI IMG/M metagenome (GOLD analysis project Ga0154020, IMG submission 109709) | Active sludge microbial communities from wastewater, Klosterneuburg, Austria - Klosneuvirus_20160825_MG | ecosystem: Engineered > WWTP > Aerobic digester > Activated sludge | place... | reverse complement strand
GGCGGCCAGGGCGGCGGGGGCGGTGGCGGGCAGGGCGGCGGGCTGTTCGGCGGCGGCGGCAACCAGGGCCTCTTCAACCGCGTCCAGCAGAACGTCGGCCGGGCCAAGGCCCTCTCGGCGGCCGGCGGGCGGCTGCTCTCGTTCATCGACGTCCGCGACCTGCCGCAGGTGCGGGTCGAGCTGCGCTTCTTCGAGGTCAACCGCACGAAGCTCGAGCAGTTCGACCTCGACGCGGCGCTCGTGAACGCCGACTTCCCCACGAACAGCCTCGCGCCCGGGGCGCGGGCCACCGCGCTCGAGGGGGCGCCCACCCGGGTGGGGAGCGTGAGCCCGACCGACGTGAAGAACGTGGTCTCGTTCCTGAACGGGACGCTCGGCAACGAGCTCCAGATCGCCGGGAGCCAGGCGGCGCTCTCGGCCACGCTCCTCCTCCTCGAGAGCGAGGGGCTGGCCCGGACCCTCTCGAGCCCGACCCTCACCGTGCTCTCGGGCGAGCAGGCCTTCTTCACCGTCGGCGGGCAGATCCCGATCCCGGTGGCCTTCCAGCCGGCGCTCGGCGGCGGGGACGCGACGGCGAACGGCGTCTTCAGCGGCGTCGAGTTCCGCGACTTCGGCGTCCAGCTCGGCGTCCGGCCGCTGGTGGGCGACGACGACGTCCTGACGCTCGACCTGAACCCGCAGGTGATCCAGCCGGACCCCCAGCTCACCGCGCAGCTCGTGGCCACGACCGGCCAGGCGCAGCAGACGACCGCCTTCCAGACCCGCTCGCTGCAGACGAGCGCCCGGCTCCAGGACGGGCAGGCCTTGCTCCTGGGCGGCCTCTCGACGCGCGAGCGTCGCTCCGACTCCGCCTACGTCCCGTACCTGGCGCGCCTGCCGCTCGTGGAGTGGCTCTTCCAGGACACGCGCGACGCCGAGAACGAGCAGGTCCTCGTCGTGCTGGTGAACCCGGTGATCGTCCGCGACCCGGTGTGGAACTCGAGCCTGTGGGCCTTCCCCGACGCCCGCGAGCTCATGCGCGGCGTGGCCCGCGAGCGCGCGGCGCGCGACGCCCGCCGCGGGCGCGAGCGCAAGGGCGACGGCGAGGAGCGCGAGGCCCAGCCGCCGCCGTCGCCGCCGGGCAGCGGCCCCGGGACGGCGCCGCCTGCCGACGGTCGCTCGAGCGCCGGAGCCGACGCTCCGCCCGCCGAGGGGCAGCCTGCGCCGGTCCCGCCCGCCGAGGCCCCGCCCGCGGGAACCCCGGAGGCGCCGCCGGCGCCTCCTGCCGGGACCGACGGCGCGGAGGCTCCGCCCGGCTCGGAGCCCGATCGCGAGTAGCCCCGTGCCCCTGCGCTCCGTCCGCTCCTGGCTCCTGGCCGGCTGGCTCCTGTCCCTCGGCGGGTGCGCCTCGGAGGAGGGGCACCGGCACGACGGCGCGCACGAGCGCGACGAGGAGTCACCGCTCCACGACGCGATGCATGCCCTGCAGGCCCGCATGAAGGCCGACCACGGGCGGATCCACGAGGAGCTGGATCACGCCAGGGCGGACCAGAAGACCTGGGAGGCGAAGCGCCCCGGCGAGCCCGCGCTCGCCGAGCACCGGCAAGTGCTCGTGGGGCTCGGGGCCGTCCTCGAGCGCCAGCACGCGATCGGCCACGACGTCGAGGCGCTCCACACGGAGGTCGAGCGCGGCGGGGGCGACGCCGCGAAGCACGCCGCCCGCCTGAAGGCCCTCGAGGCTCCCACGCCGAGACGATGAGCGACTTCGCGAGGCTCCACGACGAGCACTTGCGGCTGGCGCGCGTGCTCGACGGGGCGAAGTGACTCGAGGACCCGGGCAGCTGGCTCGCGCCCGCGCGCTCCTGTGCCCGACTCCGCGCAGGGCGCGTCCGCCGCTCGAGGACCGAGTCGCTCGGTCGCGACGGTCGTCGTCGCTGGACGTTCGACTCGGGTAGCCTGTCGCCGTGCGTCGCGTCGCCCCCGTCGTCTGCGCGCTGCTCCTCCTCGCCGGCTGCGCGTCGGCGCCGCTGGGCGACGACTTCGCCGGGCTCGAGCCCGCGGCGCGCGAGGCGCGCGCGGTCGAGGTCCTGCGCGAGCTCTTCGCGGAGCGGGTGGACGGGACCGGCGAGCCGATCGCCGATCGCGAGGTCCTGAGGGCCGACGCCGCCGGGATCGCCTGGCGCGCGGAGGACGGGGGCGAGAGCCGGCTGCGGTGGGCCGACGTGATCTCGGTCGCCCACGTCGAGCTGCGCGAGCTGCCCGCCCGGCCGGTGAACCTCCTCATCACGATCCCGCCCGAGCTCCCCTCGGCGACCACGGTGCGTGAGCTCACGTCGCCGACGCTCGCCGCCGTCGGGCTCGCCAGCCCGACGCTGCGGCTGGCGCACCGCCCGGCCCGCTCCCGCGAGCGCATGGTCGCCGCCCTGGCGGAGCTCCGCCGCGGTCGGCCGACGCAGACCGCGAGCGTGGCCTCTCCCACGAGCACGTCCGGCCCCGGCGCGCAGGCGGGCGTCGCGCCGACCGCGAGCGCCACGACCACGCTCGACGCCGTGGAGGCCGAGCTCCGGCGCCTCAAGGCCTGGCGCGACGAGGGGCTGATCACCGAGGCCGAGCACGACGCGGCCCGCGCCGCCGCGCTCCGCAAGCTCGAGGAGCGCTCCCGGTAGACGCTCGCCCTGCGCGTCGTAGACTCGGGTCAGTGAGCGGGCTTCCCCTGCTCCGCTGAACGGGACGACGTGAACGGGCTCCCCCCGCTCCGCTGGACGACTCGACCGGCACCCGCGCAGTGGGTGACGCGTGTCAGCGCCCTCCTGTCGGCGCTGGCGTTCGTGGCGGCGCTGTTCGTCGCCTGGACCCACCCGATCGAGCCGGCCCTCCCGGCCTGCCACGACGCGGGGGCGACCCACGTCGACGCCGGCCACGCCGCGGAGCACCACGACGCGCTGGGCTGCAGCCTGTGCCTCCTGGCGCACGCCTCGACCCAGGCCCCGGACCTCGCGCCCACCGCCCCGCGACCGACCGCGACGCCGGTCGACGACCATCGCCTCGAGCGGCGCGTCCCCGACGGGTCGGTCGTCCTCGCCCACACTCCCCGCGCCCCGCCGGTGTGACACCGTCCGGTCGTCGGCCCCGGGCCCGCGTCGTGCGGGCACGGCCGGCGCTCCGGACGGCCCACTCCACACCCACCGATCGCCTCTCCCGCGGGGAAACCAACTCCATGATCTTCCTGGCTCCGGCCGGCGAACGGCGCGTCCGCCCGGCGCGGGCGCGCTCGCTCGCCCTCCTGGCGGCGCTCGCGCCCTGCCTCTGCGCCCAGTCCTCGTACGCCCAGGACCCCGGTCCAGGTCCGAAGCCCCCGGTCGTCGATCCGGAGGAGGAGGCCCGACGCCTCCGCCAGGAGGCCGAGGACGAGCTCACGGGCGGGCCCGCCGGGGCCAAGCCGGTCGACGAGTCCGAGCGGCTCCGGCGCTCGGCCCAGCTCGCGACCGAGGACTCCGAGGCCGTCGAGCGCGGCCAGCTCCTCTCGGCCTTCTACTCCGTCGCCAACCGGCTGAACTCCTTCAACCCGCGCATCACCGCCTTCGGCGACGTCGTGGGCCGCTTCTCCGCCTCGTCGCACGAGCTGGTGGAGGACGGCCGGAACCTCGACGACCGCATCGCGCTCACCGAGGCCGAGCTCGACCTCCGCGCCGACATCGACCCGTACTCCAAGGGCGTCCTGATCCTGGCCTTCGAGGAGGAGGCGCCGGGCGAGTACGAGGCCACGGTCGAGGAGGGCTACGTGACCCTCGAGACCCTGCCCTTCGGCTTCCACGCCCAGATCGGCCGCTTCCGCGTCCCCTTCGGGCGCATGAACGCGCTCCACCGCCACGACCTGCCGCAGACCACGCGCCCGTACGCCCTCTCCGACCAGTTCGGCGAGGAGGGGCTGGCCGAGAACGGCGCCATCCTCTCCTGGCTCGCGCCCCACGTTCCCCTGACGCTCACCGTGGCCGGCATGAACGGCGAGAACGAGCGGCTCTTCGCCGGGCCGGACTCGGACGACTTCTCGTGGCTCGGGCGCGCGGAGCTGTTCCTGCAGCTCACCGACCGCTCCTTCCTGAGCCTCGGGAGCAGCACGCTCTTCGGCTGGAACGACGCGCCGAGCCCGGTCGACGACCCGGGCCGCCCCCACCAGGAGTCGCTCCTCGTCGGCGCCGACGTCCTCTACAAGTGGCAGTGGAACCAGTTCGGCTCGGTCGTCTTCCAGGCCGAGGCCTTCTCGCTGAAGAAGGAGGTCGCCGGCGGGCGCGAGCACGCCTTCGGCGCGTACGCCCTGGCCCAGGTCCAGCCGTTCCAGCGCTGGTACTTCGGCCTGCGCTACGACTGGTCGAACTACGACGGCGGCCGCGAGGACCGCGAGCAGTACGCGGTCGGCGCCTGGGTCTCCTACTACACGACCGAGTTCCTCCGCTTCCGCGTGGGCTACGAGCACCGCGAGCGGGAGTCGACGAACGGGGGCGACCCCGACCTCGACACGATCTTCGTTCAGTTGACGTTCGTCTTCGGCTCGCACCCCGTCGAGCCGTTCTGGGTGAACCGGTGAGGTCCGACATGAAGAAGCGCGCGCCAGCGCTCGCCACTCAGCCGACGTTCGGCAGGGCGACGCTCCTGCTCCTGCTCCTCCTCCTGTGCGCCGGCGTGGTCCGGGGCCAGGAGGAGAAGACCGCCGTCGTGGCCACGCTCCCGTACCTCGCCGAGGTGGCGCGGGCCGTGGGGGGCGACCTGGTGACGGTCCGCTCGCTCGTCCCGCCCGGGACCGACCCGCACGTGCTCGTCCCCACGCCGGCGCTGTCGGTGGCCGTGGCCGAGGCGGACGTCTACCTCGAGAACGGCTTCCAGCTCGAGCTGTGGAGCGAGCGGGTCCTCGACGGGGCCCGGAACCCGAACGTCCGCCCGGGCACGCCGGGCCACCTCTACGCCGGCAACGGGATCACCCCGCTCCAGGTCCCGGCCCAGCAGTCGCGCGCCTTCGGCGACATCCACCCGGCCGGCAACCCGCACCTATGGCTCGACCCGCTGAACCTGCGGGTGGTGGCCAGGAACGTCGAGAGGACCCTGGCCACCGTCCGGCCGACGGGCACGAAGCAGTTCGCCGAGAACCGGGCGGCCTTCGAGCGCCGGCTCGACGACGCCTTCTACGGCGCCGACCTGGTGAAGATCCTCGGCGTCGAGCTCCTCGACCGGCTGCACAGGAGCGGCCGGCTGGCGGCCTTCCTCAAGGAGAAGCAGTTCCAGGGCAAGCCCCTGCGCGAGAAGGCCGGCGGCTGGCTGGCCCGGGCCCAGGCCCTCGAGGGGCTGCACCTCGTCACGTACCACCAGGTGTGGACGTACTTCGCCGAGAGCTTCGGCTTCGTCGTCACGGCCACGATCGAGGAGAAGCCCGGGATCCCCCCCTCGCCCGGCCACCTCGAGCAGCTCGAGGCGCGGGCGAAGGCCGACGGGGCGAAGCTCGTCGAGTGCTCGGCCTTCTACCCCTTCTCGCGGGCCGAGGAGGTCGCCGCGCGCATCGGCGGGGTCGCGCTCCGGCTCCCGACGCAGCCCGGCGAGGAGGAGGCCGGCGACCTGTTCGCCATGTTCGACGCGATCTTCTCGAAGCTCGAGGCCGCCAGCCGCGAGGCGCAGAAGAGGCCGTGACCCTCGAGGAGCTGGCCGACAGCTTCCTCCGCTACCGGGCCCCGTACGCCGCGACGCTCGGGATCGCGGCCATGTGCGCCTACCTCGGGCTGTTCTGCGTCTACCGCCGGATCGTGTTCACGGGCGCGGCGCTGGCGCAGCTCGCCGCGGCGGGGAGCGCGGCCGGCCTGTTCCTCGCCCCGCGGGTGGGGATCGGCCTCGAGCCCCTCGTCGAGCGCTACGCCCCGACGCTCCTGAGCCTCCTGGCCTCGCTCGGCGGCGCGCTCGTCCTGCGCGCGCGCCGGCTCGACGCGCGCGTGACCCCCGACGCGATCGTGGGGCTCGTCCACTCCGGCGCCGCGGGGCTCGCGGTCCTCCTCGTGTGGCGCAGCGCGCACGGGCCGGCCGAGCTCGCGAACCTCCTCGCCGGCGAGGTCCTCCTCGCCCGGCCCGGCGAGCTCCTGGTCCTGGCGCTCGGGCTCCTCGGCGTGGGGGCGATCCACGCCGTCTATCGGGCCCGGTTCCTCCTCGTCGCGTTCGATCCGGACTTCGCCCGGGCCAGCGGCCTCCCCGAGGCGCGCCTCCAGGCCCTGTTCCTGGGCTCGCTGGCCGTCGCCGTGGCGCTGGTCCTGCAGGTGGCCGGCCTGCTCCTGACCTTCGCCTTCCTCGTCCTGGCCCCCGTCGCGGGGCTGCAACTCGGCCGGCGCGCGGGCGACGTGGCCCTCGTCGCCGCGGCGGCCGCCGTCGTGGCCTCGTTCGCCGGCTTCCTGGCCGCGATCGCCTGGGACCTCCCCGTCGCGCCCACGATCGCCACGGCGCTCCTCGGCGTGGCCGGCGCCGCCTGGGCCGCCGGACGGCAGCTCGCCGCCGCCCGCGCGGCGCGGACGGGGCTCCTCGCCCTGGCCGCCCTCTCGATCGCGGCCATGGCCCCCGGCTGGCTGTGGTCGCCGGCCCCGCCCCGGCCAGCGGCGCCGCCCCCGGTCCCGGTGGCGGCGCCCGCGCCCACGACGCCGGCCGACGCGCAGGCGCAGCTCGAGGCGCTGATCGGCGCGCCCACGGCCGCCGCGCGCGCCGCGGCGGCCGTCGCGCTCGGCGAGGCCCGCCCGCTCCCCGACGACGCGCTCGACGGGCTCCTCGCGGCGCAGCTCGACGAGGAGGCCGTGGTGCGCGCGGCCGCGACGCAGGCCCTCACCGGCGCCGACCTGGCGGCGCGGCTCCACGCCCGCCAGGCGACGGGGCCGTCATGCGCCGTCCGGACCTACGCCGCCCTGGCCCTCGCTGGAGAGGGAGACCGCGAGGGGCTGGCCGGGCTGGTCGACGCGCTCGGCGACCCGGACCTGCCGGCGCTGCTGCGCGCCGAGGCCCTCGACCGGCTGACGCCCCTGCGCGGGGAGAGCGCGCTCGACCCGTTCAGCCCGAAGCCCGAGGAGGTGGCCGCCTGGCACGGCTGGTGGGCGCGGGAGGGTCCGCGGTTGGTGTGGGACCCGACCGGACGACGCTGGACCAGCCCGGGACCGCGCTGACCGCGCGGCGCCTCAGCGCTTGCGCGCGCGCGCTCGCTCCGCGGCCTCCTCGCGCTGCCGGCGGAGGCGCTCCTCGCGCTCCTCCCGCTCCCGCTGCCACTCGGCCTCCTGGTCGTTGCGCCTGGTGGCCGCCTCGGCCTCGCGCTGCTGGCGCACGGCCTCGAGCTGCTGGGCGGCCACGCTGCTCCCCTTGTCGGCGGCCTGCATGAGGTAGCGCTCGGCCTCGCGGTCGTCCTTGGTGACGCCGTCGCCCGTGAGGTGGCGCTGGGCCATGAGGAGGAGGGCCGGGACGTGCTCGGCGTACGTCGCGCGCCGCAGCCAGGAGAGCGCGGCCTGGCGGTCCATGTCGACCTCGTGGCCGGCGTCGAGCCGCTTCGAGAGCTCGACCATGGCCGCCGCGTCGCCCCCTTCGGCGCGGCCACGGATCTTCGGGGTCTCCCCCCGCTCGCCGGGGAGCGGCCGGCCGCGAACCGTCACCCGGTCGATCCCCTCGGCGTCGCGGGCGAGCCGCTCGGCGCGCTGGGCGGGCGTCTCGCTCGCCGCCGGGGTCCGCGCCGGGCGCCCGGGGCCGGTCGCGTAGACGAACTGCACCGTGCCCACGCTGCAGGTGACGAGGGCCAGGCTCACGGCCGCCGCCCCCACGCGCCCGAGGAGGTGCACCGAGCGCCGCCCGAGCGTCTTCGGGTCGTACGGGTGGCCCGCGACCTCGAGGAGCGGAGGGGCAGGCGCGGGCGCAGGCGGCCGCGGGGCAGGCGCGGGCGCAGGCGGCCGCGGGGCAGGCGCGGGCGAAGGCGGCCGCGAGGGCGGGGCGATCGCGGTCGCCCCCCCGCCGTCCTGCGGGAGGCGGGCGCTCTTCTTGCCGAGGTTCCCGCGCGCCTTCCTGAGCGCGGCCAGGAAGATCGCCGCGCTCGAGGTGCGCTTCTCGCGCTCGAGGGCCGTGGCCTCGGCGCACAGGCCGTCGAGCCCGATCGAGACCGACGGGTCGACGGCGCGCGGTCGCGGCGCGAGCGCCTCGCCGCGCTTCGCCTTGAGCTGCTTCGTGAGGACCTCCGCGGCCGAGCGGCCGTCGAAGGGGTACTGCCCGGTGAGGGCGTGGTAGAGCATGACGCCGAGCGCATAGACGTCGGCCCGCGCGTCGGCCGACTTGGCGTCCTCGAACTGCTCGGGCGGCATGAACTGCGGCGTCCCCATGCCGGTCCCGGTCTGGGTCAACCCGGTGACGAGCACCTCGTCCTCCTCGACGACGCTGGCCCCGACGACCTTGGCCAGCCCGAAGTCCGCCAGCCAGGGGGCCCCCTGCTCGTCGACCAGGATGTTCGCCGGCTTGAGGTCGCGGTGGATCACCCCCACGCCGTGGGCCCTCTCCACGAGCGCCGCCGCCGCCTCGAGGCGCGCCATCCGCTCGTCGAGCGTGCCGGCGCGCAGGTCCAGCGGCTTCGCCCCGCGGACGAGCTCCATGGTCATGTAGAGGGTCCGCCCGTCGCCCAGCTCGCCCCAGTCGAGCGCGCGCACGAAGCCGGTCCGGATCCCGAGCGCGCTCCCGATGCGCGCCTCGCGCTCGAAGCGGGCCTTGACCGCGTCGTACGCGTGGCCCGCCGCCGCCGTGAGCTTGAGCGCGATCGGCTTGTCCCCGTCCTCCTGATCCAGCGCCATGTAGACGGCGCCCATGCCGCCCCGCCCGAGCTCGCGCTCGATCCGGTAGCGGCCCACCACCACATCCCCTGGCCCCATGCCCATGAGCCTAGCTCCCCACTTTCGCTTGTGCCTCGCCGGCGCCGCCGGGGGGCCGCCTAGAGTCCGTGGCTGAAGCCACGGACTCTTAGCGTCCCCCCTTCCCGGCGCCGTCGAGTCTCGCCACGAACGTCCCGGCGCCGGGCTCCTTCCATGGCCTGCGGCGTCGCCTCGGGTTGGCCCATGACGCGACGCGACCCGGAACGGGGCCGTCGCCGTAGACTCCGCTCCCGTGACCGCGAGCGACGTGGCGCAGCCCCCGGGCCGGATCGCGCCCGCCGACCGCCGCCGCGGCCTGCGGATCTCGATCTTCGAGGCGCTCTTCGCCCAGAGCCACTCGGCGCTCACCGGCCTGGGGGTCGGCGGCAACGCGCTGACCTTCGGCTTCGCCCTCCTCCTCGGCGCCAACGACCTGGCACTGGGCCTCCTGGCCGCGATCCCCCCGCTCCTGAGCTCCATGCAGCTCGTGGCCGCCGGGCTGGCGCCGCGCCTGGCCCACCGGAGGCCCGTCGTCGTGGCCTCGTCGACCGCGGCCCGGGTGCTGTGGATCGCGTGCGGGGCGCTGCCCTTCATCCTCGGGCCCGGACCGGGCGCGCTGGCGGCCTTCCTGGCGCTGTTCGCCCTCTCGTGCGGCCTCCTCTCGCTCTCGGGCAACCTGTGGGTCTCGTGGATGGCGGACCTCGTGCCGACCTCCATCCGCGCGCCGTTCTTCTCGCTCCGCAACAACGCCTGCTCCGCCGTGGGGATCGCCATGGCGCTCGGGCGGGCCACCTCCTCGACGCGAGGTTCGGCGGCGTGCCGCGCGGCGGCCTCGCGGCCACGTCGCTCGCCGACGGGGGGGACGGGCTGTGGGAGCTGCGGGTCATCGGTTTCCTGGTCGTCTTCTCCGTCGCCGCGGCGTGCGGCCTCCTGGGCGCGATCCTCCTCCACCGCCAGCCCGAGCCCGCCCGTCCGGCCCCCGACCCCGACTCGCCGCTCGGCCTCCGGGACCTGATCTTCCGCCCCTTCCGGGCGGCCTTCGCCGAGCCCGGGCTGCGCGGCTTCCTGCTCTTCGTCGGCCTGTTCGGCTTCGTGAACGGCTTCGCCGCGCCGTTCTGGTCGCCGTACATGCTCGAGGAGCTGCACCTCCCCTACAAGACCGTCAACGGGACGCTCGTCCTCGTGCAGGGCGTGGCCGTGGCCTGCGCGCTCCCGATCTGGGGCCGCATCGCGCGCCGCTTCGGCAACCGCGTGGTCGTGCTCATGGCCCTGTGCCTCATCTGCACGCACCCCCTCTACTACCTGGTGGCCACGCCGGCCCGCTGGTGGCCGATCGTGTGCGACTCCATGAGCTCGGGGATCGCCTGGTCGGGCTACAACTTCGCGATCTTCAACCTCGCGCTCGGCCTCTCCAAGGGGCCGCGCCCCGAGCGGACCTTCGCCGTCTACGCGGCCACGGCCGGGGTGGCGCAGGCGACCTCCTCGGCCCTGGCCGGCGCCGTCGTCGGCCTCCTGCCGTACCACGTCGACCTGGGGGCCTTCGTCCTCGACCGGCGGCAGGTCGTGTTCCTCGGCGCCAGCCTCCTGCGCCTGGCCTGCGTGGTCCTCTTCCTGTCCGTCGTCCGCGAGGCGCGCGGGGCGCCGCTCCGGAGCGTGTTCGCCGCGATCCCGTACGCGGTCAAGGCCCTGACCGTGCAGTTCAAGCCCCTGGCCTCGACGCCCCGCCCGCGTGCGCGGGGGGAGCCGGACGCGTAGTCTGCGGAGCGTGGACGAGCGGGTCTTCATCTACGTCCGGCTGCGGATCGGTCAGCACGTCCTGGCCAGGACGAAGATCCGCGAGTTCGCCGGGCTCGGGTCCCTCCTCGCCGACTTCCTCCGCTCGACCATGAGCGACGGGGTCGACCTGTCGCAGATCGAGATCACGAAGGAGGACACCCCGGTCATGGAGTACGTCGACGGCGCGTCGGGCGCCGTCCTCATCGCCTTCCGGGTGGACCTGGCCCGCCAGGAGCAGGTCGTGGCCGGCAAGATCCCGCCCCACTACCGCCGGCGCATGCTCGACCCCCAGGTCTCGTCCTTCTCGTCCGATCGGTTCGTCGAGCGCGCGGCCCCCGACCTCTCCCCCGAGAAGAAGGAGGCCCTCGCCGAGTGGCTGGTGAAGTCGCGCTTCGACCTCCTGGCCCGGATCAAGGACGCGATGGACGAGGAGGGGCAGTTCGAGGTCCATCTCCCCCTCGAGGGCGAGGCCACGGACGCAAGCTGAGCGGAGGGGCGGCTCAGCGCACGAGCCGCGACGATGCGGAGCGCTCGTCGAGACCGAGCCGGCGCGGCGCAGGGACGCGAAGGTTCGGCGGCGCCGGGGAGGGGTTCCGGAGTGACTCCGGGGCCGAAGGCCACGGAGTCACGGCGGGACCCCGGCGGCGCCGCCGAACCACCAAGCGATAGGCCGTTTGCTGAAGACGGAAGGAGGAGCCGGGAAGGGGCCACGGCGTCTAGGCGTGCCCCCGACGGTGCCTCCGGAATCGGAGTCCGCCCCCGGATTTCCGAAACTGGCGAGGAGCGGTCACTCGTAGGTCTCTGTCATGAAGCAGGTTGCGCCGAAAGATGGCTCGGACTGGGCGTTGCTCTCGCCACTCCTGGTCCGCCACTGGGTAGGTGGACCCTTCGCAAGGTCGTCCGGCAGGGTGGGCAGTACCGTGGGTGGGGACAACAACGGCTCGGGCTCGGAGTGGGGGTCCTCCTCCTCCTCCGGGGAGCCAATCATTTCCAAGCAGATCGGCTCGGGGGCGGTCCTCCTGACCGCCACCGGCAAGCTGCGCGGCAGCCGGGCGCGGGCGCTCGGCGACCAGCTCGACGAGCTGGCGGACGGCGGGGTCGCGCGGGTCGTGCTCGACCTGACGGCGCTGACGTCGCTCG
>Ga0154020_10008652_pt1 | contig 11784 bp, 10 predicted proteins | sample Klosneuvirus_201_FD_109709 | JGI IMG/M metagenome (GOLD analysis project Ga0154020, IMG submission 109709) | Active sludge microbial communities from wastewater, Klosterneuburg, Austria - Klosneuvirus_20160825_MG | ecosystem: Engineered > WWTP > Aerobic digester > Activated sludge | place... | reverse complement strand
GGCGTCTATCGATCGGCTGTTAAAAAAAGGCAAGTCATTAATAAAATAGAAAAATTTGCGGGTCCTAATCTTCGATTTGCAGACATTGACATTGCTTTCTTGAAGAAATACACTCATGATCAACTATTGAAGGGCAAGAAAGCGAATACGATCGGCACTGATCACAAGTCCCTACGTTCGATCATTAGGAATGCAATATCAGATGGAATTGTACGACCAGAGAATAACCCCTATCTCAATTTCAGGATAACTTGGCAGAAAACTGATCGAGCAAAACTTAATGAAGAAGAAATTCAAGCTATAGAAGATCTGAAATTAGAAGATGGCTCACTCCTATTTCATGTCCGTAATATGTTTATGTTTTCATACTATACTGCAGGTACCCGATTCAGCGATGTACTTCTCCTAAAGTGGGAGAATATTAGGAATGGAAGGTTATTCTATAAAATGGCCAAGACTGGGGATGTCCAAAACATATTTATTACAGACCGAGCACAAGCAATATTGAACTACTATAAAAGTTTAGATTCGGGGCCCCATGACTGTGTATTCCCATTAGTATTGTCCGGTGAATTACCATCTGATTATTTTGGGTTAACACGAGTTATATCAGCTAAGAATGCACTAGCGAATAAATATTTGAAAAAACTAGCCGAAAAAGCAGGTGTGGACAAAAATGTGTCATTTCACATTTCAAGGCACTCCTTTGCCTACATGGCAATCACTAAGACCGGAAATCTATATGCCGTGTCAAAAAGTCTTCGTCATAAGAACCTTGAAACTACTCAGGTCTATCTAAAGGAAAGCGACAATAAGGAGGCTGATATGATTTTAAAATCAGTGTTTAACTAACAAGGCAAATTGTTAAAATGGAAATCAATTACAATCCCAATCTTGATCTATTAAAGAAATATTTAAAGCCGGCTCCCATTCCGTTTTTTATTCCGGATAAGGAGTTGAATCTTTCGAAGAAATTTGATGAGACGATGTTTAAGTCCATCCAAAATGTAGCCAACGAAAAAGGTCTACCTGTTGAGCTGATTTCTGATTTCTACTGGATCGTTACTGAGTTTATTCAGTCATATTCAAACCATGAAAAATATCAGAAGGATGCAGAATGGAACAGGAAAAGAAATACAGATTTATCGAAAGTCCTGTCCTTTTATGATGAAGCAGTATCAAATCGACAATCAGTAACCATTTCAGCTAATGTGGGACAGAAAAGCGCATCAATAGATGACCCAATATCAGTTTCCTTTCTGATTGATCATCTCCGAGAGTTAAAGGGAAGATTTGATGATGAAAGCATGAAGCTACCTGACTTTAAAAATGAAGCCTTTGTAGTGGGGGCGCCTGCCATTTCAAACTATTTGATGGATGGAATGGGCATTCAAAATAAAAGAGAGAGAGCTAAAATAATAGCCTACTTATTCTCTATCGCAGGCTTTGCTTTCAGAGGAACAGTAAGTGGCAAAAAGATCCCGTTACCTCATACTCATAATGATTGGGATGAGGAATCTGCAAAAGATACAGTGCTTAACTATTTGAAAAAGAGTGCTATAAAATAATTTTAGCTAGACTTTTCCTATTCTTTCCTAGGTGCATCCTAATGCAAACATTTGCATCCAACAATATGCAATTGGCAATGGAAATAAGTCCGTTAACTATCAATAAAATACAAAGTGACCTGCAGGAGATAAAGATCAAACTTGCGGAGATGCTTATCACCAAACCTGAGCTGTGGTTAACTACCCAACAGGCCTGCAAACAATACCATCTTTCGCTGCGAACAGTCGCCAATTATAGAAAACGCAAAATGGTTCCTTACCACATGGTAGGACGCAAGGTTCTATACAAACAATCTGATTGGGATAATTTTTTCGCCAGCCATGCAATCAGAAAATCAAAATAATATAGCCTCAGCAGTTAAAGATATAGCCATACCAAGGGAGCTCTCTGTTCCAATTAAGCTGGTTGAATTTTGTTATGGGCGTAACCTAACAAAAGAACTCCGACTGTTCCTCTATCTTAAGGGAAAAACAACTGGAAAATTAGAACTAAGTAAGGCAGATCAGTTATTTGCCGATTTAGGAGTTAAAGATAAGAGAACACGGGAAAATCATATTAATAAACTGATCGATCACAAGTTCGCAGGACGCGATAATAAATACAAAATATTATATGTCCGCAGTTTTAAACGCGTACAATGCAAAACAAAAGCAAAGCACATTTCTTATGCAAGAGTCTCCTTAGATACAGTTAAATCGAGGAAAAACTTTAAGAGTTGGATAACTGCAACTATCACAAAATCTATAAATAGGAAGAAAGGTTACATGTTAAGGCGAGTCATTTCAGGTAAGACAAATAAATTAATTCAACCCATGACAACACCAAGCCTTAGTTATGTGCCTGATAAAATGGATAAGGGATTATCTGTTCGACATTATGCTAAAATAGCAGGTGTATCAAAATCCAAGGCACAGCGTGATCTTAAGCTGGCACAAAAGTGTAGTTTCATTTCAAGACAAAAGCGGGAAATACCGCTAGAGTTCTATCAGAATGGAAAGATTGTTTATCAGCCTAATAAATTTGAACTTCCAATGGTCTATGAGGATTTCCCGGAACTTATCGGAAGAGTTTGGATGAAAAAGATTCCTGGAGCTGGAAAAGTGCCACACATTCGAATAGCAGACATTGTCCATTCAACTATTAGAATCTTAAATAAGAAAAATTATTGCAGAAACAAATAATGGGACAATTAAGGGTAAGACTATACATCAAGTGATAATGACCAATTAAAGACACTTCATGCTTAACAAAAAACCAAACGCCCAAAATCCCATTTTAATTTTCAATGTATCCAACAAATTAAAATTTGTATATGAATACACGTATGAGGCTTATGAAGAGGAGATTGATTCAGGTATTGCTGACTAATAATAATGATCAAGATATTCTTTATAAAAAAATAAAAACATCTTTTAAGTAAATGAATCTTTTAACTAATAACTCACCGGTCGAATTGATGATAATGACCAACAAGGTCAAAAAAGTTCTTCTGCCTTTAGAACAATTGACCTGGACGGATCTGCTGGTTATTTGCGTTTTACATCAATTGGAACAAGAGACCCAATTCATCACCTCAACTCAGATAATCGAACGATTAGAAATGAACAAATGCTGGATTTACAGAGCCATTCGAAAACTGGAAACCAAGCGGTTTATCTTGGTCCAACACCGGCCCCAGGCTGCCTCCTACCTTTGTACTAGTGGCTGGGGCAAAATCCTTTTACAAAGGGTTGCGGAATGTATTCGGGGCATTGATCCTTGTCCGCTAAATTTAATGGACTGAATAACCTTTCCTGTTTATAACTCTTCAATCCCATCACCACTATCAAAGGCTTCAAATTTATTCCCTTCACCAATTAAGTTATCCTCAAACTCAGAAACGAAAGAGTCTATACTGCCCATGGTGCTCCTAAAATCATACTCGTCTTCCATCGGAAAAACCATTTCACTATAGGAATCCCCTCCTGCCTGATCATCATGTGTATATCCGCCTGTGGATAATCTTAGTCCATCAGTATCTACCGTTATTTCCTGAAAGGTAAAATTATCAGCATCCTCAGACGATTTTAAAGTGATCTGAAGATATCCATTAACGCGGTACTTTTTGAAGTCAACCAATACCTTATACATACTGCTCAGAACAACCAAATACTCAGCACTTATACCGTAATGATCAAATTTTTTTATTATTTCCTTAAGTAACTCAGCAATTGCCGAATTGGCATAAGCCTCTGATCGAGTCAAAGTAACATCTTCATCATCTTCCCCCTCTTCAAAGATATTATCTTCTAATTCATCATCATCATCTTGTAAGACAAAATGATTATTACAATTTGAACAATAGTATGAATCATCCAATGATTTTCTAAGCTCTTTGCCACATGTAAAACAATTAGTAGTTTTCATTTTGATGAGTTCGCTATTTTGAAGCTCTGCGGTCAAGCTCTGATTTTGCAATTGCAATTAGATTTTTTAGCACAGAGGGTGGAAAGCATAATTCCTTTTTATCGTTTAGAAATTTAAGTAGAACTGCTGGATAGGTCCTCGCCATATACTCAAATGTCTTTCCCTTGAATAAAGATCTGGTTTGTCCTGTTAACTTTGATGGAGGAATATAATCAGATATAGCATTGATTACATTATGAGGTGCAACAGCATCTTGTGAGGAGGACCTTACTTCTTTAGAATTTGTAGATATGGCTTTTTCAGGTTGAGCGATCCTTTCATTCCGCTCCTTCTTTCGCTCTCTCTGTTTTTCCCTGCTATCCAACCACTTAAAAGCATCTACTATAGCAAATACCACATCATTGTGATGCATTAGTTCTCTGTTACTCGGAGCATTTTTATGATCCCATTTACCTTTGCTTCTTATAAATGCTCCCATAAACCAATAAAATTCTTTTGACTAAATTCTTTTAATCCCATCAAACTTTTCAAAAATCTTCGCTCCTGCCATTTTTTGAATATCCGCTATAATTTTCTTTCCTCTTAAATTCAGGAATTCTAAAAATCCCAGCCTAACATTACTCTTCCATACGGGGCTTGCAAACCGGAATGGAATGATATGACTTTTCATTACTCTTCCAAAGTGCCTCGCTTTTTTATACTCGCTAAGGTACTTCTTAGGATGACTGTCACTTATCTTTTGATTCTCATTTGACTCCAAGTAGCAAATATTTGCGATGGAGTTTATCCATTTAAGGTTTACGCCATGCCTTTTCAAAAGAGCACTTGGAAAGATATGGTGCCGGTCTTTTCTATTCGACACTGAACTTGCATCATCCAGTATCATTTCATGCCCGTTGGCCAGGTACAATGGTTTCTTATTTCTTAATAAAATAAAATAGGCAATTGATGAGCTCGATGATTTACGATAGTCTGATTTTAGAAAATCTATTGGATTACGCCTTTCAGAAACCACGTATTTGGTATTTGCAGATTTTGCGAGCTTTCTGAAAAAACTTATATCCTGTGGAATGCTTCGATTAAAAGCTGCTCCTGAATATCTTTCAGTGCAGACCGTATGCCAAAACCATTTTCTTATTTCACGAAGTTGATTTGGTTTTGCTCTGAAACGGTTTAGTGAAAAGAAAAATGCCAACATGGTATAAATGTTAGCTGAGGGTAATAGCTTAGGATGTTTTACTTTAAGATGGTTAACAAGAAAGTCAACAGCTTCTTCATAACCGTATTGCATCTTCTTCCAGGTCTTGTTAAACTCTTTGTTCCCTTTTTTATTCTTCTCAATTTTTTTTAGAAATGAGTTAAATTCACGTCCACTGATTTGATTAGCTCCATACACTAGTACCAGTGCACTTTGCAAAGAGTCAGTAGCAATTGTATCATAACCATGCTTAAGCCCCCTTTTTGTATCAAGCATGTGATCACGTAGATCAACATCTGTGGCTCTGGCAAAAAGAGTGTCTGCCCTGTTGACACTCATGCCGGCAGAGTTGATCCGAATAAATATTTCTCGGACATCATCAAAGTCAAGACCTGTGAACTGGAGGATGAAAAATTTATAAGAATGAAAGGCATCATAGCATTTTACAGCTTCTCTGGCCTGCTGTTTTGTTAAGCGCCATCTCTTGGCCAATGTAGCAGGTGCTGTGTTAATCAGGTCAAGTAATCGTATATAACCTCTTGTATTTTCATCCAGCCGAGGTGAAAATACAAATCGTTTTAAGGCTTGCTTATGGCAATTAAAGAATAGGTGTCTAAAATTTATATGTGAATTAGCTCCAGGTTTAGGCTCGATCCCCATCAGTACACCAAATAATGTAGAAAGCCGCTGTTGGCCATCGATGATAAGATCCGCTGTTTTGGCTTTCTTATCGAAAGGGGGTATGATAGTTTTATTATTCGGTCTTATGTGTATTGCTTTTGAAAATGGCGCTGTCCATACCAAACTAACTCCAATGGGATAGTTGTGAAAGATACTGTCCATTAGATTGGCAATGCGTGGCTTGTTCCAAACATATTGACGCTGAATTTCAGGTATAGCAAATTCACGATAATCAAATTTTCTTTTGAGTTGGCGTAAAGAGTAAGATTCAATTTTTATCATCCGTTATAAAGTTTTAGCAGAGGTTGCTGCCTGCATGGAATCTAGAAGATAATCGATCTCCTCTATTAACTGATACAAGTCATGAATGGATCCCTCATTTCTTATCAAACTTTTATTTGGGTGTGCAACCACAGTTCTTACTTCGTTGATATTGCCAATTATGTCACCGAATTTAACTTTTGTGATACCAAGTCTTTCCACAAGGTCAAATTTTTTGAAAATGTAACAAAGATCTGTTAGGTATAGATATTCAAGAAAGTTGTAGTCCAAACCCTTAGCGTCATCATCGTCATAGCGTTGGATTGCCTCCTGAGCATTTTTCGATTCCGTCCTTTCTTTAAACTGTAAATACAGTTCTCTATCGGTTAACCCGCTTGCGTATATGAATCTTCCCAAAGCCTGCTCTACCTGAACAATCAAATTATACAGGTATAAATAAACATGCTTGCAATTAAGGTTCCCAACTGTAATGAGGCCCACTATATCAGATTGATTATCAAGAAAAAAGTACTTTCGATTAGTAACAGAAAATCTTCTTATGGCGTCATGAATGTTGGTCAGATAATAGAGCTTATCTTCTTGAGCAATCTCAAAACGAATGATATTGGCAGGATCATAATTTCCCCAGGTATTAGTTCTATAACAATGGGTATAATTACTGTCCTCATTTCTGATTGGCAAAACATCAAACCTGTAATCATTCATTTTACTAACTGAAGCGGATTCTGATTCAATATGATCAGCATAAATCCACTCCAATTTATTTATACCAGCCAAAGCGACAGTAATCGTTGGATTTCCGGAATCCTTGAAATATGAAATTTCTTTCATTTTACTTATAATGTTAAATCAGGCAAATATTTACCAACAATATCCTTTGTCAACTTGGCCAACGGACGCTTATTAAAATCCTTTTCATCAAAGTAATTGCCAAAGTAGTACCTATAAAATTCCCTTTTCACGGACGTTGGGAGGCTAGGTAAGGACTTGAATAACGCCATAGCATAATATGGGCTAGCTTTATCAGTCTTTACTGCAATTTCCCCAACTATGTCCGCATGACTCTGATAAATTTCCCTCAATTTGAAGTCTTGAATATTCCGAGATATCTTGGCGTTACCAAGGAATGATTCGTCAACATTTAGCAGAATTTGATAGTTGTCAGGATGGCCTTTATCTGGCAGCAAGTTTTTGAAGAAAAAATCAAAAACAGCATTCTTGCCAAAGTCCTCTTTGTAAGGATGAAGGTGTGAAACTAGGGTAAATTCGAGTTTACCCTTTAAGTACGAGTTACAATTATTGCAAGATGGAATAAGGTTGTAAAAGGATAATGACAAAAACGAATTCTTGGCTTGAAGAAAGAAGTGGTCAAATGTCGGCTTAACTATTTTCTTACCATTTTCAGTAACAATTGTATTAGTATATATGCGATTGCAATAAGGGCATACATTTACCAGCAGGGCCTCAGCCAAGCTATAAGCATTGTATGGTGTCGTCTTCTTTTTGTTGAATTTATCGTAGTCGATTACCTTATCAATCAATTTATAAGTTAGGTTTCCATACCACGCTTTCGTCCAATTACCTGACTCGGTGGTTAGGTTATCAATATCAGCAAGTATTAATGCACGAAGCTTTTTCTCATCACATAAATCGTTAAAAAGTTGGATGTAATTATTACGATTGTTGAAATAATGCTTTTTGATTCTAGACGGCAATGAAATAATATTGTAATCAGATTTCGTATTCAAAAGATTCTTACTTCTAACAAGTAATCCCAATAAACTAGTTTTTGTTCTAGTTTCTAATTGAGCATACCTGTCAAGGTCACCAACAGTGGCTTGCGCATTCATTACTTTAAATGCGGTAAGAAACAACTTAGCTCTAGGAATAATTAATTCCTTAATTCCTGAAAAGTGGCCTTCCTTAATTCTATCAATGTTATTGAGTTCTATTTTTATCATCTCTAATTGTTCTTAGGTTGGCCAGTTCACGTTCTCGATCTAATATCACATAATCCACGTCTTGAGGGCTCATTCCTGCAGCTATCTTTTCAAGTAATTTCTGACGGACAAATGGCTCACCTATTATGTTTATTAAAGGCTTTACTTTGTCAAAGTATTCTCTAGTAAATGTTTCTTTCTTGTAGACTTCTCGTACTAAGTCATCAATCTTTTGTCGAGAAAATTCTCCCATTAAACCGTTCTTCAAAAAGAAGGAATCCGTAAATAACTCGTGAATATTGGCACCAAAAGTCTCAGGGATCTTATTTAAGCTATTTGTTGTAATAACTGAACCGCTTTCCTTCCGTAAAAAAATACAACAGTGAGGTGGCAGATCAGATACTATAAAGGGGGAATGGGAAGTTATAACTATCTGAATAGCGCAAGTTTTGAATCGCTGAGAAATAAAATCAATTAGTATGTTCAAAAACTCCTTTTGCCATTGCGGATGAAGGCCCAATTCAGCCTCGTCTATCAACATGATTAACGACTGACCATCCTCGACATTCAAACTATTTAGCCTTCCAATAAGACTAAGAAGAACGTATTCACCAGAACTTAACGTGGACTCACTAAAAGGTTGATGGCTAAAATAAAAATCAGCATAGTCAACAATCCGCTCAATCCGATAAAAATCATCAACCAAGCCTTCAATTTCAGTTGGATTTATATCTACTATTTTGAAAGAAAGGAGAGTGCCATCCTGACTAATTCGGCTGCTTTTTATTTGAATAAACTTATCCAAGTATTGTAAGAATTTCTTAAGGATGTCAAATTGAGCATGTAGTATTTGATTTTTCGAGACTGTTATGTCATTTAGTATCATCTCTAGTCTGTCCAAAAACAGATCATGCTTTCTCCACTCTATTCGATGATCTTTCGAAGCATGTATTATTCGTTCAAACAATTCTTGGAAAACGTGTTTAATCGAATCTCTATCAATAACGAACTTTCCTTGATTGATGATACCGTAAATCCCGGCAAGAAATGCATTTACTAGAAAGCGCTCTTTCTGCGAATTAAGACCAAGAAAAATCTGGTCTACTGCTTTCTCGAACTCAGCATTTATTCCATCAGTTCTAGAATTATCCAATAAGTAGACTGTTCTTAAGTTAAGAAACGGAGGAATGCTTACTGGAAAGGGGTTACGATTACTTTTCTTGTTAATCCACTTTAAGACCCTGACCATTCTTTTCAACTCCTGTATTGCAAAGGCCTCCATTTTTAGATTAAATGGCGTCTGTGAATCTTCAGCATCCAAACCAAATTGTTTCTGAAAATCAGAATAAAGCAAATAGTGAGTTGAAAGATTTATCATCCCAGCCATTTGATTCCTTCCTATGTCGGTTGAGTAGAATGAACTGGGATCAAAATGATTAGATAGAAAAATATTTGTTATTGAAACTTTAAAATGATCTAAGTCGTTGACCTTTTGAAATAACCTCAAGTCAAATGAGCCCTCTAGTGTTATATTCCAACTTGAACAATAATAGTATTTGGCTTTGTGAGAAAAAACAATGATGCTATTCTTATCATCCTCATTTACACCTCCTGTAAGATACTGAAGAATATATCTCAGAATTGAAGTTTTCCCCACTCCATTTTCACCAATAATTCCGGTAAGACTAGTAATATTTTCACCAAAAAAATTCGGGATAAAGTTTTCACTAGGATCGATGCGAAGTATCTTTTTCTGTTCATTGTATTTTAAACGAATTGAATTGCTAAAATTCAAGTCAACCTTTGATAGGTTTTTGTAATTATCAATCCAGATATAGTGAAGGTTCATGATTTTTCTTAGTCTAAATCCCTAAACCATATTGCTCTTTCGGCTCCTCCACCCCACTCTTCTTTTTCTTTATTTTATATTTCTTCTTATCCCACAACCCGGCCTTTACTTCTTCCTCGTGGATTTTGTGGTTGAGCTCTAAGAGGCGTTTGAGGATTTCTTTGCGGGCTTCGGGGTGGATGGTGTAGCGGACTCTATCTTTCTCTGGGAGGTAATCCACATCATAGAAATTGTGGCGAAGCTGAATATCCTGCCAGCCGTAGGCTTCTAATACAGCCTGGTCCATTTGCACATGCAGCTCGCGCAATTTTAAAATATCTTGCAATGCTTGCTCACATACCTCGCGGGGTTGCTTGCTTTGCTTTTCGATTTCAAAGAATGCTATGTTCTTCGAATGAAATAAGTTATAAATCTTTGTTAACCCTAACTGCAAAGACTTCATCAAATATTTTCGATGTGAATGATATTTTTCGCCTATCAACTTTAATTCAACTTCATTCTCTTTTGGAAAAGGAAATGTTTCAAATAAAGCGGCCACCGTATAACTTAAATCACTTTTCATTGTCGTGCAGTACTTCCAAGCCCAAGCATTATGAAAGCACGATTGTAGAATTGCAAAAACTGAAAAAGAATTGAAGGCGAAAACTATCAACTTGGCATCTAGTACTTGATTTACTTTTACAAAATCAAAAGCCAAAGTTTTACTTACTTGCGCAGTAACTAAGACACTGCCCATTTCTTTAATTGTCCTATACAATTTCGGACGAGTCTCACAATAGTTCCACCATTTTAATGGCAATGGATGCCTTAGCTGATATTCTCCCAATATTTCACTGCCATTGGCATCAATTCGCCATCTTTGTCTTTCTGGTTTAACTAAACGTTCTACAATACTGTAGCAATCTTTAAACGTCTTTGCTTTTTCTTCTGTCCAATCATAAAAATTGATTATTGATCTTCGTGCACGTTGGGCTGGATCACCATTTAAATCTTCTCCATTTAAGTATTCGCAAATAACATTTTTATTGTTTGGATTATTAAGAACCAATCTACTTGCTTCGTCATGAGTAAGAATAAATCCTTTTCCCAGGACTATACTCCCTTGAAAACATTTATCTTGATTTGAACTCAATTCACTTGGATTACCCATTTCATCGTTTTCGTCTAGGTAAGCAGAGATACTTTCAATTAATCTCCCATTCAAAAACTTCTGTCTTCCCCAATTTCCCTTACGAATCGAAATAATAGAAACCTCCACTGCGGCTAGACCTGGCCATTTCATGCTTTTGATTCCGTGTACAATAGTGGAACCATTTTCAATTATTTTCTCAAGTCCATTTTCTCTCGCTTTTCCTTGAGCAATGGTATTTGTGGATATCAGGGATTGGAATCCGTTTTTTTGCAATAATGAATTAATCCGGAGAAAGAAATAAACGACCAGATCAACTGTTGCTCCATTTGTATAGTTATATCGAATCCATTCTAAATAGGCAACTCCTAATAAATCCTTTAACCTTCGATCACCGAGAAAAGGCGGATTACCTAACACGCAATCAAATCCACCTTGCTGAAATACTTCCGGAAATTCCAAGAACCAATGGAAGAATCGTTGTTCTTGCGCGGGCACAATTGAGTAAGATGTCTTGGTGGATTGCCATCCTTTATGCCCGGTAAGTATTTGTCTGAACTCAGCATCGGTCATCAAACGATCTTTGTTATTTTGTATTTTCGGTACAAAAAACTGCGCCACCTGCGTGTCCGACATCGTCTTTAAAAAGGATACACCTTTACCATTCAAAAACTTGTAATACGCGCGTTGCTTCTCCTCTACTTCTTCGGGCGTTCGTTCTGGAAGTTTT
>Ga0154020_10008651_pt1 | contig 11784 bp, 11 predicted proteins | sample Klosneuvirus_201_FD_109709 | JGI IMG/M metagenome (GOLD analysis project Ga0154020, IMG submission 109709) | Active sludge microbial communities from wastewater, Klosterneuburg, Austria - Klosneuvirus_20160825_MG | ecosystem: Engineered > WWTP > Aerobic digester > Activated sludge | place... | reverse complement strand
CTCTTCTGATAATCGCAGGTGATGATGCAGTGATACGGGCAACGGAAGGGTTCCTTTTCGCCGCGATTCATTGCTTCGATAAAAGTATTGCGAATCGCGCGGCCAGGTAATCCAACGGGGCTGTGAATGATCATCATATCTTCTTCGCGCGCGTTCACATAGGTCTGCTTGAAATCAAGTGATGCGTCGCATTCTTCAGTCGCGACAAATCTCGTCCCCATCTGCACGCCGTCGGCGCCAAGCTCAATGAACTTGAGAATATCGGCGCCGGTGAAAATACCGCCGGCTGCAATTACGGGAATCGCTTTGCCACTCGCTTCGACAAACGGTTTGACGGCATCGATTACTTCGGGAACAAGCTTCTCCAGAGCAAAATCCGGATGCTCAAGCTGTTCTTCTTTGAAGCCCAAGTGGCCTCCGGCGCGCGGACCTTCGACCACCAGCGCATCGGGCAGATAATCAAATTTTTCCAGCCAACGCTTACATAACATAGCTGCTGCGCGACCAGATGAAACAATCGGAACGAGTTTCGTATTACTTTCGGGCAGCTTAAACTTTGGCAGATTGAGCGGTAAGCCTGCACCGGAAAAGACAACGTCAATTCCCTCTTCAATCGCGGTCTTAACCATGTCAGCAAAATTCGTCAGGGCGACCATGATATTCACACCGAGAATTCCACTGGTCGCCGCGCGGGCCTTGCGAATTTCTTCACGCAGCGCGCGCATATTTGCTTCGGCAAAATTGCGATAAAAGTCCGGCTCATTCATCCCAATTCCGGCGGTCGCAATTACCCCGATTCCACCCTGATTTGCTACCGCAGCAGCCAACCCGGACATCGAGATACCCACCCCCATACCGCCCTGAATTATCGGAATTCTGGCCGTAAGATCACCGATCCGAAGTGCTTTAAGCTGTTGAACCATGATGAAGTAATAGTAAATACAAAAATAGAGAATCCAAGACTATTATCGTAAACAATTGCGCGGCAAGAGTCAAGAGACATCGTTACTGAACGGCCAGAAATGAGGAGCGTTCAAATCTGTGAAATCACATCTGCGAAAGGTAAGCAGTAAATTTACTAACTTATTATAAACAATATATTTACGCTGACAAAAAGATATGTTCGAACAAACACCGAACAATCAGTGTCAAGACTGAGCAAAGAAAAATCATCATTTCAAGTAGCGATTAAGGTATATTCATGACGGAGCGAAGACCCTCGTAACTCCTCCTTTGAATAGAGTTTAGCATGCGGGTTCGTTTGATTTTAGGCGGAAAAATGCGTATTTTTGCAGATTACGTTAAAAGGTGAATTATGCCCTTACGTTTCACGTTACAGTCTGGAGGACCAGCGTGCCTCTGGCCTGATTGCACTGGCGCAAGCGCTTAGGATAGCAAAATAGTTTTCTCAATAAAGTAGCTATAGGCTGGAGGGGTTATGCGTTACTTAGTATTCTTAGGGTTGAGTTTATTGGTTTGGGGTTGTGAGGAAGAGCCGACGCCGCGACATTATCAGAGAGAACGAACGAAGGATTTGATCGGCGTGGGTGTGGTTGAAGTGGACGGGGGTGAAGTGTGGGTTCTGACGCAGGAAGTGGATCGGTGGCAGAGTGCGGAACCTGTTCATCTGGATGAATCGATACCGCCAGATTATCCGTATCTGTTTCATTCGAGCACGTTAATGCTTGAAGCTGGGGGAAGACATTTTCGGAGTATTCAGCATGACCAGTCTGACAACACGCTGGTGTATCATTACAGCAAAGTGAACGACGGGTACTTGATCGCGGGATTGGCGGTCACAGAGTGTGCAGATCACACCCAACGCGCAGTACCGATGATTAGTGTTCGGGACGAAAATTATCAAATCGTCCGGTGGGCACAGACGTCGTGTGAATACGCTTATCCTTATGCCAACCTAAGCTACAACGCTCATATCCTTCCGTTTGCAATTTCAGAAATCTCAACGGGGGAATTTCTTTACTTCGGGGTTGGCGGACTGATAACTTGCCTGACGAAGTACGGGGAAGTGTCATGGGCGGACGGAGGAAATCGAGATATTCGGCTTTCTACTATATCGAGTTTGCGCAATGGGGGATTTGCCCTAACGGATCTACAGGATGAAGTTGTGCAACTGTTTGACAACAACGGTGTACACGGTCGCGACATTGAGTTCAATTCGACCGATCGGTTTGCGGTGCAGACGATAAGGCAGTGGGAAAACGGGGCGTATCTTGTTGCCGGAGTAGAATTGGATTCACCCTATCTACACCTTTGGGCATACTCAGAACTTGATTCATTGCCGCGTGACACGACTTATCAAACCGATTTCTGCGTTGATTCCGTTGCTCTGTATGAGGCTGGAGACAACATGTTATTAGCCTGTATGAACGGGGGAAGTTGTGACGGACCCAGTGCGGTGCAGTTGATATTGCTGAACAGTGAACTTGCGATTGTTGGAGAAACGAGCTTCGGTGGGAACACGCATGTTGTGTTGAAAGATGTTACCGTCGGCGCGGACGGCAGTATCTTTTTGTGCGGCGCGTATGATCGCGGGAATGGAAGTTACTCGGCGTTGGTGACGAAATACGATGCAAGTTTGAATGCGGTTTGGAGTACGACGGTGCATCCGAGTATGTAAACGGCGCGAGCAGACCCCAATCCCCGGCCCTTCCCCCGTGAACGGAGGAAGGGGGACAGAAGCAGATTCCGGCAGGGAACCGCTTCGCTAAATCCCCGCTCGGCGACGCGTGCGCTTGTGATTTTCGATCTTGCCTGACACGGGCGGATTGCCATCCGCCCCTACAATTCAAATCTCTATGTCTTCCCATTGTCAATATAGTTTTGCGGATCTCTTTGAAGCGGCATTTGGTCAGCAGCCTACGCGTGCGGCTTTGGAAGAGCTTTATGCGCTCACGCAGGATGAGCGGAATATCGTCGTGCGCGATTGGGTGCGGCGCGCGGAGTGGGAATCGTTTGATATCACCGGAACAGACGGAATTGAGTACGCGAGTTTCGGACCGAAAGGATCTGAGCCATGCAAATAGTATTACTCTTACTGTTGTTCGTGACGAGCGCATTTGCGGCGGACTCGACGGCCTCGGTGACGACGATTGGAGATTATACGTTCACGATTCGGATTAAGAATTTCGGCATGACGCACGAACTCGGTGTAACGCGCCGTGACAAACCGGTGTGGAGTGTATCGGATTATTATGTGAAACTGCTGAACAGCGATTCACTCGGAATGCCGCGCGATTTGACGGGCGATAAGATTCAAGACGTGGTTGTGGAAACATATTCGGGCGGGGCGCACTGCTGTTTCGCGCAATATGTGCTCTCGCTGGGGACGAAGATTGAAGCGCTCGACACAATTGAGCACGCGGGGAAGTGGTCGGATCGAGATCATGACGGATTATGGGAAGTGACGGCCAATGATTTGACACTCGACTATTGGAAGTTGCCGCATAGTGATTCGCCGATGCCGGTGGTGATATTGGAAGCGACGCGGGACGGGTTTGCGCCGAATGTTGAATTGATGCGCGCGGAGGCTCCGACGACGAGCGAAGTGTTGGCGATGCTGCGAGAGTCGCGCGACGCGGGAATCTGGAAAGACTATTTGGCTCTTCGCGATGATGAATTTCTGCCTGCTTCAATGGCCGTGCTGCATCGGCATTTTGTGGAGATGATCTACACGGGCAATGCCAAGCTTGGTTTGGAAATGCTTGACACCGGATGGCCGCCGTTTATTTTTGGGCGCGAGCAATACACGCTGGATTTACTTGAAACGCTGCGCAAGAGTCCGTATTGGGGTGTGCTTGCGGAGATGAACGCGGGCACCAGCGTGCCGCTGGACTGGTTTCGCTGACGCTTACGCTTGGGATTCTTGACTTGCTTCAGCCCCTCCTTCCCCCGTGAACGGAGGAAGGGAGAGCAGAGCAGATTCCGGCGGGGAACCGCTACGTGCTTCAAGCACTTCGCTAAATCCCCGCTCGGCGAGAGAAGGATATCTACACCGGATGTTGAGGAGTCGTTTTGCGAAAGACTTTGCTGTTTCTATTTCTGATTGCGATGTTCGCTTCGATTGCCGAAGCGAAACATTATTCGCATCCGAAAATTGAGCAGGATATTACACTGCGGCTGGACGGTTCGGCAGTTGTTGAAGAGATACGCACGTTTGATTTTTCGGGGCAGTTTGGGCGGGCGTATGTCGATCGCATGCCAACCGGACAATATGGTGATTACCGCATCACCTATGAAGGTGTGTGGGACGACGACAGCGGCAAGCAGCTTGAATGGCTGCAGAGTGTCAATGAGGACTACACACGCATTGCGTGGCGCTATTCGGCCAATGATGAGATTAAGCGCTTTCGTTTGCGCTACCGGATCGAATGGGCCGTGCAGAAATATCATGACGTCGGGCAGTTCTATTGGAAGTGCATCGAGGATGATCACGCGGCGATTGATTCGGTTATTCTGAAGATTACTCTGCCCGAGAAACCGCCGACGCTATTTGCCGCGTTTGTGCATACGCGTTCAAGCTCCGGCGAGCGCATCTTTTCAACGGATTCCTCTTCAGTGACTTTGCGCGTGGGGTACGTGCCCGAGAAGAGTTTTGTCGAAGCACGCGTGCTGACAGATGCGGAACTTTTCCCGGACGCTGCAACACTGGTCGGCGAGGATCGCGCGAGTCTGCTCGATGCCGAGCGCAAGATTTTGGAGCCGACGCTGCTCGAGTGGGCGTCGCGCTATGCCGCGCAGGTGTTATCAATCTTGTTCTTTGTCGTGCTTGCGCTGTTTGGGTTGGCGCTTTATTTGATTTACGGACGCGAGCCGGAGATTGAGGAAGGGAAGTATTTACGTCAACCGCCGAGCGATATTCCGCCCTGCATGGTGCCTGCAATTATGACGCAGGAAGATATCACCATGAAGACGATGGTGAACGGATTTTCGGCGGCGCTGTTGGAATGCTCGCGCTTGGGTTATGTGGAGATTAACCACAACACGGGCAAGGCGGGTGAGTCTGAATTTATCCTGACGGAAAAAGGCGAGCAGATCGTTAAACGTGAACCTGCTGATTTGGGCGAAGGTACGATTTCGCAATTTGAACACCGCGTTTTGAAAATCGTGTTTGGAGAAGCGGAAGTCGGGGCGAAAATTTCATCGAGCGGCTTGAAGGCGTGGGCGGCAACACCGACCGGAACTTCAAACGCGATTCGCAGCTTCTTGAGTTCGTGGGGAACTTCGATGCGTGTGTGGTTTGAAAAAGAAAAGTTCGAACTCGACGATCAGGAAAGCAGCGCTATCAGCCACGGCTTGCCGACGGGTGCAATCATCATTGCATTTGTAACTTTCGTGCTGTTAATCGTGTCGGAGCAGCCGATCTCTTTTGCGTATTTGATGCCCGTTGCAATTGCCTTTACGGGTTGGAAGCTTGCGCCCGCGTTAGCCAAACGCACGCAGCAAGGCGCGCGCGAAGTGCATCGCTGGGAAGCTTTTCGCAATTTCCTGACGGACTTTTCGAATCTCGAAAATGCGTCGGAGAAGATGCTGCCGATGTGGGACAAATATTTGGTCTATGCCACAGCGCTAGGCGTTGCTTCGGAATTTTCGGCGCAGTTGCGCAAGGCCGCGATGCAAATGCCGAACGCGGATTGGCAGATGGGCGGCCACAACACATGGGTGCCGTCGTGGTATCACATGGGGCACATGGGATCGGGGAGTGATTTTCAACTCAGCGACGTGACGAGCAGTTTGAGCACGACGCTCAACAATGCCGTGTCGGATTTCTCTTCGATGACGCGCGATTTTCGCAATACGACGAGCGGATCAGGTTGGAATTTCGGCGGTGGCGGAAGCGGGTTCGGTGGCGGCTTCAGTGGTGGGGGCGGCGGTGGCGGTGGTGGCGGAGGCAGTGGAGCAAGTTGATGACGTGGCTTGTTGTTTTATTGCTCGCACTCGTCGGCGGAATTATTTTTCTGTACAACCGACTCGTCACGCTGCGGCGCAGATGTCAAACACAGTGGCTGCAAATTGACGTGATGCTGAAGCGGCGGCACGATTTGATTCCTGAACTTGTCACGGTTGTGAAGGCTCATCAGGAGTTTGAAAAAGGCACGCTCGAACACGTCACGCAATTGCGCACCGCCGTGGATAATTCTAAAACTCAGAGTGAACGCATCCAAGCTGAAAGCAAACTCGGTGCGGCGTTGGGGTCGATGTTGATTGTGGCGGAGCAATATCCGGCGTTGAAAGCCGAAAAGCTCACGGGGCAATTGCTCGACGGCTTGATTGAAACCGAAGAACAGATTCGTTACGACCGTCAATTTTATAATGACACGGTGGTGAAGTACAACACGGCGCTGGAAAGTTTTCCGGATCAGTTTGTGGCAAGGGCGTTTGGGTTTAGGAGATATGTGCTGTTTGGGGAGTAACCCCCCTTCCGTCCCCCCAAAGTTTCCAAGCCAACTTTGGAGGGAGACCTGAAATGAAAGTTAAAATCTGTTGCATTGCGTCAATTGAAGAAGCGGAGCTTGCGATTGCGGCGGGAGCGTGGGCGATTGGCTTGGTGGGAAAGATGCCGAGCGGGCCGGGGCCGATTACGGATGAGTTGATTGCGAAAATTGCGGAGCACGTGCGCGGGAGGGTGGAAACGTTTTTGCTGACGAGCGAACAGAGCGCCGCCGCGATTATCGCTCACGCACAGCGCACGCGCACGACAACGATTCAGATTGTGGATACGCTGACCGAGGGGACGTATGCCGATATTCGCCGCGCACTGCCGGACGTCAAGCTCGTGCAGGTGATTCACGTCGAAGATGAAACGAGCATTCACGAAGCGCTGGCGGCGGCTGAGCATGTGGATTATCTCTTGCTCGATTCGGGTCGGCCCAAGCTTCAGGTCAAAGAACTCGGCGGCACAGGCCGCGTGCACGATTGGCAGTTAAGCAAAACTATTCGCGAGCGTTCGCGTGTACCGCTCTTTTTGGCGGGCGGGTTGAATCCTGACAACGTCGCCGAAGCAATTAAGATTGTAGAGCCGTTCGGTGTGGATGTTTGCAGCGGGGTGAGGCGAGACGGGAAGTTGGATGAGGGGAAAGGAAGAGCGTTTGTGAGGTGTATATAAAATACTTATTCGTCTATTTCATGCTGTGCGTACTGCTCAATGGCTGGACAAACGCACAAGCAGGGATAATTGCTAAAACCCGTGGCGATTCGCTTTTACTGTACGAAATAGGCGATCTCCGATCATTTGATTTTCGTGCATACAAGGAATACTTCAATGACAACGAAGATAGGGTATTTTCTGGCGAGTTGATTTCATCGATACTTTCCACAAATGTTGGTGATGTTTACCTTCGAACAGACGACAGAGCTTTTGAAATTTATATAAGCTCTTCAGCCCTTCAGAGTACATTCATTTTAGATAGTTCAAGAATTGAAGGTACAATAGGCGCGCTTGATCGTCAAATTGTTGTTCCGATACGTTTAACAAATTCTGCGGTCACGGGAAGAATTGAGTTTACAAGATGTGAATTAAGTAAGTCAATTAGCATTTATAATACTACTGTAGATGAGGGTATATTCATATCGGCATGCGAAGCAAATGAGGACATCACATTCAGTTTCGTAATTAGTCCTAGACTTGACGTTCGTGACTTTATCTCTAACAAATCAATTAATTTGTTTGAAGGAAAGCTTCCATTCATAAACCTTCAAAGCATCAAGGTAGCACAAAATGTCTCGCTTCAAGTAGTTCAATCAAAAGATATCTCTTCAAAACGATCCCAAATTTCAGGTGATTTTACGATCACAAGTAATGATACTGCAATACAAAATCTTGATATCTCATTCTCGCATATTAGTGGCAATCTTTATGTGAATACTGCAATTTGTACCAGCATGTCAATGCGAAGTATAAGATGTGAAAGTCCTGCCCAAATTGGAATTCGACAATTTGTCCAAGAATTGGATTTAAAAGGGTCTATGCTTAAAGAACTCCTCATTTATGGCGAGTTTCGAGGCTATGACACTGCTACAATAGCGAACGTGAATATGGCGCGATGTACTACGCTTAATGAATGTAAGTTTGATAAGCTAGTCATAAGCGATTTGAGAGCTGAGCATTCTGTCTGGCGCGGTGAAACATATTTTGTGAAGAGTAGCTTCACGAATTATCTATACTTTAGAAATAGTTCATTTAGCAATCTAGTATTCCATAAATGTATGCTTCCTGATCGAGATAGTATTGATTTTTCTGAAGCGAAGTATGAAATATTGCCTTTCAATACGGAGTGGCGATCTCCTTATTGGATTGCTGAATCGACAACCTTTCGCCCCAGCGTATATATCGGACTTGAAAATTACTTCAAAGAGAGTGGTGATTTAGATCGTGCCGATAGCGTTTTTGTATTGCGCATGAATAGAGCTGCCATTGGGCGAAATGTTTATCAGAGATTTGGGAATTGGTTGTTTTATTGGACGCTTGGATACGGCCGATACTGGTGGCGATCACTGATGTTTGGTATTGGCATTTTTGCGTTTGGTTGTTTGTTTTTTAGAAGATCAAACATGATTCCTATTGGAGACAATAATCCTGACCATAGATATAATCTTATAGGTTTTGCAGTCGAATCTTTTTTACCCGTTGTCAACCTTAGAATTGTTGATTTTTGGCTTCCAAGAAAAGCTGTACCAGCCGACAGTAAATGGAGAAAGTTAGAACTGAAAGTCGCATATTTAATGTGCAAATTGTTACCTATAGTTGGGTTCATACTCGTTACTGTAATTGCAGCTGTAATCGCTGGCACGGTTGTAAAAGATTGATTCCGGCCGGGTTGCGCAGACTTAACCCGGCTCGGCGATTAGCGGGGTGAGGAGTGAGGGGAAGTTGGATAAGGGGTTGGTTAGTTTATTTATGAGTCAATTATGAATTTCGTACAAAAAGTCTTACTACTTAGTGTCGTGTCTGTCGTAATAATAAGTTGCGAAGACAAAGAAGACAACGATGACAGCTCACAGCCTGTCGTGGCCTGGTCCAAGGAAATCTACTCCGATTGGGGGAATTGTATATCCCCTACCTCCGACGGTGGATTTGTAGCCTTTTGCACATCCTCGTGGGATGGCATATCTGCCGAATTGTATAGAATCACATCGTCCGGGGAGATTATTGATTCCATTTCGCTTCCTACGCTCTCAGTAGATCGGTATTACGGAAGCGTCAAAGCCGCGGATGGTGGAATGTGGATCGTGTTTCAGAACAATGGTATCAATTTGCAGCTCTATGACTCAGAACTCGAACTTGTTCGGTCAACGACAGTGGCCTCCTATGATTGGAAAGTAATGGAGATTGTAGATACGCATGTTGGCCTTATGGCAGCGTGCCAGATCCAAGAAAGCGTCAATGTATCACGATGCGCCTTACTGACTATGGATTATCAAGGCAATGTTCAGTTCGTTGACACGCTCTCGGTGCCAGTGATAGCTCAGGACAGTGTTAGCGTTTCTGACAATATTTATCACATGGCAGTCTCGTCGAGTGGTGACGTTTTCTTGACTGGAACGCGCTACTTTGAGAACTATTGGGGGGCGATATTTTCTTCCGATGGATTAGTCGTGAAAGCGGACAACGACGGTAACATTGAGTGGTATTGGGTTTTGGACGCGACGCTGCATGACCGTATAGACTCAGTTCTTCCACTCGCCAACGGCGGTGCGATTGCTTATGTAGATACTTTCCGCAGCGAGAGGAATCAGTTTGTTGAATTTTCTTCGAGCGGTGCGCCAACGTGGCGAGACGACTTGTCAAGTTGGTTTGAAGATTGGTCCGTTTACGGATTCATAAAGTCACTGTATGGAGCATCCTACGCTATCTGTGGACGATCTTTTTTTGAGGGTGTGGGTGCGGAAAATTTGGTTGTGTCATTGGACGAAATTGGCCAACCAATTTCGAGGATGACTATTCAAAATGGCATGGGAGTCAGCGCCTCCGCGTGGCTGTCTGATGGTTCTCTGGGACTATTAGGTTGGTATCCAAGCGATGCAATTCCACAATTGGCAGCGTTGGCGAAGATACAGTTTTGAGGAAAAAACGCTTTGACAAGGTCCTTCGCTACCCGCAGGATGACAAGTGGCTTGGGTTGGTTGGAGTGAGTTTGGGGTTGTGAACTCCTTTTTCTAGATCCTTCAGTCGCGGCGATTTCAGGATGACAACGCGCTTTTAATTTCTGATTGTGCTTCACGCGGGCGGAATGCCATCCGTCCCTACACCCGATACGTCTGAGAGCTGGCCATGAAAACAACAACCACATGGCTGTCGATGATTTTGCTTGCTGCAATTCCTACAATTTGCTTCGCACAAACTGAAGGCGAGAAGGAAGCGAATAGCGAGAGTTATGCTCAAGGCATACAAGCGGGTAAACTTCGTGCATCGGAGATATACTCTCCGGTCGGGTGGTCAATCGGGGGATTCGCAAGCGGATTTGCCTTTAATGTGATCGGCACGGGTGCAGCGGTCTTGGTCACGCGAGTGGTCAAAGAGCAACCTCCAAAGGTTGAGCTTTTTCAATTGGAACAGTTCTCCAAAGAGTATCAGGACGGATTTGTTTACGGATACAATCAGCGCGCGAAAGCCAAAGCAACGGGGTCGGCGCTTATTTGGGGATTAGTTGGAACCGCGACCATATTCGCATTGTTCGTTGCGTCGCCTAAAGTGGAATAGCATCCAGATTCCGGCAGGGTTGCGGAGGACCTTAACCCGGCTCGGCGAGCAGAGAGGTCCTTCAGCCGCGCAGCTTCAGGATGACAATGCGCTGGAGATTTGTGGTTTGCTTGACGCGGGCGGATTGCCATCCGCCCCTACAACTGACTTCTTACTATGAATGTAAAAGACCAAATCAAAGAGTATATCGCCAGCCAAGCTGAAGCGAAGCGTGCTGACATGCAGGAATTGCATCAGCTCATTGTTCGTGCTTTGCCAAAGTGTAAGCTGTGGTTCCTTGATGGTAAGAACAGTGAGGGCAAAGTTGTTTCCAATCCGAACATCGGCTATGGGGCTTACACCATAAAATACGCTGACGGATCAACCAGAGAGTTTTATCAAATTGGTTTGAGTGCAAACACGACTGGAATCTCTGTGTACATCATGGGCTTGAAGGATAAGACATACTTAGCCAAGACGTATGGGAAAACACTTGGCAAGGCAAGTGTAACCGGATATTGCATCAAATTCAAAAAGCTAAGTGATGTCAATGTTGATTTGCTTTTGGAAGCAATTAAATATGGGGTTGAGGCGACAGGATGACAATGCGCTTAGGTTGGTTGGTAATATTTTCGATTTTGATTTCTATTTAATACATTCTTCGTTCGCTAAACATTTTACCCCCCTTAGTCCCCCCATAGGAATGGGGGGAAACCAGAAAACCACATGCACACCACCGAATATTTTAATGACATGATGACGCGGGACGTGATGAACGATCCGCATACGTATTACCATCACCTGCGCGCGCACGACCCGGTGTATTGGAATGAGAAGTGGGGCGGCTGGGTGCTCACGCGGTATAATGATATCGTGAAGGTGCTGCGCGATCCGGCGGGATGGTCTTCACAGCGGATTAAGTATCTCTCAGAGGAGATGCGGCCCGGTGATGAAATCAAATTCAAACCGATCTTCGACGTCTTGGCCAACTGGTTTATCTTTAAGGATCAACCCGACCACACGCGCATCCGCAGGTTGTTGAACCCCGTGCTGACGCCGATCGCGCTCGAAAAATATGAGCCGCGCAT
>Ga0154020_10008650_pt1 | contig 11785 bp, 12 predicted proteins | sample Klosneuvirus_201_FD_109709 | JGI IMG/M metagenome (GOLD analysis project Ga0154020, IMG submission 109709) | Active sludge microbial communities from wastewater, Klosterneuburg, Austria - Klosneuvirus_20160825_MG | ecosystem: Engineered > WWTP > Aerobic digester > Activated sludge | place... | reverse complement strand
TCGCGAACAACCCCGCCGTGCGTTCGTTCACCCTGCAAAATTTTCATGTGGAACATGCACTTCGGAAGGAAAGCATCTTGGTGAACATGCCCGCGCAAGCCGTAGTACACCTTAGCAATGTCTATTGGAATTTCGGCCAAACTGCACCCGTGATCCGCTATGTACGTGGACAGCTCAACCTTACCGAAATTCCTTGGTGGATGAACAACTTTGTGATCGCAACGCGTGTGAACTCGCCTCGGATCAGCGTGTCCCATAGCCATAGCAAGCTGCAACTGGGCGCTCCAAATGAACGCACCAAATTGAAGGCGGGTTCCTTTGAATTGGTCGACCCATTGCCGGGTAATGATGTCTTGGTGACCAAGTTCATTACCATTACGGATCCCGCTTATTGATCGCGCCTACCGATCAGCTCCCAGATCGCAAATGATCTCATATGGCGCAAAAGAGAAGGGGTGCCTCATTTCGAGGCACCCCTTCTCTACATAAAGGTCAACTATTGAAACCTATGCGGCTGCCTCAGCCGTGTTTGGTAGGAGTTGGAAATCGCTCAAAACGACCTCGGTGATGTAGCGCATCGAACCATCCTTGGTCTTGTAGCTGCGGTGGACCAATCTGCCCTCCAAGGCCACGGGAGACCCCTTCCGCAAGAGACGAGCCACTGCATCTGCCGTATTGCCCCATGCCACAACGGTATGCCACTGGGTATCCGTTACACGTTCGCCTTGGGCATTGCGGTAACTGTCGTTCGTAGCCACTGAGATGCGGGCCACTTTACGACCTTCGGCCACCTCACGTACTTCAGGATCGAAACCGAGGTTGCCGATCAGGTGTACTTTGTTCTTCAGCGTGTTCATTGGAATTGGGTTTGTTTGTTTTACCGGGGCTTGTTCCCAACGGCGATGCAAACCTTCACCGGACAGCAAACCTTATTCGGTCGGTACCCATTTGTAATCGTTCATAGCTGTTTGCTGTCGTTTGTTCTGGGGGAAATTGTGACTGAATGAGGAAGGACGGTAGGTCAAACCACAAGTAGCGTAACTTGGGCATTGGCCTAGCACAAGCAGCGTTCGATCTTGTTTCGCTGTCTTGTGGGAGGTAAGGCCTACCTGATTTGGGAGAATTAAGTGAACAAGAACTCGTCCAGGGTTGCTTGGGCGGTAACCGACGCTGTCAGGAGGACCTGTATGCCCGGTACGCACGGCGTATGTACGCCGTATGTCTTCGCTATGCCCGGCACGAGCTCGAAGCCCAGGACCTGATGCAAGAGGGTTTTATTCGAGTATTCGAGAAGTTGCCTTCGTTCCGGATGGAAGGTTCGCTTGAGGGATGGGTCCGTAGGATAATGGTACACACCTCGATCAACCACTACCGAAAGAAAGCGTTCCAACAGGAGCGGTTCGGCATGGAGCACCCGCCCGAAGCACCCGTGGACCCCTTGGCCATGGATAATCTGGGTGAAATGGAGCTCATGGCCATTATAGCGGAATTGCCCGATGGGTATCGACATGTATTCAACCTGTACGCCATAGAAGGCTACGACCATTCGGAGATCGCAACTATGTTGGGTTGTGGCGAGAGCACGTCGCGGAGCCAACTCTCCAAGGCCAGGAACTACCTACAGAAGCGCATTGAACGTAAAGACATACTGCAATATGCGGGAAAAGCAGCCCATTGACGATCTCTTCAAACGAACCCTGTTCAACGCAGAGGTTACTCCACCGACGGCGGTGCGAAACGCACTTGGCCATGAACTGGGGTGGGCGGACACTACGCGCAGCGCAATGGGTCTTGTGCCTTTGCTTTTGCTTTTGCTGATCACGGGGCTAGTTGGTGCTGGTGCTGCCGTGTGGTCGTGGAACACCGATGAACAAGTTGGCTTTGTTGCACTTAATGAAACCAAGGCGTTGATGCCGAGGAATGTGGAAATTGTGACGGATGTAAGCGGGGGTGAAGTGACCCAAAGCCCCTTGCTGGTGACCGCAAATTCAGATCCCGACCATGCACGTGATCAAACGGCAAAAGCAACTGAAGGCGAGCCGGACCATGACAATGGATCAGTTCCAGCTGAACGTTCGCAAGGGTCCTCTACCGCCCGGCAAACATCATCTTTGAAGAAAAGCTTGGGGCAAGCCTCGCCCACTCAGGGCAATGACCACTCGGTCTTGAACACTGTAGCGACACGGAATACGCGAACCACAGATAACTCTGGGTCTGCTGCTGAACGTGCATCGGAACAGGTGGCTCAAGGTTCCACTTCTCCAACGGGTGAAGGAACACGTACTCCGACCCCCGTTCAATCCACCGACGGAGCGATCACTGCGGTATCACAAGGAACGGGAGATGCAAATCCAGTCATGTTGCAACCGGATCCACAGAACAGCGATCCATGGATCGGTTCAGGAACTTGGGGTCAAAATGATCTGGCGGCCCAGTATTTGGATCCGTTGACCATCGCGAATTTGCCAGAACTGTCCCCCGGCGACCTTGCTACACGTAAAATGCCGCTTCAGTATGTTCTGCCCAAGGGGACGTGGTGGATAGGGGCCTTTGTAGGAATGGGGATCGTTAGCGGACACTGGAAAGGGGATCAACTAGGTGACTTGGACCACGCAGAACGCTGGAGGTCCACGTTGCAGGGTGGGTTGCAATTAGGCCTTGTGTGGCGTAGTGGCTGGAACATCTCTTTAGGGCTTGGAGCCAGTCGTGTGAGAAGCGTGTTCAGGTACGATGAGGATGGACCGGTTTCCAATTTCTCCGAGGTGGATACAACATGGGCGAACAGCACGTTCGCAGGCTCCACTATTTACACGTGGAACATTGATACCCTTCAGGTCCAAAGAACAGGAGGATCCCTGCACCACGATGCCCGGAACCAATACACCGCCGTGCAAGTACCGATCACCTTGGGTTGGCATGGGGAGTTGCGCCGGATCAGGTATGGTGCATTCGCCGGTGTGTTGGCGTGGATCCCGACCCAACGCAATGGTTTGACCCTGCAACGCGATAACGCCGATGGTCCGACAAGTACGATCGCCCTGCAGGATAACAAGGTCCAAGATCGTTTCGGCATGCAGGTACATGGCACCGCTGGTCTTTCCGTGGGATATGCCATTACCGAACACTTCGATGCCTACGTCGAACCCATGGTCACTTCACCGATCTTCGGTAGTGGCAAGGGCGTAATGCCTTGGCTTACCCGACCAACGCTTCAGTTAAGGATCCAATATGAACTCTAACCGACTTTTCTGGGCCTTACTTTCATTGTTTGGGCTTTTGTCTCCTTCACCTTGTGCGGCCCAGCCCCTTTGCGCCGTGTTGCTTAAGCCAGCCTTCACCTATTCCACAAATGGCCTGGTCGTGCAATTGGAAGACAGCTCGCGCACATTCGGAATACAAGCCATCGCGACATGGGATTTTGGCGACGGGTCGGGTACTACGATGGATGCCATGCATTATTACCAAGAGCCAGGGACCTACGAGGTGTGCCTTACGCTTACCTCCTTGGATCTGCCTTGTGCCGTTACTAACTGTCGCTCGGTGGTCGTGGTTGCTTCCAATTGCGCTGCTCCGGTCAATGCGTATTTCGAATGGAGCCTTACAGGAACGAACGCGGCTACGTTCTATGATGCAACGCAACCGTTGGACGCGGCCAATACCCTGTGGGACTTCGGTGATGGGGTCACGGATCAAACCAATGCTCCATCGCACACTTGGTTCCTTCCAGGAGCGCACTTTGTGAGCCTAACAAAATGGAATGACTCCTGTGCAACGACCCATAGTGAATGGGTTGCTGTGGATGGGAACGTTACCACCTGCGCCCCTCCTGGATTGTTCTTGGATTTTGAGCCGAACTACACAGGAGCTGGCGTAGAATTCGTTCCCGAGATCGTAACGAACGATGTGGTACCTGCATTCTATATTTGGTCATATGGAGATGGCGTGATCGATACGACGTATTACGGTTACCATGTTTATCCAGATGCAGGACCATACCAAGCGTGCTGTTTGTTGGGGGCGGTGACCGTTCCGGCATTGGATTCATGTTTTGCGCTTACTTGCCGAACGATCTATCCATATTCAGCTACCGAAGTATTGGAGCTTACCGATGAGATTCTTTCTATTGCCCCCAACCCATTTACCGAAACTCTCCGGATCGATCTTGGGACCGAGGCAGGGACCACTGCCATCCAAATGATGGACATGGTGGGTCGAATGGTGTTGTCCGTGAACATCCAAAATGCAAGGAACGTGATGGTCCAAACGGGTCATTTACTTCCCGGTCCTTACGTGATGGTGATCAGCGGACCCGCCAAGGTCCAACGCGCTAGGGTCATCAAGTCCTCCAAATGAACAACGCCCGCGGCAGTTGCTACAGGCGTCGTTCATTTGGAGGTGTAGCCTCTCAAACCCCTTCCGCAACCTTGGCGTTCAGTAAGTGGTACTCGTTCAGGACCACCTCGCTCGTGTATCGCTTCTCACCCTCCTTGGTCTCGTAGGTCCGGTGTACCAAGCGGCCCTCCACGACCAGACCGGAACCTTTATGTACTTGACCAGCCAAGGTCTCTGCCAACTTGCCCCACACCACCAATGGGTGCCATTCCGTGTTGTCCTTCCATTCACCGGCCGGGGTCCTGTAACGCTCGTTGGTCGCAAGGTTCAACCGCAATACGGACTTTCCCTCGGCGTATTCTTTTAGTTCGGGGTCCGCTCCCAAGTGTCCGATCAGTTGCACCTTGTTCTTCATTGAAATATTCATTGTGGTCCGGTTTTTAGGTTAATTGTTGTTGACCGATGCAAAGGACCGGCAAGGGGTGGGCGGGATCCGGTCGATTTTCGTTTATAGGCGTTTGTACGCGTTGGCAGTCGTTTGTTGAACGAGTAGGAGGGTGTCCAAATCGTCAAGTCGGATAAGATCCTACCAGCAACCTCTTTCCTATCTTTGATCGCCCTTATGGATCGTGACCCGGGGGGCTAAGAAAATTTGACGCATGACCCACAAAGCTGACAAGATCCTTGTGCCGACCGATTTCACCAAAGTGGCCGATTGTGCCATGAACCACGCCATGACCGTTGCTGGCAGCACCGGCGCTGCTGTATTCCTGTTGCACGTGGTGGACAAGGCTTCGGTAGCGGATGAGGCACGCGTAAAACTGGGGATGGAGGCCGAACGGGCCAGAAAGTGGAACAACAAAGTATCAGTCACCCCGATCGTTCGGGTGGGTTCCATTTATGATGAGATCGGGGACGCCGCAGCTGAAGAGGGTGCTGGGCTCATTATCATGGGCACTCACGGCATGCGTGGTATGCAGTTCCTCACAGGGAGCCGGGCGTTACGCGTGATCATGGGATCAAGTGTTCCCTTTATCGTGGTGCAAGAGCGGAAGATCAAGGAATCGGGATACAACGATATCGTGGTGCCGTTGGATCTGCATAAAGAGACACGGCAGAAGCTTACCATCGTTGCGCAAATGGCGCAAACCTTCAAAAGCAAGGTGCACCTCATTACCCCTAAAGAAGATGATGAGTTCTTGCACAAACAACTGGTGAACAACATCACCTTTGCCGAGAACTACCTGCGCGAAAGGAATATTGAGCATGAAGCGACCATAGCCGATAGCGACAGTGGTGATTTTGTGAAGGCCGTGGTGAAGTATGCCAATGGGATCGATGCTGATCTGATCACCATCATGAACTTGACAGAGGGCAATATTTTCGGGATCCTCGGGGTGCCCTACGAACAGGAGATCATTGCCAATGAGGCCATGATCCCCGTTATGTGCATGAAGCCCATTGAGACCAGTGTGAACAGTGGCTGGACGATGCAAGGCTAATGGAACAGACCACTTGTTAGGCACGCATCCCGATCACCAGAATGTCGTCGACCTGCTCGTGACCGCCGCGCCATCCGTTGAAGGCCTGCTCAAGCATGCTGCTTTGCTGCTCAGTGGGATACCGACTGATCTCCACAAGTAGCTCACGGAACCGACGGTACATGTATTTCTTGCCTTGGGTACCTCCGAACTGGTCGGCATATCCATCGGAGAACAGATAGACCATATCCCCCTGTTCCAGCTTGATCCTGTGGTCGGTGAACTGCTGCCCGGGAAGCTCTATGCCACCGATCGGACGTTTGTCCGGTGAGAACTTGAGCACCTCTCCATTACGGACAACATACAAGGGCGAATTCGCGCCGGCATATTCCAGTACCATTCGCGTTGGGTCGTAGCTGCACAATGCCATGTCCATTCCATCGTGCATTCGACCTTCCTCTTGTCCATTGTTCAGTGCCGCGTATGCGATCGAATTGAGTTCCCGAAGAACCTCACTTGGTCTGGAACGCCCTTTTTCCTTCATCGCTTGGTTAAGACCATTGTGGCCGATCAGGCTCATGAAAGCCCCGGGCACGCCGTGACCCGTGCAATCAACCGCAGCGAACGTGATCTTATCATCCAATTTTTCCACCCAATAGAAGTCTCCGCTAACAATATCCTTGGGTTGGTAGAACACGAAGGATTCGGGCATGAGCTCGCGCATACGCCGAACCGGCGGGAGTATGGAGTCCTGTAGGCGACGGGCATATCGAATGCTGTCCGTTACGTTCTTGAGCAGCTCGTTGACCTCCCTGCTCGCCTTTTCCACTTTGTCCTTCTGGAGCACGACCTCCTCGGTACGCTCCTTCACCTTCATTTCCAACATGCGCTCACGTTGACCGAGCTCATCGCGCATCTTCAACAGGGCATGGCCGAGCATGTCCTTGTCGCTCAGTGGTTTGTACTCGGCATCAAAATTCCCGGCCGCCACGGCGTGTGAGAAGTCCGTGGTACGGCGTAGGCCAGCCACCAAGGAATTGAGTTCGTTGCTCATATCGCCGATCTCATCATTGGTCGTGCGCACCTCCTTGCTCGGAAACACGCCTTTTCCCAGTTCCTTCAATACGCGGTGCAGTCGTTGCACGGGCGTTACTATGCCGCGAATAATAAAGAAGCCGGCGACCGCTCCGAGCGCCACCAGGCCAATGCCCAAGTACAACACGATGAATTTCAAGGAGTCGAAGCTCCGGATCATACCGCTGCCCAGTGCTATCCGTTTATTCTCCTGCATGTCCAGTAATCGATCAAGATCGCCAAGGACCTTTTGCGTACGTTGATCAAGAAGCCCGCCTTCCTCGGCCAGGTCGTTGCGTTCCATGTGTACAAATGGATCACTATAGCTTTCCAAGGACGGTAGCAGGGTCTTGATCCGTTCGTGCAGGTCGAACAACGAACGCATGTCCGTAGTGATCTGGGCCATTAGGGCAACCTCTTGGTGGTCCCAGTCACCCATGAGCGTATCCAGGCGGTCCAACAATCGTGGAAGCTCTTGACTCGTTATGGCCACCAAGGTGGTCTTTTCCGGTGCATCCGTGCGGCTTTCAAGTAGGGCCCAATGCTTGATAAGCATATGCGAACCCACTGTCAGGTTGCGCAAACGAACCAATGCATCAACAGAGGGTGAATAGACCTGGGTTATCTGGTCGTTGATCGTTCGGCTGCGCTCAAGTGTTCTGTTCGTAAGCAACACCACCACCAAGGCGAAGAAAATGAATAGGCCGAAGCCCATCGCGATCTTGCGTCCGATGGTCAAGCGCACATTCCTCATGTTCCGTTCAACGGTCTTCCTCCGGAGGAAGTTCCTCAAATAGCTCGCGGAACTTGTCTGAGTTCTGCTGGTCCTGCAAGCTGTAGTAGATCCCCTCCAGTCCCAGCAAGGTTTCGCGACGGGTAGGATCCATATCGTGGGCCTTTAGCATGTAGGGCAATGCTTCTAGGAAATGCTCACGACTAGCGGCTTGTATCTCCAGAATTGTCGGTATCTCATCATCGGCATTGATCCTGCGGATCTTATACACCCCGCGATTGAAATAGAGGGTGGCCAAATTGTAATTCGCGCCATAGTTCTCGGAGTCCAAATCCAGCACTTTCTTGTACGCCTCAATGGCCTTGTCGAAGCGATCTATCGCCGTCCGGTCCTGGTTAAAACGTTTTGTATAAACGGTTCCCAGTGCGTTGTTGAACTCCACTTCCCGGATAGCCAAGTCCGCCTTCGGATCCAAGCGATATACTGATTCCTTGTATTTGCTGAACATGACCAAGGCTCTTTCGTCCTCCATGTCATTCAAGGCTTTCGCTGCATCATTGAAGTAGGTCCGAGCCAGATAGTCGTAGGCCTGGGTCGCATTATCCCGATAAGTACCCACTGTATCCAGCGCAACACAGGTGTAAAGACTGGCCACAGCCTCATCGCGCAGGACGTCGCCTTCGCCTATCTCCGCCGTGCCTTTGTAAAGGTCTTTGTAAACGAAACCACGCAACAACCACGCTTCGGGGTCCTCCCTGTGTCCATCGGTCTTAACGGCTTCATCAATAAGCGTTCGGGCTGCCGCCGCATCACCCGCTTGGTACTTCCGAAGAGCCTCTACCAAGGGGTCCCCCTGCGCTGTGGCGAACGACGCTACAACGGTCAGCAGAACGGCTATGAGGATGCGCTGTACCATGTTCATTCTTCCACGCGCTGTGCAAGGTTCTTCAAGGTAAGACCCATGACCAGCCCATGCTTTTGCGCATTGATCATGCTCATCTCATACTTCAACAAATTGTCCACCTTCACAAAATTCACTACTGCACCATCTTCCAAGGCTCCGGCATATTCCGTTACGACCATGGTCGGCTTTCCTGTCATTCGCTTGTAGATATCCGGCAATAAGGCCAAGTCGCTTCGACCCACGAAAAGGATGTGACAACTTTCCACATCGGCACTGCGGGGCAATTTCCGGATCTCTATGGGCTGCTTTCCAATGGTACGTGTTCCGTATTGCTTGATCAGTTCTTGGTACAAGTTCTCACTTCCAATGATCCCGATCACGAAATTTCCGCTCCGCTTCGACGTATCCTTCCACTCCACCAGCTTGGCAATGTTGTACAAGTAGTTGGCCTGAAGGATGGCCGTGGTGTCCTTCTCCGCATCACGGGGTTGCTGTGGAACCGTGGCGAACAGGAAGAATGGCGTGAGCAAGAGTATGCGGAGGAGCCGAGTGGCGGGCATCGCGCAGGGCGTAGCTTTGGCGCCATGCCTAACCGATCGCGTGCCAGAACCAAACTCCATGCTGCAAAGTAGCGGCGTAGCCACCCTGTGCTTCGCGGTCTTATTGGGCATCTGTCAACATGTGGGTGTTGAAGCACAAACGACCGCCGACCGCATGAATGCGTTTGAGGGGGTGGCTGGTAAAAGCACTATCGCCTATGAGCGATTGGCCTGGGCAACTTCTCATATCGGACATCGACTTACTGGAAGCGTTAATGGTGCAAGGGCAGAGGCCGCGGCCGATAGCATCTTCCATGCGGACGGCTTGGATACCGTTTACTCGCACCCCTTCGAGGCGGATGCCTGGTCCCGGGGGTCAGTGAAGCTGACCATTGGCGATGGAAAGGGGTCGCGACACATGGCGTGTGTTGCATTGGCGAACACCCCGTTGGACTGTTCAGTGGAAGCAACGCTTGTTGATGCCGGGAACGGCTTGCCGGTCGATCTGGAACGGATCAGAGATAGGGCCAAGGGTGCTGTGCTCTTGGTGAATATCGGCTTGGTGGCCGGTACGGAGGGAAGCGTGAACCTGCATAGAAGTGAGAAAGCATCGCTCGCACAAAAGGCCGGTGCCATAGCCATTGTTTTCGTGAACCAGGTCGAAGGCCATGTGCTGCTTACGGGCACAGCATCGATCGATGGTAAGCTCATCAGCGTACCAGCTGCATGCATTGCAACGGAAGATGGGGTTGACATTCGGGCGCAATTGGCGGATCAACAATACCTGACCGCCCGGCTGGAAATGCACAACACCAGTGATCGCGTTGTCGCGCGGAACATCATCGCCGAACTCCGAGGGACCGAGCATCCGGATGAAGTGATCATTGTAGGTGGCCACCTTGATAGCTGGGATCTGGCCACCGGCGCTACCGACAACGGTCTTGGGTCCTTCTCGATCCTTGATCTGGCGCGCGTAATGGCCAGCATGCCCTTTCGACCCCAACGCACCGTTCGCTTTGTCCTTCTCATGGGTGAAGAGCAAGGTTTGTTGGGTTCTCGCGACCTTGTGTCAAGCTATACCCGCTCCGGAGAGATCCAAAAGATCCGCTGCATGATCAATTTGGACATGAGCGGAAACCCACAAGGCTTCGGGGTTGCAGGACCAGGGAACTGGCACGAACTTGTCACCGGCCTTTGCCAAGACATCCGCTCGTTGGACAGCGCATCCTTCGAGGGTAGGACAAGTTCTGATGTTTGGTTGCACAGTGATCACCAACCTTTTCTACTCGCAGGCGTTCCGGTGCTCTACCCGCTTAGTGATCTTGGAAAGCACGTATACGGCTGCTACCACAGCAATTGCGACGATATCCAACTTGTGGAGCCAAAGGCCATGACCAACAATGTTCGCTTCGTGGGTGCGTTGGTGATCGCCCTTGCTGCAGCGAACGAGTTACCTGAACATTTCACCCCCGAGAACCTGAGAACGCGATTGATCGACGCTGGACTGGAGGGGCCCTTGCGCATAGGAGGCGACTGGCCTTGGAATTGAATGGAACGCACATGCCAGCTCTGAGGCCGTCGCACGATATCACCCTATTTTCGCCGATCTTTCCAACCCCTTTCCCCGTGGACCTCACATTCGATAAGCGCTGGCGCGACCTTGTGAAGAAGCTATCCGATCGATTCGATGGCGGCACGTTGGACCTCAATGCCATCCTCTTCCTCATCGGTGTCCAAGAACTGGGACAACATGCCCGCGATTTCAAGAAAGATGAGAAGGTGGGCTTGATGCATATCGCCATCTGCGTGGTGCTCTTGCCCTACGGTTATTACAAGGAGCTAGGTCGCGATGCCGATGGTTGGCCGCACTTCGAACCCGCCAAAGAGCTACCACCGCTGGCCTCGGCAGAGCAGGAGCGGCTAATGAAGGAAGCCGTGTTAGGGTATTTTGAGGAAGGAGAGTAAGACCCAAGTCACAAGACTCAAGTGTCAAGAAGTCAAGTTGAAGAAATAGAGAAAGACGGGATCGGGTACAACGTAGGGGCGGTAGATCTTCCGCCCGCAGTGATACCCGAATAGAGAAAGGCGGGATCGGGTACAACGCAGGGGCGGTAGATCTTCCGTTCGCGGTGATACCCGAAGTGATCAGTGTTCCGATCGGGGGCGCGGAATGACGTGTTGAATTGTCCAAGAACGGACGTGCGACCCCTTTTCAGTCCGTGCGCAAGATCTTGCGCCCCTACTGCGGTGGGATCGGCTGCATCACCAACGTTTCTTCGTTGGTCTCCTCCTCCAGGATCTTGATCACCCCTTCCGCATAGCTGCTGTCCTTGAAGGTTAGGATGTCCATCACGGCAAAGCCGGCTTGGCCTTGCTCGAACAGACCGGAATAATCGAACTCCACACGACCCGCGCCATTGGTCATGCCCTCTTTCAATAGGCGACTTAGCTCAGCACGCGGAACTGCCGGGTTAGCATAGAGCTTCACATACGCACTATCCACCGGGTAGCCGTCGGCGTCATGCACAGTTATGATGGCCGTGGTGGGCTTTTCCTTATTGCACGCAGCGAATACGAAGGCGAGCACGGCTACCGTCAGTGCGCTGGTAAGAACGCGTCGGAAGGTGGTTGTTTTCATTGGGTTACTTTTGATCGCGTAGGCCAAGGCCCGAGGGTAAGGATGTCAAATGTAAGCAAGGGAAGTATCATCGGGCCATTGACC
>Ga0154020_10008648_pt1 | contig 11787 bp, 9 predicted proteins | sample Klosneuvirus_201_FD_109709 | JGI IMG/M metagenome (GOLD analysis project Ga0154020, IMG submission 109709) | Active sludge microbial communities from wastewater, Klosterneuburg, Austria - Klosneuvirus_20160825_MG | ecosystem: Engineered > WWTP > Aerobic digester > Activated sludge | place... | reverse complement strand
AAGCGAACTTATCATCAATGTCTACCATCCTAAGGCGATAATAAATATAACCATCCAGGAAAGATGCATCTGTGTATTGATAAGCATTTGCAGCAGACCCGTTACGGGCATTCACAGAACCTATGCTTGTAAAATTCACCCCATCGTAACTTCTTTCAATTTCAAAATTCCGGAGGTTTAATTCATCAAAGGTTGTCCATCTTAACACATTTGTATTCCCCTGAGAAGAAACGGCAAATGAATTCAGTTTGAGTGGCAGTGCACCACATTGAGGGAACAATTTAGAAGAATCGATATTTGACAAACCATCTTTATCTGTTACAGTTAATGTAACAAACCAGGAATAGTCATCACCGTTACATCCAATCCTGGAAATAACTGCATCGGTAACCTTGTTGGTGTCAATTGGTTCTATATGTATATGATTGTTATGCCTGAGTGTTGTTTGCCATACATACGTAAGGTTAGCGGGTGTGTGTTCTGCATCTGAAACAACAGCAGTAAGTGAATAGGTAGAATCCTGCCCTACCCGGTAAGTAGAATTATTTACAGGGCTTGTAATGGTAACATTTGGCGGAGTATTGTTAATTGAAATGATGAGGCTGTCGGTACCGGTTGCCCCCAGGTTATCCGTTACAGTTAGTTTTACTACAAATTTCTTTGGTAAGGAATTACCCGAACTGAAACTATGTGAAGGGTTGGCTGCAACAGATGCGGGTGATCCATCTCCAAAATCCCAGCTATAAGAAGCAATTGAACCATCATTATCAAATGATTGGTTGCCGGTAAATAAAACATTGAGCGGACCGGGGCCATAAATTTTATCAGAAATCAGTTTAGCATGTGGCGACTGGTTACCACCGAATTGAATCTTCCTGATTACATTGGTAACAACATCGGTACAATACAGGTTGCCATCTTTTGGGCTTAAGCTCAGGTGAACGATGGCTCCTATATTGGTAGCAAAATCTGAAACGGTCTGAACCTTGTCAGTAAAATCAATTGTTATGTTTTTTATCCAGTTTCCTCCATAATCGGCAACAAAATAAGTATCGTTATACTGAAGCGGAAAACCAGTACCGTTATACCAGCATCCGCCTGTTGCAGAATTTCCCCTGAATGGAATTCCGGGTACGCCTGAAGCAGGAGTTCCTATCTGCCTGATCACATAATTATTCCCGCTGAACACGGCAACCCTGGCACTGTCTTCCAAATGTTTCCAGTCAAGAGCAGGAATGCGGTGGAAGAACCTGTTCTCATTAGCGCTGGCGATAGGAACTGAAGGATTACAGGGATTGTAAATTGTATGAATGTTATCGGCTGTTGCCTGTTTGATAAGATCTTTGAATTTGAAGAAAGGCTCAGTACATCCGCCAATACCATTCAGTGGATTGGGTTCATCTTTGTTTTGGATATTTATAGGGAAATAATTTGCTTCTGCGTTTAACCCTTCGAATAGTGGCCATCCTAAATTGGAAGCGGCTTCCTTTATAATTGTTAGTTCTTCTACATCACCCCATCCCACATCAGATACATAAATTTCACCAATATCACCTGTTGAAGGATTTGTGGAACCTGTATTGGGCCTCATGGTGAATTTAAAAGGATTTCTCAAACCCATTGCCCAAACCCTTGATTGTGGAGACCTTGGAGAACCGGCATTGTAAAAAGGATTGCTGCTTACTCCGTTTCCGGTTACAGGATCAAGCCTTAATATCTTTCCACTTAGAGAATTTAATATCTGGGAACGGTAAGAACCTACATTTTCATTTGCCCGGATAATTCCATCTGTAAGGGCCTGGGCATAATAACTCATTGGTTCGCTGCCATAATCTGTAGCATCATAACTTGCTGCATCACCACAAGATGCCATCAAAGTTCCATCAGCAGCAAAAGCCAGTGATCCTACTCCGTGTGATTCATACAATATAGGAATACCGGTTGTTTTTGTTTCGCCTACCAAAATAGTACGTGATGCAGGAACCACTACTAAATTTCCGAGTGTGGTTGTTGTCTGGTAGCGGGTTATTCGTCCTATGGTAGCTGCATAATAAGTGTTTGTATTTGCGTTATATGAACCTGTTCCAAAATTCAACAGGTGATGCCTGTCTACCACGTAACTTAAATATATCAGACCATTTACATCAAAATTGGGGTCAAGGGCAAATCCGAGCAGGCCATGATCACGCCAGTTTCCAACTTCAGGTGATATGTCAATTACGGCAGTAGCTTGCTTGTCATAAGTATTGGTTCCATTATTCCAGTTACAAACAAAAACCTTTCCTGCCTTCTCCCAAACAAACATCTTTGTTCCATCATTATTGAAAGTTGTGCCTATTGGAGAGGTCCAACCACTCATGTCACTGAAAGAAAAACCCGCAGGCAATGTTTGTGCTACAGTAATTTGAGAAAAACAAACAACAATAACTATGAAAAGCAACTTCCGGAATGAACTTATACTAAACATCTGTCAGATTTTTAATTATATACATGTTTCGGGATGAATATATCCCTGGTTTAATTATAAAATAAAGGAAATTAAATCTAAGGTTTTCCACTCCTTGAACGAAGCCGGATATTGCATATAACTTATAACGTTTTTTTGCGGGGAAGGGTTCAAATCAAGTTATAATATTCCGCAATATACTTCAAATTTGCAGAATATAGAAGCGTTAGACCAAAATCACAATTTATTAACCATTGATTATATATGGTATTTTTATAATAGAATAATATTCTAATACATATAAAAATTATTTTAAAATCAGAAATTTCTTACTGTCATTTCCACTCTCCTGTTTTTTGCAAGTCCGGCTGCTGTTTTATTATCTGCAACAGGCTTAGATTCACCATAACCAGTTGCATTGGTCCGTGTTTCAGGTACGCCTTTGCTTACCAGGTAATCTTTAACAGATTTAGCACGGTTATCAGAAAGTACCTGGTTTTTAGCATCATCCCCCTGAGCATCCGTATGGCCATCGATCTGGATCTGGAAAAGATCATCAGATTTTACAATCATAGCAACTTCATCAAGTGATTTATAAGATTTTGGCAACAATTTAGCACTGCCTGTAGCGAAGAATACGTTTTTAGCAGCCATATTTACTTTTTCAATAACTTCTTTGGTTATCTCCGGACAACCCTGGTTACTTGATGGACCAGCACGATTAGGGCATTTGTCTTCTTCATCATTTACACCATCACTGTCAGTGTCTGGTACCGGGCAACCCTGGTAACGGGCAACACCTTTAACAGAAGGACATTTGTCCTGCTCATCATTTATTCCATCTCCATCGGTGTCGGGAATAGGGCAACCTTTATATTTTGCCAGTCCGGCAACATCAGGGCAGGAATCGTTATTATCAGCAATACCATCACTGTCTTTATCGGGGCAACCCTGTAAAGCCGCAACACCAGCAACATCCGGACAAATATCAACACTATCAACAACCCCATCTCCATCGCGATCCAGCACAACAACAGGCACAGGTATCACTTCAACAACTTTTGCTTCAGGCCTTTTCTTTAAAGAAGCAGCAACACCAAAACTGTGGTAAAAATGATAGGCACCATTTTCTGTAAATGGAATTCTGTATTGTGAATTTGCCAAAAAGAAGAAATTATCAAGGATCTTCCACTGTAAACCTACTCCAACAGGTGCAAATGCACTGTAATATCCTTTGAATTTTGATCCACCTAAACCTACCGTTACGAATGGGTTCAGGCAGTATTTATCAGAAAGCATTTTCAGGTTGGCTGTTGCAGCGGCTTCCATTAACAAGAATTGCTGGCTATTGGCCGCTTTATTTGGAACCGGGTAACTTACAAAAGACCCGGATAAAGTGCCTGCAAAATCAACTCTTTCGCTCAATCCCTGGATATAACTCAGGGCAAGGCCCGATGTCATTCTCTTTGATTTAGCAAAATTTTTATCTTTTATAACATTGGCGAGCCCTACACTTCTGATGTCTGATGCTGTTTGAAAATCGTTAAAGAATAACTGGATACCCAAAGTTGGTAGTTTCTTGTAGCTGTTTTGACCATACGTAATTGTGCAAACAATCAACGTAATAATTGAAAGAATTAATTTCTTCATAATGGTTGGTTTTGTAAACGTGGCAAAAATAGCTGCTTAGATTGAAAACGTGAAATTATTTACAAACATATTTATTCATACATGTGAACAGAAAGGTATTGCTTTTTGCCTTCAAATAGAGTATTTAAACATAAATATGGTTTATGAAATGTTCAACAGCAGAAATCTACGCATTTGTATGTATTTTTTCAATATCCTGTTAAGGTTACCAAATATGCCCCGGAGATTTAAGTCTTTGTTTGTTTCTGTGAATATTTTATTTATCCAACACTTCAATTTTTACCCGGGTAAGTCCCTTATGAATATAATCAAGTTTTTTTGCCCCGGCCCGGGTAAGATCAATAATTCTCCTTGTTTTGGTATGGAGCCGGTCGTTTGTTTTAACTATGATAGATTTGCCGTTTTTTAAATTGGTAACTTTTACCCAGGTACCAAGAGGTAAAACATTGCAGGCTGCAGTAAGTTTTTCATGGCTAAAAATTTCTCCGCTGGCTGTTTTTCTACCATGAAATTTATTGGCATAGTAACTTGCCTGCCCATATAAAATTCTGCCCGTTTTCTTTTTTTGTACGTTTTCCTTTTTATTAATCCCCCGTTGGGCATTAACGGATGTAACAATAAAGCATGACAGGAATAAAAAACACATCCATTTCAATAAAATATATTTTGTGGCTTTTAATTTCATTTCCAGGTTTAAAATGAATATTTGCTTTTTGCAAAAAAATCAGCTTTGGCTTTTTTATCCTCGCCATATATATCATCGTAAAACTTTATGCTGCCATTAACTGCTTCACATCCAAAGTAACGGATAAATATTGGAATTTGATATTGCACCGGAATATGATGCTTTTGTTTATTGGCTATCCAGCTGGTAATGGAATCAGTATTGTAATTTAATGAATCTTGTGTGTTTGCCTGAACACTGTCTTTTCTTGCAATAAAAAAAGCAAGTTTTTCCCAATCCTGCACACGCACACATCCATGACTGAGGGCACGCATTTGTTTTTTAAAAAGGTAACGCTGGTTTGTATCATGCAGGTAAACAGCAAAGGGATTTTCAAAATTAAATTTTATCACGCCCAATGCATTACCATCGCCACTACCCTGTTGTATTTTATATGGAATGCCCTTTGAATACTTTTCCCAGTTAACTGTATAAGGATCTATCAGTTCTCCGTCTTTATTATACAGGTTAAGGCCTTTCCTGTTCAGGTAGCCAGCATTTTTTTTGAGTGCAGGTAACATTTCTTTTCTGATGATACTGGATGGAACTGTCCAGGTTGGGTAAATAACCAGGTCGCTTACCATACTTGTTATAAAAGGAGTGGCTGTTTCGGGTTTTCCGCAAATTATCTTTGATGTAAATACTATGGTATCGGCATCCCACACATGCAGGTAATATCCCGGCAGGTTAACCCAAATATATGTTTCCGGCATTTTTAGCGGCAATTGTTTATACCTGTCGAGCGTTACTGCAATTCTGAAATACTTTTCTATATCAGTATTGTTCAGATGCTTTATTAATGAAGCTGTAATCTTTCCATCGGGATTAATTTTTTTCCGCAACTGGTATTTCCTGATTGCGTCTGCCAGCTTGGAAGAATCTATATCCTGCAGTTGATCTATGATCGCCGACTCTTTTAATCTTGCCAGTAATTTTTTCACAAAAAGCAGGGAATCATTTTTATCATCTTTTTTGTAGGGATAATTAACAAAAGTATAAGTGCGTGTATCCATACTGTCTAAAAAATTTGGGATGCCGCGCTTTAGTGACCAGTATCCGGGGTTAACCGGCTGTACAGACTTGAATATGCTATCCGGGATTTCCCCGTTCATCAATCTTGTAAGATTTTTTGCAAAAAAGTGATCGTATTTTTCTTTGTCGTTTTTCCAGGCCTGGCTGTCGGGTTGAAGTCTTCCCTGGGCAAGATCCTGTATAAGATGCATAAAGGCATCCGTAAATAATAGCTCGGCCTGCGACCACAATGCAGCATTCATTCTTTTCACAGAATCTTCATCAAGCGTTCGTTTAATTGCCTGAATGCCGGAAAAATGATAATCTTCTTTAAACAAACCATTTTCAAGTGAATGGCCCAGGAAATGAATGAGCCCTTCAGCAGAAGCCGCCCATTTTCCATTAGTGCTCCAAACCGGTTTATCATCATTTAAAGCGTAACTACGATCAAGCACTTTAAGAAAATTCAGTTGAAAACTATCATGGATTATTCCTGTATGAACGTTTGCCTGATTGAGCTGAAGCCTTATGTTCTTTTGAATCAACAAGTGCAGGGAAGCAGGATCTGCAGCTATATTTTCATCCTGTTTTTTACCGGATTGTTTACAGGCTGTAAGAAATAGCATGATAAGCATAAATCTGAACAGCACAAACAAATTACAGGGATGCATAAAAGGGTAATTACGTATCTTGAAATTAAGAATATTTTTTTCATAGTTCCGGGAAAATTAAAAATACAGTATGTATCATATAAAAAAGGTGCTGGCATTTGCTGTTTTATACTTCATATCAATACCTGTTTTTACGCAAGACACCCTATTAAATAAGTATGGGCTTTGGGTTATTGGTGATGCAGCCATATTAAAGAAAACCATTGCAGATAACCCGGCAAAAAAAATGATCCCGGTAAGTGCCATGATCCCTTCTGCCATCATTGATCTTAAATATGCAGATACAGGGAATTTTATGCACCAGAAATTATATCCGGCGCTTACAACTACTTATCTAAGGCGGGCAGCATTGATAGCACTCACCTATGTTCAGGCTGCATTACAAAAAAAGAACCTTTGCATCCGGATTTGGGATGCCTACAGGCCGTATTCCGTTACAGAAAAAATGTGGGAACAGGTTATGGATGACCGTTATGCTGCCAATCCTGCATCGGGAAGCGGACATAACAGGGGCATTTCAGTTGACCTTACGATCACTGACCTTTCAACCGGGAAAGACCTGGATATGGGAACCGGTTTTGATAATTTCAGTGATACAGCCCACCATGATTTTAAAGATTTACCTGCCCAGGTAATACAAAACAGGTTATTACTAAGAACATTGATGGAAAAGCACGGATTTATTGCATTGGAAACAGAATGGTGGCATTATTATTTACCAGATTCAAAAACATATGAGTTGCTTGATATTTCTTTTGAAGAACTATCCCGTATTGAATAATAAATAATTATAGTTTTCCTGCCTTGAAATGATCATTTCAAATTTCCCGTAGAATATTAATTTTATTTTTGAATAGCAGTTATTGTGAGATTATAATTATATTATTGAATTATTACTAACTGATTTAGATTGCTTCGTTCCTCGCAATGACGGAATTATTCCAAATTTTCAGACTGATTCGTTCTCAAATTATTAATTTGCAACCATGAAGTATTACATCATTGCCGGTGAAGCCAGTGGCGACCTTCATGGAAGCAACCTGATAAAGGAATTACATAAACTCGACAACAAGGCTGCAATCAGGTGCTGGGGCGGAGATAAGATGGAATCGGCCGGTGCTACACTTGTTAAACATTATCGTGATCTTGCTTTTATGGGTTTTGTTGAAGTAATTAAAAACCTGCCAACCATTCTGCAAAATATTAAAGCATGCAAAAAAGATATCCTTGCCTTTAAACCAGATACTTTGATCCTTGTAGATTATCCCGGATTTAACTTAAGGATCGCAAAATGGGCCCGCGTGCATGGTTATAAAGTGATCTACTATATTTCTCCTCAAGTGTGGGCATGGAAAGAGAACCGTGTGCATGCCATAAAAAGGGATGTAGATAAAATGCTTGTCATACTTCCTTTTGAAAAAGATTTTTACCGGAAATGGAATTATGATGTGGAATATGTTGGCCATCCATTGGTGGAAGTTATAGATGATTTTAAAGCGAAGCATTCAAATTCCAAACAAAAAAATCTTAATGGGATTAATGATGATACACCTGTTATCGCTTTATTACCAGGAAGCAGAAAACAGGAAATTTTAATTAAACTTCCTATTATGCTGGAAGTAGCCGGAGAATTTCCATCATACAAATTCATTGTTGCTAAAGCGCCCGGTTTACCTGCATCATTTTACGATGAATTGATGAAACCTTATAATAATGTGAGCGCTGTAGTTAATCAAACATATGAATTGTTAAACACAGCCAATGCAGCATTGGTTACCAGCGGAACAGCAACATTAGAAACAGCCTTATTTGAAGTTCCGGAGATCATTTGTTATAAAGGAAGTAATATATCATACCAGATTGCAAAACGGTTAATAAAGATCAGGTTCATTGGATTGGTAAATCTTATCATGGATAAGGAAGTTGTGAAAGAACTGATACAAGGTGACCTTACCAAAGAAAAAATTGTAACAGAATTAAAGAAATTATTAGAAGATAAAGAAAGGCAGGAAATATTAAGATCTGATTACAGGCAATTAAAAAACCTGCTGAGTGAAGGTGGCCATGCTTCAGCCAATGCTGCAAAAAGCATTTTCCTGTTCCTACAAAAACTACACTAACGCAACAGCAGCTTAACTACAATAATGATCATAGCCAGCAGGAATAGTATTATTGACAACCTGTTGATCCCGTGCATGTACTTCATCCATTGTGTAGGTTTTTCATTGGGATCCCTTTTTTTTATGTACAGATATTCTGCAACCTGCCTTAATACACTCATGTTTTTTCAATTTATCCGAAAATATAGCATTTACTTTTAAACAAAAAGACTTGTTAAAGGTTTTATGATAGTAAAACTATTTAGTTTAAACTTACGTACTTCAATAAAAATATATGAAACCCATACTTGCTTTTTTATCTGTCATTTTTATGGTATTCGGCTGCGAAGCTCAAAAAACAGGTAAAACCAATACAAATAAAGGTTATGAAGTAACCAAAACTGATGCGGAGTGGCGCAGGCAACTTAGCGCTATTCAGTTTGATGTAACCCGCAAAAAAGGAACAGAAGCCGCTTATAGTGGCATTTACTGGAATAACCACCAACAAGGCACTTATAATTGCATTTGTTGCGGATTGCCATTGTTCAGTTCTGCTACAAAGTTTGAAAGTGGTACCGGCTGGCCAAGTTTCTGGCAACCCATCAGTTCTAAAAATATAGAAGAACTGGATGATAACAGTTATGGAATGACAAGAACAGAAGTAAACTGCATGCGCTGCGGTGCTCACCTTGGTCACGTTTTCAATGACGGGCCAAAACCAACCGGTTTAAGATACTGTATGAATTCTGCATCACTTAATTTTGTAAAGAAACCAAAGAACTGACTTTATTAAGCAAGGAAACAAATTTTAATTTTTGGAAAAAGAAATTAATAAAAAACAAAATAGCTCCCCGGATTCCGGTTGCGATTCAACATTATTGCTGATCAGGGGTTTTGATATCTTTTCCAATCTCACCGAAGCAGAATATGAATCGCTAAACCTGGTACATAATTTTATTGAAGCAGGCAAAGGTGATTTTATTTATTTCCCTTCTCAAAACCACCGGAAATTATACTTCATGAAAAAAGGTTTTATCAAGATCGGTTACATTGATGAAGCTGGCAATGAATGTATAAAAGAAGTAATTCAACCCGGTGAAGTATTTGGACAACTTACTCTTGAAAAAAATGCGTTACAAGACGAATTTGCTCAAGCTTATAAAAGCGAAGTCAGCCTTTGTGCTTTCGATATTGAAGATTTCCTGGTATTGCTTGAAAAGAAGCCGCAGATGGCGATTGCCTTCAGTCATCACCTGGGAAAAAAAGTTAGAAAAGTGGAAACCAGGCTGCAAAACCTGCTTAATAAAACTGTGCTCAGCAGGCTGATCAATTTGCTGATCCAATTGATACCTGTTGAATCTGGTGCTGTTAATTCTGCTTCCATTGACCGGTTTCTAACACATGATGATATGTCAAAACTGATCGGCGCTTCCAGGCAAACTGTAACAACCACTATTGCTCAATTGGAAAACCAGGGACTTATCAGTATCCAAAAAAATAAGATACATATCCCAAATATTGAATTGTTAAAAAAAGCTGCATTGTCACATAGCTGACCTTTTATAAATTTCTTATCAAATAATTTTACAGAACCCTGATCACATTAGTTATATAACTACATGTAGTTGTAATTACTTAATTAAACCTATTTTATGAAAAAGAACAATATTTTATTATTGATCGGCATTTCATCAATCATTGCATTTGATTCCTGCAAAAAAGCATCAACAGATTTTATTGATGAAACACTTAATTCAGATACAACAGCTGTTTTGAAGTTTTCCGGCGATTTCATTTCTGGCCCCTATGGTACTGTTACAGGATCAGCAAAAGTATATCTTAAACAGGGTTCCTACACAGTAGCACTGGAGAATTTCAACAGCAGCAATGGCCCTGATTTGAAAGTGTATATTTCCAAAGAACAAATGCCGGTGAATTTTATAAAACTAGATAACCTCAGATCAATAAATGGCAACCAGTTGTATGCAGTGTCCGGGAATCCCGACTTTACTGTTTACAAATATGTGCTGATCCATTGCGAACAGTATAACCATTTATTTGGAAGTGCTGTGTTGCAGTAAACGAATGTTACAACTACGGCATAAAACCTGTAAATTGTAACGGATGAAAAAGATCAGATATAAACATCCGTTAGCTATCCGATGGTTACACTGGATCAATTTTCCCATTCTTGCCATCATGGTTTGGAGTGGTTTGCTTATCTATTGGGCAAACGATGTGTACAGATTGGGGTGGGGTGACCGGACGATCCTTAAATTTTTTCCCGATTCATTCAATAAAGCGCTCAATATTCCATTCCGGTTGGCTGAGGGCATGAGCCTTCATTTTGTATTCATGTGGTTATTTATGATCAACGGATTGCTTTATTTTTTTTACCTGCTATTTTCAAAAGAATGGAAGCAAATTTTTCCGGCAAAACATGCTTTTAAAGAAGCGTGGCAGGTATTGCTGCACGACCTCAAAATAAAAAAATATTTACCTCCGAAAACGAAATACAATGCGGCGCAGCGCATAGCATACAGCGTTGTGTTGTTCATGGGTTTGGGAATGATACTAACCGGTTTCGCAATATACAAACCCGTTCAGTTAAACTGGCTTTGCAACTTACTTGGAGGATATGAATGGGCAAGGGCCGAACATTTTATACTAACGATTGGATTTGTACTTTTCTTTCTTATACATGTGATACAGGTAATACTTGCAGGCTGGAATAATTTCCGAAGTATGGTAACCGGATTTGAAGTGGAACCTCATTCTGAAGAAACAAATAAACAAAGCAGCCCCGATAATAATAAAAACAGTTAAGCATTTTCAATATTTATTAATGGAAGTTAAAACGCAAATAATAACAGAAAAACAAGTTAGGAATAAAACGCTGCTGTCTTTTTTCTTTTTCTTTGTTTTTATTGCAGTGGCATTTGCGGGCTGGCAATGGTTAAACAGTCAGCCAAAAGATCAAGGTACATTAAAGCCGCTCAGAAAAGTACTGGATGCCAATGAATTTGTATTCATCAATTTCTTTAGTAAAAATAAATTTGCAAAAACATTTCCAAAAAGTATGGCAGCCCCGGTGGTTAGGGTTAATGGCAGCGCGGGTTTGAAAAGTGAATTCAATCCCGCAACATGGAAACTGACATTGATTAGAAATCCCGGAGATACACAGTT
>Ga0154020_10008647_pt1 | contig 11787 bp, 9 predicted proteins | sample Klosneuvirus_201_FD_109709 | JGI IMG/M metagenome (GOLD analysis project Ga0154020, IMG submission 109709) | Active sludge microbial communities from wastewater, Klosterneuburg, Austria - Klosneuvirus_20160825_MG | ecosystem: Engineered > WWTP > Aerobic digester > Activated sludge | place... | reverse complement strand
GTGGTGCTGGAAGAGAAGTCCATCTCCAAGGTGCACGTGGCCATCAAGCGCATTCCGGATGGCTACCTCCTGGTGGACCAGAAGAGCCGCAACGGCACACGCCTCAACGGGCAGAAGATCCCCGCCAACGCGGACACGCCGCTCAAAAGTGGCGACGTCATCCACCTGGGGGACGTGGCGGTCCTGTTTGTGTCCGGGCAGGACCTGCTCACCATGATGCCGTCACTGCTGGGCTGACGTTGCCCCGCCGCTGGACGCGGGCTGCCGTGGTGTTGCCGCATCTGCACCCGGGCCAGCGTCCACCACAACCGCACCGGCACGCGCGCTTGACGTTGGTGAAGGCGCCCCAGCCTGGGGTGCGCGCGGGTCCGCCGCCAGCGGCAGGCGCAACAGCGCCTGAGGGTCCACATACACGTTGGAGAGCTTCACACCCCAATGCAGGTGCGGCCCGGTGACCCGCCCGGTGTCTCCCACGGTGCCCAGCACCTGCCCACGCTTCACCATCTGGCCGGCCTTCACCTTGAACTGCGTGAGGTGGAAATACAGCGTGTGCACGCCGTTGCCGTGGTCCAACACCACCGTGTTGCCGCTGTAGAAACAGCCCCGCGCCAGGGCCACGCGCCCGTCGTTGGCGGCCCGGATGGGGTCCCCGCGCGCACCCTTGAGATCCAGGCCCTGGTGGCGGCTCTTGGTGCGCCCGTTGATGGTGCGGAACGTCCCGTACCGCGCGGTGGCCGCAGTGGAGGTGGGTGCCTGGAATGGACCACGCCACAAGCGCAGCGGGTCTGCGCGTTTCCAGATGGTCTCAAAGGCCTGCGCATCCGCCTTGGCCTGCGCGCGCTGGCGCGGGCTTGGGTCGGTGAAACTTTTTTTCACGCCCAGCTCATCCGTCTCAAAATCCCCCGCCACCACCGTGAGGATGAGGGTGACCTTGTGCTGGCCACCGCGCGCGTCTGTCACCGCCACCTCCACGGTGCGCGGGCCCAACTTTGCCTCCAGCCGCACCGGGAGCAACGCCAGCAGGCTGCCCTGCTCCCAACGCGTGGCCTGTGCTGTGGCATCCCCCAGCGTGGCCTTGGCGTCTTTGGGCGGCCGCGGTCCAAGGCTGCGCACCAGCACCTGGACAATGCCACCCTGCGCCACCTCTGGCGGCTCCACGCTCACCGAAAAGTCCGGCGCCACCGGGGCACCCGCGGCCGCCAGGTACGCGGAGAACGCCAACACGGCACTCATGGCGCGGCCCCCGCGGCGTGGTCCAACAACCGCGCAAACCCGCCGCGCCCCAGACGGCCCAGCGCCACCATGCGCTCCAGGTGCGGGCGGTGGTCCCGGTACCGCGCCGGCGCGCTGGCGCGCTGGCCCAATTCAAAATCCCGCACGTGCTGGGCCACCAGGCGCACCGCCGCCAGGCGCGTCATGGCATACAAGCCGCGTTTTTCTGACGGGCGGACCGGGCGGACCTCGGCGTACGCACGCCACAACGCCGTGGCGCGCACGGGGTCCAGCCCGCCGGGGCTGGCGGCCCAAAGCAGCAACGCGGTCCCCACGTCCAGCATCAGCGGCCCCCGGCTGGCTTCCTTGAAGTCTTCCACTGCCGCCAACACCCCATCCACAAAACGCAAACTGTGGGGTCCGGGGTCGCCGTGCAACGTCCCCCTGGGGAGCGGCCGGACATGCCGCCGCAACCACGCCAGCTCCTCCCCCACCGCGCGGGTCACGTCCAACAGGCCGGTGCTGGTGGCGGCTTTCATGAAGGACCCAATCTCCCGCAGCCCCTGGTGGCGGCGTTGCCCGCGGAACCCGCGCGCGGCCAGGTGGAACCGCGCCAGGTGCCGCCCCAGTTGTGCGGCAGCGCCTGCGTCCAACTCAAAAGGCGCCAGCTGCCGGCCCGGGGGCGGCTCCAGCAACCAGGCGTACTGGCGCTCGGCCACGGGGAAAAAATACCCGCCAGCCACGTTCTTGACGGGGTGTGGCACGTGAACCCCGTGCAGCGCCGGGGCGTCCTGGGTCAAAAACAGGATGAGGTCTTTTTCATGCACCAGGTCCCAGAACGGGCGGTCCTCATGCACCACCAACAGGTAGCTGCCCTTGCTGGTGACCAGACGCCACCGCTGGCTTGCGCCCGGTTCCGGTTGCTGGTGGGAGGTCTTGAGGCTGCCGGCGTCATACAAAGACAACAGCGCGTCCAGCACCTGGTGGGTGAGCAACGCTTCCATGGGTGGTTGTGCATGCTACGCTGCACCGGCCGCTGGCGTCTTGCTTTTCAACCCGCGCGGCGTGGCAGGTGGTGGATGGCCCGGCTCAAGATTGGCGAGATGTTGCTCAAGGCCGGCCTGGTGGACCAGCTCCAGCTCAATTCGGCCCTGGCCCACCAGCGGCAGTGGGGCGGCCGCCTGGGCAGTGTGTGCGTGGAGCTGGGTTTTGTGGATGAGGATGTGTTGTGGAAGGGGCTGGCGCGCCAGACCGGTCTTCCGCGCGCCGAGCTGTCCCAGCTGGCCATCACCCCGGCGGTGTTGCAGCGCGTGGGCGTGGAGCTGTGTGAAAAACACGGCATCATCCCGGTGGGCTACCGGGATGACGCCAAGGTGCTCACGCTGGCCACCTCAGACCCGGGCAACACCGCCGCCCTGGACGAGGTCCAGTTCTCCGCGCGGCTGAAGACCGCCTATGCGCTGGCGCCGGACCTGGAAATCCGCTGGGCCATACGCAAACACTACAAAGGGGACACCTCCCCCTGCCCGCCCCTGCGCCGCCGCCGCAACATGGGGACGGACGTGGACACCGAGGACATCAAGATCACCGACCGCGTGGGCAACACCGTGGTCAAGGCGTTGGCGGACATCCGCCCGCCGGCCACGCCGCCACCCGCCGCCGCGCCCACCGGTGAGGTCCCCCAGACGGGCGGTTTTGGAGAGGTCCCCCACAGCCGCATCACCGGCCTCAACACCGCCGAGCTGACCCCGGAAGCCCAGGCGATCAAGAATGAACTGGAGCGCGGCAACAAGTTCCTCAAACACATCATTGAGATGTGCGTGCAGCGCGGCCTCTTCACCGAACAGGAATACCTGGACCGCCTGCGCCGTTCCTGACGCCGTCACCGGCGCCGGTACACCAACGTCACCCGGCCCAGCTCCACGCGGTCTCCCTCCTGCAAAAACGCCTGGGCCACCGGGCGGCCATCCACCCGTGGCAGCGCGGCGTCTCCCACGCGGGACAACAACACGGTGCCACCCATGCGCACCACCACCAGGTGCCACCCGCTGATGGCGGTCAACGGCGGCAGCGCCACGTCACAGCGCGCGTCTGAACCAATGCGCAACGCGGCGCGGTCCAGCGGCACCTCGGTCAACAACCGGTTGTCCACGCGCACTTCCAACAGCCCCGCGGGTGCCAGCTGGTTGGACAACGTGAGCGCGTCTTCCACGTCACGGTCCGCCGGCCACAGGGATGGATCCCCCGGTTCCACCGTGGGGCCTTCCTCCATGGCGTGGGGTGGCGGGTCATGGCCGGTGCGGGTGCGGTTGCGGGCAACGGGGAGACCGGACTCCATCTCCGTCTCACCGGTCTCAAAGCCCGCGGCATCCTCTTCACCGTCGGCAGATTCGGTGGCCCCGCTGATGGCGTCTTCCAGGTCATCCGGCGCGTTCTCCACCATGGTGGACTGCGCGCCTTCTGATGTGCTGCCGTGGCTGGACGGTCCGGTGACATCCGGTCCGGTGAGGGTGTGCTGCTCCCCGGACGTGAACACCACGCTGTATTCAAAGAAGTTGATGACGTCACCGTCCTGCAACACCCGCGGCGCCTCAATCTTCTCATCATTGACGTACGTGCCGTTCTGGCTGCCCAGGTCCTCCACCGCGTAGGCGCCGTCCTCCATGCGGAACACCCGCGCATGGCGCCGGGACAACCCCAACAGGCCAATGACCACGTCACATTTATGGGAGCGGCCAATGCTGTACTCATCCCCGGTGAGCGTCAGCCGTTCCATCTCGGCGCCGTTGTAGAGCAGCACCAGCGTGGGGGTGTACGTGCTCTCGCCGGAAGGCTCGTCCGTGCCGGTGAGGGTCTTGCCCCCGCGCAACGTGGAGCGCTCCCGGCTGGTGTCCAGGTCATACACCGCCACATAACGGCCAATGCCAATGCGGTCCCCGGTGCGCAGGACCTGTTCGCCTTGGATGCGCGTGCCGTTGACGTACACGCCGTTCTGGCTGCCCAGGTCCACCACCACGTGTTTTTCCCCGCGCTGCTCCAGCCGCGCGTGGAAGCGGCTCAGTGCCAGGTCATCCAGGACAATGTCATTGTCGGTGTGGCGGCCCAGGGCAATAATGGGCGTGGGGAGGGAATGCTCCGTGACCTTCTGACCTTCACGAAAGATGGTCAGGTGTGCCATCCCTGGTCCCATCCCTTTGACGACGCATCCAGACGTGGGCGCCCAACTGCTTGAAAACAGTGTGGTCTGCTGCGGTTGACCCCGTCAATCTTCTGACCGCAAAAGCAGGGCCGGGACGTCCCTCAGGTGCTTCACCCCCACCGTGGAGGCATCCGGTGGGTGTTGTCCCACCAGGACGGCCCGCATTCCCGCGGCGTGCGCGCCGGCCACATCCGCGTCTGCGCGGTCTCCCACGTGGACCACGTCTGCTGGCGTCACACCCAGCGCCTTGGCCACCGCCTCAAACCCGCGCGGGTTGGGCTTGTAGGCACCCGTGTCCTCGGCGCTCACCATTGCATCCACGGCGTCCAACAGCCCCAGGGCTTCCATCTTTTGCGCGGTGTCATGGTCAGACAGCGCGGCCAGGCGGAACCCGGCGGCGCGCAAGCGGGCCAACGTCTCCCGCGTGGACGCAGGCGCCGCGCCCGGCAAAATGGCGCGCCACATGGTGGTGGTGACCCGTTGCATCAGCGCGTGCGCCCCGGCCACCTCCAGGTGCGCGCGGGTGGCCAGGTCCTGGGCAACCCTGGCCCGCAACAGGTCCCCGTTGTCGAATGTGTTCCCGCGCAGCGGTTCGCGCACGGCCTTGAGCAACCGCAACGCGCGCAACACGCCGGGCGTCCACACCGCGCGCCACAACACGCGGCCACCGGTGGGATACAGCGTCCCATCCACATCAAAACACACCGCCCGTGCGCGCCACGGCGTCACCGCAACGCCGCTCATGCCTGGTGGTTGAGCGGGCCGTGGCCCTGACCCAACCCCGGCGCGGTGACCATGGCGCGGTGGAGGTAGTCCAACGCCACGCGCACCGCCTGGGACACGCCAACCCCTGACGCCAGCTGTGCGGTGATGGCGGCGGACAAGGTGCAACCCGCGCCGTGGGTATGCCGGGTTTGCAGGCGGGGGTGGGTCACAACCTCCATGCGCCCGTCCACAAACAGCACATCCACCGCGTCCCCGTGGCTCAGGTGTCCCCCCTTCACCAGCGCGGCCCGCGCACCCAGCTTCTCCACCAGCACGCGCGCGGCCCGCTGCATGGCGGGCACGTCTTCCACGGCCTCCCCCGTCAACAACGCGGCCTCATGCAGGTTGGGCGTCACCAGGCTGGCGCGCGGCACCATGAGGTCCCGGACGGCGCCCACCGCTTGGGGCTTGAGCAGCACGTCTCCACTGGCGGCCACCATGACCGGGTCCACCACCAGCGGTCCCAGCGCGTACTTCTGCAAACCGGCCACCACCGCAGCAACCACCGTTTCATCCGCCAACATGCCGGTCTTCACCGCGTGGGGCCGCAGGTCGGTGGCCACGGCATCCAACTGCGCGGTGATGAGCCCCACATCCAGCGCCTGCCACGCCGAGACGCCCACGGTGTTTTGCGCGGTGACGGCGGTAAGCACGCTGGTGCCAAACACGCCAAACCGCTGGAACGCCTTGAGGTCCGCCTGGATTCCGGCGCCGCCCCCGCTGTCTGACCCGGCAATGGTGAGTGCAATGCGCATGGTGGTGGCGTGCTTTCTCCTCAGGACAACGGGGGCGCGGCCAGCTCATCCAACAACGCCAGCTCCCGGCTCAGGTGCGGCGGCTTGACGTGCGCATCCGGTGCCCCGCCCGCCACGCGGCGTGCGCGGTGGCGCTCAAACGCGCCCAGCGGCAACTGGCGCAAGACCGGATGACCCAGGCGCAGGCTCTCACGCTTGGCGCGGTACTCCAGGTTGACGTTCTGCAACTGGACATCACAGGCATGCCGCAGGGATTCGGCAACGTCTTGGGACAGCGTGATGTCCGGCTCCACGGCAAAGACATACCGCGGTGGATTGGTGAGCTCTGGAGCAACGGCAAACCCGCGCAGGTTCAGCCCCACGTCCCTGCTGGCCTGGGTGACGGCGTCCACCACGTGGCTTTCTGCGAGTTTCTCCCCGGTGATGCTCACCATGTTGCCGGCCTTGTGCAAAAAGCGCAGCAACGGGGCCTTGCCACGGAACCCGGTGACCTCCACCACGTCCTGCATGTCATACCGCGCCAGCCCGTGTGCCCCGGTCACCAGCAACACGTAGCGCTCACCTTGTTTGACGTCCCACATGGGCACCGCGTCCCGGGAGCCCGCTTCATACGGCTGCCACGGAATGAACTCCAGGATGTGCCCCGCGCCCAACGCCACGTCCTGCGCTTCACCGGCATCCAAGGGCACGGCAAACATGCCTTCACTGGCCGCAAAGCCGTAATCCATGATGGGCAGCCCCGGCGCCAGCTTCTCCAGTTGTTTGAGATAGAACGGCGCGCTCCCGCCCTTCCAGCACAACAACCCCGCAAGCGAGGGCCACACGTCCACCGGCCGCACCACGCCGTGTTTTTCCCGGCTCTCCCGGATGCGCCGCGCGGTCTGCGGTGCGCGCCTCAACCGCGGCAACACCACGCCGCGGGTGACGTCATCCAACAGCAAGGCCTGGTGCATGCCGCCCTGCTCCAGGTCCGCCGCCAGATCATCCGCGCGCTCCTGCAGCACCTGGCACAACAGCACCAGCGTGCTGGGGTTCACCGCGGCCATGACGGTCACCGGGCGCTGCAACGCAAAACGCAGCGCCAGGTAGTAGCGGGTCTTGAAGTCCTTGAGCTTGAAGACGCTGCGCGGGACGGGATCAAATCCGGTGACGTCCTCGCGGCCACCACCCATGGGGACGGTGATGGACCCGTACGGCGTGCCCCCGGCGCTGTGCCCCTCAATGGCCGGCGAATGCACCGTGAGGATGTGCCCCCGGATGGCGCGCGGCATGACCTGCGCCACCTGCCGCAACCAGATGCGGCGCCCGTGACGGAACTCCTCCAGGTACCCCGCGGTGATGGGGATGGACTTGGGCTCCCCGGTGGTTCCCGACGAGCGGGCGTAGAAGAAGACCTCCTGGGTGGTGAGGATGTCCTTCTCACCCGCCAACATGCGGCGCACATACGGCGCGTACCCGTCCCACGTGCGCACCGGGACGCGCGCGGCAAAGTCTTCATACCCCTTGAGCCCGGCGTACCCGTGCTCCTGGCCAAACGCGGTTGCGGCGTTGTGCTGCAGCAACGCCCGCAGGTGCCCCTCCTGGGCGGCCCGCGGGTCCGCACACGCCGCCTCAAACACCCGCCAGCTCTTGCTGAACAACGCACGTGCACCGGACTGCACCGTGGAGGGCGGAAGACGCCGCACCACCGCCAGCGCACCGCGCGCCAGCAACCCCAACACACCAGATGCCGCGTCTTCCACGTCCATGCGCCCGGAGGTCTACCGCGCCGGCGGGGGCGGCCACCACAGGATACCGGTCACAAGTTGCGGTATACGCCCTGACGGCCGGCCCAACGGCTGCTGCAGACAACGGGAGACACGTGGCAACCGCCTACGCACACACCAACATTGCCCTGGTGAAATATTGGGGCAAACGCGGCGGGGGCCCCCTCAACCTGCCCGCCGTGGGCAGCCTGTCCCTGACGCTTCAGGGTTTTGGCACCCAGACCACGGTGACGTTGGAGCCCGCGTTGTCCCAGGACACCCTGGAGCTCAACGGTGCGGCGCAGGACGGCGAACCGGTGGCCAAGGTGTCGCGGTTTCTGGATCTCATTCGCACGCAGGTGGGAAAGACCACGCGCGCGGCGGTGGTGAGCCGCAATGACGTCCCCACGGCGGCGGGGCTGGCTTCCAGCGCCAGCGCGTTTGCCGCCCTGGCGGTGGCCGGCGCGGGCGCCTTTGGGCTGGGCTGGGACGCGCGGGCGCTCAGCGCGTTGGCCCGCCAGGGCTCCGGGAGTGCCGCCCGCAGCCTCTTTGGCGGGTTTGTGCGTCTCAACCGCGGCGAACGCGCCGACGGAGCGGACTGCGTGGCGACGCCCATTCCCGAGGCAGCGGGGTGGGACATCCGCCTGGTGGTGGCCAGCTGCGCCAGCGGGCCCAAGGACGTCTCCAGCACCAACGGCATGACGCTGACCCAGCGCACCAGCCCGTACTTTGATGCGTGGGTCTCCACGCATGAAGCGGACCTTGAAGAAGCACACGCCGCCATCCTGGAGCGGGACCTGGCGCGCCTGGGTGACGTCATGGAGTTCTCCACGCTCAAGATGCACGCCTCCGGCATGGCTGCCCGGCCGGGGGTTTTGTACTGGCGCGGCGTGACGGTGGAAGCCGCCCATGCGGTGCGTGCGTTGCGGGCCTCGGGCGTGGGTGCTTGGTTCACCATGGATGCGGGTCCCCACGTCAAGGTGCTCACGCTGGCCCGGGATGCACCGGCGGTGGAACGGGTGCTTGGGCAGGTGCCGGGCGTGGTGGCGGTGCAAACATCCGCCGCGGGACCGGCGGCACGGCTTGTGTCATGAGCTTCACGGTGGAGGTGCCGGGGAAGCTCATGGTGTGCGGCGAATACGCCGTGGTGCGCGGCAGCCCCGCGGTGTGCCTGGCGGTGGCGCGCCACGCGCGCTGCACGTTTGAACCGGCGGGGAAAGGCCACGGGCTGCACGTGTACGCCATGGGTGAAGGACCGCTGCGCGTGGTGGTCCCGGCGGCCGGCGTGATCGATTTTGTTCCGCCGCCGGAGCAAGCCGGACGCTGGGACCTGGTGAAGCACGTGCTGGCGTCACACACCGGGGCGCTGTTGGACGGCACATTGACGGTGGACACCACCGCCATGGCGCAGCAGGCGGTGGACGGAGGGCCGCCGTTGAAACTGGGTGTGGGCTCCAGCGCCGCCGCCGCGGTGGCACTCACCGCCGCACTGGATGTTGCCGCCCATGGTGGCGCGCTGGATGACGCCCGGCGGCGCGCCTGGTTTGTCTCCGCGCAACGCGCGCACCTGGCGGCGCAGGGTGGCGTGGGCAGTGGGGTGGACGTGGCCACATCCGCCCTGGGTGGCGTGGTGCTCTACACGCGGCCAGACGCTGACCCGCAGCACGCGCTGGTGGAACGCCTGGCACCAGACCAGCTGGGTGTGGTGCTGCGCGTGGTCTGGACCGGTGTGGCGGTGTCCACCGCCGCGTTGCTGCGCAAGGTGGACGCATTTTCCATGGCATCCCCCGCCGCAGCCAGCGCGTTGTTTGCGCAGCTGGATGGACTGGCGCGCCAGGCCGCGGCCGCCGCGCGCACTGGAGACGCTGCCGCGTTGATGCGCTGCCTGGACGGGTATGGAGCGGCCATGGCGGAGCTGGGACGGGCGTCCGGCGCGGACATTGTGACCGAGGCCCACCAGCGCGTGCGTGAGGTGGCGGCACGGCATGGGTGTGTGGCCAAACCATCCGGTGCTGGCGGCGGAGATGTGGCGGTGGTGGCGGCACCGGATGAAGCGCATGCGCGTGACGTGGTGGCGGCGTTGCAGCAGTCAGGGCTGACGGTGGTGGACCTGCCGGCCAGCGCGTCTGGGGCCACCCTGCGCTGACCCCCACCGACGGGTGTTCAGACGTCCAGTTCCTCAAGCCCCAGGCGCGCGCGTGCCTCCACACCCTCTTCCAGGCACACCCAACGCAACAACGCGCGGCTCCACACCGCCTTGGAAAGCGTCTTGGCGTCCATCCAGGTGACCTTCTCCAGCGCAGCGGCGGTGGCGCCCAACGTGCCCGCCGCCAAAAACGCCACGCGGCCCAGCAGCCGGCGAACCTCATCCGCAGCGGGGAGGCGTCCATCCGCCAGCGCGGTGCGCGCCAGCTGCGTTTCCCCGTCACCGGCAGGCCAGCGGCCCTTGAGTGACTTTTCCAGCGCGGCTTGCATGTCCCGGGCGCGCGGGGACAACGCACCCACACCCTCCGGGGCAACGACCGCCGTGAGCGCTTTCAACAGCTCGCCCAGGTCACGGTTGCCCAGGGTGACACTTGCTTCCAGCCCCCAGCGCACGGTTGCAAAGCCCACCGCCAGCACCGCGCGGCGAACAGGTTCGGGCGCGCGCACCACATCCTGGCCCAGCACAAGGTGCGGACCCACCAGGCCCCCCAGGTGTGCTCCGGGTTGATCGGTGATGACCACCGGCAGCGTCCCGTCCACCAGGGACCGGGCAAAACGGATGTCGGTGGCCAGCTTGCGCGCTTCATCTCCAGACAGCGAGCGGCTCTGGATTTCCGGGCGCTGCAACACGCCGTGGATTTCTTTGGACCAGCCTGCCACCAGGCGCGCCAAACGCGCGGGGAATTCGCCATTGGCCAGCCATTCGGCGTCACGGTGGAGCATGATGGCCTTGGTGGCCTCGGCGCGCAGCGGCGGTGCCCCACCGGTGGGCATGGTGCCGGCGCCCAGGATGGACGCAGCCTCGCGGCACAACACCACGCGCCGCTGGTCATGCTGGTGGCCCGCCACGCGTTCCAGCCAACGGTAGGCCTCGGCCACATCCCCGCCGTCCTCCAGCAGCGCGCGGACCGCAGCCTGGGGCAGGCTGGTATCCACCAGCGGTTCGGGGAAAATTTCTGCCAGGCGCGCGCGCACCTTGGCGTCCTGGCCGCCCATGCCCGCTGCAGCACGCACCAATGCCACGCCGCGCTCCACGTCCTTGAGGTCCATCAGCGCCGCGCGCGCGGCTTCGGCGGCCAGCATGGCCCCCATCTTGGGATCCGGGCAGTTGCGCAACGCAGCCTCGGCGTGGGTCACCAGCGCCGCGGCATCATTGGCCCGGCGGGCAGCGCCCACCGCCAGCAACCGCGTGTGCCAGGTGTCCTTTTTCTCCAGCGCGGCCTGGACGTGGCGCATGAGGCTTGCCACGGGCGCACGTTTGTCCTGGGAGAGCGCTTGCGCCAGCCCCAGGTGTTGCTCGGGCGTGAGATCCAACGGTGTGGGGAGACCGTCCAGCAGCGTGGACAGCTGCACCAGCAACGCCTGGGCATCCGCCGTGGCCGCGGCCTCCAGCGCCTGGCGCAACAACGGGACATCCAGCGGGGTCTGCTGCGCGGCCAGCAGCAACGCTTCGGCGGCACGCTGCGGGTCATTGACCTGAAGGTGCGCCAACGCCTCATCCCGCAGCGCGGCGGCACGGTCTTCTGGCGTGGAGGACAGCTGGCTCACGCGGCGGAACAACACCGCGGCGGCGGCAGGGTCCTGAGGCTGCCGGGCCACCGCCAACGCGCGCACCAGGCCGGGATTTCCCGGCAGCGCCATGTGTGCCCCCTCCAGCAGTGCGAGGGCGGCGGCGTCCTGACCCGCGCTTTGCAGCGCGTGGGCCTGCTTGAGCATCCAGGTGGCGTAGGCGCGCGGTTCCGTCTCGGCGTTGGGGGCATCCTGCGCGCCCATCAACGTGCGCGCGGCCTCCACGGGGTCACCGTGGCGTTCGGCGGCCTGGGTGAGCGCGGCGCGCGCGGCAGCGTTGCCGGGGTCCAGTTCCAGGCAACGGCGCAACGCCACGCGTCCATCCCCACCAGAGGCT
>Ga0154020_10008646_pt1 | contig 11788 bp, 12 predicted proteins | sample Klosneuvirus_201_FD_109709 | JGI IMG/M metagenome (GOLD analysis project Ga0154020, IMG submission 109709) | Active sludge microbial communities from wastewater, Klosterneuburg, Austria - Klosneuvirus_20160825_MG | ecosystem: Engineered > WWTP > Aerobic digester > Activated sludge | place... | reverse complement strand
GCCCGCCTGTACCCGGGGAGCAGGCCCTCGACGATCCCGCCGCCGCCTCGAGCTGCCTGCTGCGGGCTCCCCTCGAGCTCGGCCGCTGTGTCAGCGCCGCCACCGGCGCGCCCTGCACCGGCAGCCCCGGCGAGACCACCCGCTTCGTGCCGTTGGCCGAGGGCGAGACCGTCGCCTGGCGCCGCGGCGCCGACGGCCCCGAGCTGGCGCTCGCCGTGCGCGGCGTCGGCATGGCCGTGGGCGAGACCGCGCTGGCCGACGTGGTGGTCAGCCGCACAACCGGCGCCCTGGTCGCGCGCCAGCAGGGCCCGCTGCACTTCCGCGGCGACGCATTCATGGCCGAGAGCACCGCGCTGGTGGTGCTGATGGACGGCGCCCGGGTCGCGGGTGACGTGCTGCGTACGACGGTCCTGCTCGAGGATCGCAACCACGAACGCCGCTGCGGTCGCCGCCACCTCGTGCTGCAGGCGGCGCCCTGAGCACCCGCGCCCACGCGCGCTCGCACCCGACCTGGCCCACGCTGCTCGCGCTCGCCAGCCTCGCGGCAGCCGCGCCCGCCTGCAGCCAGGACGGTGACCCCGCCAGCACCAGCCGCCCGACCAAGATCTACGTCGTCTCGCAGCACCGCGCCGCCATCGACGTGCTCGACGGCACCACCCTGCTGCTGTCCTCGCGCATCCCCACCGGCGATCGCCGCACACCGCACATGATCGAGGTCACCCCGGCGCGCGATCAGCTGTGGATCTCGAACCCGCACCAGGACAGCGCGCTGCCCGACGAGGTCCTGGTCGTCGATCCACGGACCGACAAGCTGCTGGCCCGCGTGGAGCTCGACATCGCCGCCTATCCGCAGCACCTGGCCATTGCGCCCGACGGCCGCACCGTCTTCGTGGGCGGCCTCGGCAACAACCGGATCTACCGCATCGACGCGCGCAGCTTCACGCTGGGCGCCGCGATCCAGCCGCGCCGCGAGCACAACCCGCACGGCCTGCGCCTGTCGCCCGACGGCACCCGCCTGTACACCGCCAACGTCAACTCCACGGTGACCGAGTACGACACCGCCACCGGCGCCACCCTGCGCGACTTCACGCTGCCCGGCCCCGGCCTGCAGCTGGTGCTCGGCGATGGCGCCCTGTTCGTGACCGTGCCGGCGCCCGCCACGGTGTGCCGCATCGACCTCGGCAGCGCCGTGGTGACCTCGTGGCCACTGCCCGCCGACGCCCGCGCCCCCGGTGCGCTGGCCTGGGTCAACACCGCCAGCGGCCCGCGCCTCGCGGTGGCCGAGCAGGGCGACGTCATCAACCCCGGCGAGCACCTGTTGCTGCTCGACCCCGCCACCGGCGCGCTGATGCAGCGCCTCGACATCGGTCGCGGCGGCCACGGCATCACCGTCACCCCTGGCGGCGCCTTCGTGCTGGTCACCGGCATGTACAACGACACCGTCTCGGTGGTCGACCTCGCCACCGGCCTCACCGTGCAGGCCAACGTCGATGCCATGCCGGCCGGGATCGCCGCCTGGTCAGCGCCCTGACTCCGCCGGCACCCGCGCCCACACCGACAGCGCCCCCATCAGCGAGTGCACCTGGTAGCGATACCACCCTGCCCCCGCGCCCTCGCCCACCGGCGCCAGCAGCTCCTTGTCGACCACCCCGATGGGCGCGCCGCCGACCTCGCCGAACAGCCAGGTCCCGCGCGGCAGCACCAGGCGCCGGCCGCGCACCGCAGTGCCGATGAACACCACCGGATACGCCGCGCGGCGCCCGCCCATCGCCACACGAACCGACTTCTGGTCGACCCAGCCCACCGCGCTGAAGCCATCACCATCCAGCTGCATCAAGTACTCGCCGCGCCGGCCCGGCCCCAGCTTGCGCGCCCGGCGCTCGCCGTGCACGGTCGCGAAGCGCCGCCCGCGCACGTCCAGCAGCTCCGCACCATCGAGCAGCAGCCTGTCGCCGGTCACCCGCGCCACCGCCACCTCGGGCAGATAGCTCAGCCCGACCGCGCCCTCGGCGACCGCGCCCTCCGCCAGCAGCGCGTCAGCCGCCCCATCGACGGCCCCGCGAAAGCGCACTGGCCTGCGTCGATCCGCGGCCGGCCCCAGCAGCTCGACCGGCCGCCCCGCCTCGATGCGCAGCCCCGGCGTGCTCCAGCTCGGCGCCGCGGGCACGAAGTCACCCGGCACCAGCAGCGCGCCCTTGCGCGCCACCCACGCCAGCGCGTCGTCGCCCAGATACACCAGCAGCCGCAGCTCGCCAGTGCGCACCAGCACGCGCGGCAGCTCCTCGCTGCCACCTACCACCTGCATCTCCAGCTGGCGCGGCTTGCCCACCAGCGCCCCGACCAGCATCGACTCGCCATCCGGCCGCGCCCGCACCACGCCGCTCCGCACCCACAGCGCCCGCGGCCCCACTCCCGGCTTGACCGCCAGCTCGCGCGGCAGCCCGACCTCGTCCGCGCGCGCCGATGACGGCGCAGCTGCAACCCCGATGACCACGGCCAGCGCCCCCATCAGCCCTGCCCGTCGCCGCACCCTCATGCAGCTCGACTATGCCTCAGGTCGGGTCGACGTTGATCGTCAGCGAGCCATGGAAGCTCTCCGGCTCGGTCTTCTTCACCGTGCCGCGCTCATAGCTCCACACCATGTCGCCCCGCACGTTGAAGGTGAAGGCCTTGATGGCATGCCCCAGTGCGCGCTTCAGCGGCGGCGCGGTCCAGGTCACGGTGTCGCTGTCACCCTTGCTGGTCGACACCTTGTGCGGCGGGGGAGCGTCACCCAGCACGCTCCACTGGTAGACCTCCTTGGTGACCTTGCGCGTGGTGTCGCCGGCGTTGGCGACCGTGAAGTGGAAGGTGTAGTCGTCCTGGGTGTGGATCGTGGTGTTCGGCGTCGGCTTCTTGTTCTTGATGAAGCTGCGGATCTCGGTCATCGCCAGCGCGCGGATGGTCAGCTGCCCGGTGCTCAGGTTCATCTTGCCACCCGCCTTCAGCATCACGCCGTTGACCTCGAACCAGACCTCCTTGCTGTCGTTCACCAGCCGCAGCGAGGCCCCCGCGCTGGTCGGCGCGGGCGCTGGTCCGGGGCCAGGCTTGACCGGCGCCGGGGTGACCCCGCTCATGCCGCCCAGCCGCTCGGCCATCTTGCGCAGCCGATCGCGATACCAGTTCGAGTTCTTCGCGAACGTCTTGGAGCTGCGCAGGCTGGAGTGGCTGCCGATCTGCTTGCTCTCCGCCGACAGCGCCTTGAAGCCCTTGCGCGCCTTCTGCGCCTCCGCCTTCTGCGCCAGCGCCTGCTCGAACAGCGCACGCCGCTCGGGGTCCCAGTTGGCGCGGTTCTTGTCGTCATGCATCGCCACCAGCTTCTTCATGACGTCGTCGGCGTTGTTCTCGGTGGCGTCGATGCTGGCCTGGTACTGCTTCATGCCCTCGCGCAGCGCCGCCAGCTGCTTCATGAAGGACTCCAGCCGCTTCTCCTCCAGCGCGGCCGCCATGTTGTTGGTGATGATGGTCTGCACGTTGGTGCCCGCGTTGCCCATCTCGCTGATTCCCAGCAGCACCAGCTGCGCTCGCGCCGCAGTCCCCGCCAGCGCCACCAGCACCACAGCCAGGACGATCGACAATCGTGCACGCATACGGCACCTCCCCCGCTCCCTGATATGGGGTCGGCGCCCGCCGCCGGCAACTCGAAAACCACGCAATCTCTGCGCGATTTTCGCCCTACTTCATGCGTGCCTCGTGGGCCGCCTCGTCACGCAGCTCGCGGCTCAGGAAGTAGTTCAGCGCGGTCCGGATCGCCGCCACGGCGGCCAGCTGCCCGATCTGCGGGAACGTCGGCGCCACCGCGGTGCGCAGCAGATCGGCTGCCAGCTGGAACTCCAGCCCCAGCGCCAGCAAGCGCGCGAAGCTCAGCCGCACCGGCGTCAGGCCGGCGCCGGAGCTGGCCCCACGCCCCAGCGCCACCCGTCCCAGCCGCGCGAACGCCAGCGCCGCCGCCGCGAAGATGACCAGCGCCGCCCCACACTCGACGACGCGCACCAGCAGCCCCACCGCGCTGCGCAGCCACTCCTCGCTGATGAGCGTGTCTATCCACATCGCCAGCAACCTGGGCCCGCCACCACCCCCCCGCAAGCCCTGTCGGCGACGCCCGACCGTGACAGCGCGTGCTGGCAGCGCGGCTCAGTCGTAGCCGGCGTCGAACTCCAGTTCTGTGGCCAGCCGCCCCGACACCCGCCCGCCGCCAGGGAACTCGGCCCAGAAGCTGGCCTGCAGCCGCTTGCTCGAGCAACTGGCGACGTGCAGCTCGCCACGCACGGCGGCCACCCCGATCTCCTTGTGCCACACCCGCACCTCGGCGCGGTCGCCGCTGGAGACCTCGAAGCGCCCCGGCCGGCAGTCCTCGAACCGCACCTCGACGGTGTCGCCGCGCGGATCGCTCAGGCGCACCGTGACCATCTCGCCGCCCGCACAGTGCTCACAATACTCCGCCGCCGTGACGCGCCCGCTGAAGGGCCGTCCCATCACCCGGCCAGCGGCACGGTTGGCCGGCGCGCCCGCACACGCGGCCAGCGCCACCACGCTCACGATCACCAGGGACGACAGCGCGCGGGACGCCATGCCCGCACTGTAGCCTGCGTCAGGGTTCGCTGCCCACCGACGCCGGCGGCACCGGGGCAGGCGCCTTGGCGGCGACCTGGTCGGGCAGCAGCAGGGCGCGCGAGAACAGATCCAGGGTGCCGTCCTCGGCGCACTGCAGGCAGTGATCGAACTCGCGCGTACAGTCGCGACACACCGCCAGGGTCTCGCGCGCCTCGATCAGCTCGGCGCGGATCACGGTCAGCGCGCGCAGCTGCTCGGTGACGTCGGTGATGGACCGATGCAGCGCCTCGACCAGCCCGCTGGCGACCGGCCCCGGCGTGGTGCCGTTCTTCTCCACGCGACCGCTGCGCGCCAGCAGCTTCTCGATCTGCGCCAGCCCGATGCCACCCCGCCGCAGCGTGATGATGAGCTTGAGCAGCTCGAACGCGCGCACGTCATAGCGTGGCGGCGACGATCCCGGGATGCGCCCCAAGAGCTTGCGCCTCTCGTACAGGCGCAAGGCACCGCGGCTACAGCTGGCAGCACGTGCAACTCCGCTCGCAGAGTAGGTGACAGGCATGACTCGATGCTGGCACGTGCGAGCAGCCCCGACTTGACGGCCGTCAGTTCGGCGGCGCGCGTCCATCAACATTTGCGACGCGCCCGAGTTCAGCCCCATGACTTGACCGGCGACAAGGCGCCCTTGTCAGGACGCCTCATTCTAGGACGTATGATAAAGAACTCTGGCACCGCGACGCTGCTGCTGGCGCTGACGCTCGCGATCGCCGCCGCGCTCGCGGGCTGTCGCAATGACCATCCGCATGACGGCGAGCTGCAGGGGCTGGTCGAGCTCGACGAGCGCGTGCTCGCCTTCGAGGTCCCGGGCCAGGTCCAGCAGCTGCTGGTGCATCGCGGCGACCGCGTCACCCCGACGCAGCTGCTGGCCGCGCTCGACGACACCCTGGAGCGCACCACGCGCGAGACCCGCCGCGCCGAGGCCGCCGCCGCCGCCGCGCAGGCCGAGCTGGCCCAGGCCGGCAGCCGCCCCGAGGAGGTGCGCGCGCTGGCCGCGCAGCTGCGCAGCGGCGAGGCTGCGCTGGCCAACCTGCGCGCCACCCTGGCCCGCGAGCGCCGCCTGCATGGCAGCGGCGTCACCCCCGCCGCCATCGTCGACGATCTCGCCGCTCGCGAGCAGAGCGCCAGCGCCGACCTCGAGGCCCAGCGCCAGCGCCTGCAGCTGGCCCGTCGCGGCGCCCGCCCGCAGGAGATCCGCGGCGCCGAGGCGCGCGCCGACGCCGCCCGCCACACCGTGACGCTGCTCGACGAGCGCCTCGACCGCCACCAGCTGCGCGCCCCGGTCGAGGCCACCGTGGTCGACACCCACGTCGACCCCGGCGAGATCGTCGGCGCCGGCTCGCCCGTGCTCACGCTGGCCGACACCAGCCACCCGTACGCCGACGTCTTCGTGCCCCAGGGCGCGCTCGGCGGCGTGCGCCTCGGCTCGCCGGCCGTCGTGCGCGTGGACGCCCAGCCGGCGCCGCTGACCGGCCGTGTCGAGTGGATCTCGCACCAGACCGAGTTCACCCCGCGCTTCCTGTTCAGCCAGCGCGAGCGCCCCAACCTGGTGGTGCGCGTGCGCGTGCGCATCGATGACCCCGGCGAGCTGCTGCACGCCGGCGTGCCCGCCTTCGTGACCATCACCCGCAGCGCGGCTGCGCAGCCGCAGGCGCAGGCCCGGGTGCCCCGGTGACCGCGCCCGACCACATCATCGAGACCGAGCACCTGTCGCGCCGCTTCGGCAACCTGGTCGCGGTGCGCGATGTCTCCCTGGCGGTGCGCCGCGGCGAGATCTTCGGCGTCCTCGGCCCCAATGGCGCCGGCAAGTCGACCACCATCCGCATGCTGTGCGGCATCCTCGATCCCACCGGCGGCCACGGCCGCGTGGTCGGCCTCGACATCCGCCGCGACGCCGAGGCCATCAAGCAGCGCATCGGCTACATGACCCAGCGCTTCAGCCTGTACGAGGACCTCACCGTCGAGGAGAACCTGCGCTTCTACGCCGGGATCTACGGTGTCCCGCGCGATCGCCGCCGGGCCCGCATCGAGGCCGTGCTGACCGCCGCCGGCCTCGGCGGCCGGCGCAGCCAGCTCGCCGGCACCCTGTCGGGCGGCTGGAAGCAGCGCGTCGCCCTGGCCAGCTCGACCATCCACGAGCCACCGCTGCTGTTCCTCGACGAGCCCACCGCCGGCGTCGACCCGGTCAGCCGGCGCGAGTTCTGGGACCAGATCCACCGCATCGCGGCCCAGGGCACCACCGTCCTTCTGACCACGCACTACATGGACGAGGCCGAGCGCTGCCACCGCCTGGCCTTCATCTTCCGCGGCGAGCTGCTCGACGTCGGCACCCCCGACGAGATCGTCGCGCGCCGCCGCCTGCGCGTGCTCGAGCTCGAGCTCGACCACGCCACCGAGGCCGCCGACCTCTTGCGCGCGCACCCCGACGTCGAGGAGGTCGCGCACTATGGCCACCTCTTGCGCCTGGCCACGCGCAACGCCGTCGACCCCGCCGCCGTGGTCGCCAGCCTGGCCATCCAGGCCACCCAGACGCGCCCCGCCCGCGTCACCGTCGAGGACGCCTTCGTGTCGATGGTGCGCGAGGACTGCCGCCGTGAACAGGCCGCGGCATGAGCGGCCGCGCCCTCATCGTGGCCTGGAAGGAGCTGCGCCAGCTGCGCCGCGATCGCATGACGCTGGGCATGATGATCGTGCTGCCGCTGATGCAGCTCCTGCTGTTCGGCTACGCCATCAACACCGACGTGCGCCACATTCCGACCGTGGTGTTCGATCAGGATCGCACCGCCGCCTCGCGCGATCTCGTGCGCAGCCTGGTCGCCACCGGCTTCTACGACATCGCCGGCGAGGTGCGCGGCTATGACGAGGTCGCGCGCGCGCTGCGCGCCGGCAAGGCCCGCGTCGCCATCGTCATCCCACCGCGCTATGCCTCCGACCTGACCACCGGCAAGACCGCGCGCGTGCAGCTGGTGGTCGACGGCTCCGACCCGCAGACGGTGGCCTCGGCGACCAACACCGCGGCCTCGCTGGTCAGCGCCCGCGCCGCGCACCTCTTGGTCGCGCGCCTGGCCCGCGGCGGCGCCGGCCCCGCCCTGGAGCCGCTCTCGCTGGAGCCCAACACCTGGTACAACCCCGACCTCCGCACCGCGGTCTACATCGTGCCCGGCCTGATCGGCGTGATCCTCACCATGACCATGGTGATGCTGACCGCGATGGCCATCGCGCGCGAGCGCGAGCGCGGCACGCTGGAGCAGCTCATCGTGTCGCCGGTCAAGAACCTGGAGCTGGTGGTCGGCAAGATCCTGCCCTACGTCGTCATCGGCTACATCCAGATGACGCTGATCCTGCTCGCCGGCCACCTGGTGTTCGACGTCCCCATCATGGGCTCGCTCCCGCTGCTGTACGGCATGGCCTTCGTCTTCATCAGCGCCAACCTGGGCCTCGGCCTGTTCTTCTCGACCCTGGCGCGCACCCAGCAGCAGGCCATGCAGATGTCGTTCTTCTTCCTGCTGCCCAACATCCTGCTCTCGGGCTTCATGTTCCCCTACGAGGGCATGCCGCGCCCGGCGCAGCTGCTGGCGCAGGGGCTGCCGCTGACTCACTTCCTGCGCATCGTCCGCGGCATCACCCTCAAGGGCAGCGGCTTCGCCGACGTCTCGCTGGAGCTCGTGTGGATGGCCATCATCCTGGCTGCGCTGGTCGGGCTGGCGTCGGCCCGCTTCCGCAAGAAGATCGCCTGATGGGCCGGCCGCGCACCGACATCCAGCCGCGCATCGTGCACGCCGCGCGCGCGCGCTTCCTGGCCGAGGGCGTCGACGGCGCCTCGCTGCGCCAGATCGCGGCCGACGCCGGCACCAGCATCGGCATGGTCTACTACTACTTCCCCGAGAAGGACGACCTCTTCCTGGCCGTGGTCGAGCAGCCCTACGAGCGCCTGCTCGCCGAGATGACCATCGCGCTGGCGCCCGATCTCCCCGTCATCGAGCGGCTGCGTCGCCTGTACACCCGCCTGGGCGCGCTCGGCCCCGGCGAGCTCGAGGTCATCCGCCTGGTGGTGCGCGAGGCCCTGGTGTCACCGCCGCGCATGACCCGGCTGGCGCAGCGCTTCCGGCGCGGCCACCTGCCCCTGATGCTGGCCACCGTCGCCGACGGCGTCGCCGACGGCACCTTTCGCGCCGATCTGCACCCGGCGCTGATCCTGCTCGCCATCGTCACCCTGGGCGGCCCGCCTCAGATGATGCGCCGCGTGGCCGTGCGCGAGCTCCCTGTCGCCGCGCTGCCCGAGGGTCCCGCGCTGGCCGACCAGCTGGTGGACGTCCTGCTCAACGGGGTCGGCACCAGGAGGCGCAAGTGACGCGCTGGCGCATCGGCATGCTGCACGCGCACGACCTCAGCCGTCGCGACCTCCTCGGCGGGCTGGCCGCCGGCGCGCTCGCCCTCGGCTGCAGCACCCGACGCAGCCGCACCGCGACCCACGCCGGCCGCGACGCCACCGTCGCAGCACCCGACGCCGCCGCCGCCGACGCCTCCTTCTCGCTCGCCGACGCCAGCCCCATCGCCCCCGTCACCGGCCCTGCCACCGGTTACCTCGGCGACAGCTTGACCCGCCCGCACGAGGCCCTGTGGGCCCAGGCCGACTTCATCCGCCACCACGGCGGCGTGCCCGCCCCGCGCGAGCGCGCTGCCGTCGTCATCGTCGGCGGCGGCCTGGCCGGCCTGGCCTCGGCTTACCAGCTCGCCGCCCACCGCCCCATCGTGCTCGAGCAGGCGCCCCGCTTCGGCGGCAACGCCCGCGGCGAGCGCTGGAACGGGATCGCCTATGCGCTGGGCGCCGCCTACCTGGTCAAGCCCGAGCCCGACTCCGCCCTGCAGCGCGCCTTCTACGCTCCGCTCGGCGTCGACCGCGAGTGGCGCGAGGCCCCCGAGGATCCCGTCGCCCTCGGCGCGCGCCTGCTCGACGGCTTCTGGAACGGCGCCAGCGACCCGCGCCACCCGGCCCAGTTTCGGCGCGCCGCCGCCTACCTGCGTCAGGTCCTCGCCGAGGCCTACCCCGATCTGCCCAGCGAACCCGACGGCGCCCTCGACGACCGCCAGCTCGCCGCGCTCGACGGCGTCAGCCTGCGCCAGCACCTCGAGCATCAGCTCGGCCGCCTGCACCCGCACCTCGACACCCTGCTCGAGCACTACTGCTGGTCGTCCTTCGGCGGCGCCATGGCCGAGCTGTCCGCCGCCAGCGGCCTCAACTTCCTGGCCGCCGAGTTCGCGGGGATCTGCGCCCTGCCCGGCGGCAACGCCCGCATCGCCGAGCGCCTGCTCGCCGAGCTCGCCGGCAGCCTGCCGCCCGATGCCCTGCGCCCCGCCACCCTGGTGGTGCGCGTCGCGCCGGCGCCGGACCCTGACGGGGCCAGCGTCTGGGTCACCGCCGCGGATCCCCGCGGCAGCCTCTACACCATCGCCGCGCGCGCCGTCGTCCTCGCCGCCCCCAAGTTCGTGTGCAGGAAGCTCTTGCCCAGCGCGCCCACCGAGCAGCTGGCCGCCATGGCCCGGCTGCGCTACCGCGCCTACGTCGTCGCCAACGTGCTCGTCGACGCGCCCGCGCCGGCGCGCGCGCTCGACCTCTATCTCCTCGGCGAGGGCCGCACCAGCCGCGACATCCGCGCGGCCTCCGACGCCCAGGGCATCACCGACGTCATCACCGGTCACTGGGCCCAGGGCGGCCACCCGACCTCCAGCGTGCTCACGCTGTACCGCGCCTATCCCTGGGATGGCGCACGCCCCTTCATCTTCGACGACCGCACGCTGCCCCAGCTGCGCGACCAGCTGTCGGCGCAGCTACCCGCCATCCTCGCCCTGTTCGGCCTGTCACCCGACCACATCCACGAGCTGCGCGTCGCGCGCTGGGGTCACGCCCTGCCGCTGGCCGAGACCGGCCACCTCGCCGCCGGCGTGTGGGCCCGCGCGCGCAGCCCCATCGCAGGGCGGATCTTCTTCGCTGAACAGGACAACTGGCCCGCCCCTGCCATCGAGACCGCGCTCACCGAAGCGCTGCGCACCACCCCCGCCGTCGTGCGCGCGCTCGGCTGACGGCATGCCCGATGCACTCCCCAGGGCAGGGGGATTGCTCATGTCCATCCAGGTCGCGGGCCTCTGGAGCAACGCGTGCGGGTCTCAGCTGTGCATCGAGGTCGACGACCACGGCGACGTGCGCGGCACCTACCAGACACCCGCGCTGCGCACCTTGCGCATCGTCGGTGCGATCAGCGGCGACCGCCTGATCTTCTCCCTGGATTTCGGGACTCTCGAGCCGCACCTGGCCTGGGTCGGTCACCTCGACCTCGACCACGACGAGCTCGACGGCTTCTGGCAGCGCAGCGAACACCACCTCTCACTCGATGATGCCGACCAGCGCCGCCCCACCACATGGAGCCCGGTCGATCACTTCCACCGCGCTGCACCCACACGGACCCGCCACTAGCGCGCGCGAACTCTCTGCCGTCTGCGACGCCCGCCGCGCACGAACTGCGCGACTGAGCGTCGGCGTCAGCGGATGCAGATCGGCGTCAGCGTCGCCTCGTAGGCGACCCCGGCCGGGCTGATCACGTTGGCCACCAGCGGATCCGGCGAGGTCAGCCGCTCGAAGCGGTCGGTCGCCTCCTCACCGTTGATCTCCATGATGCGATCCCCGGGCTGCAGCCCCGAGGTCAGCGCCTCGACCACCACGATGCCCTCGTCGGTCACGCGGTCGAAGCTGGGCAGGCTCCACTCCGAGCACGCCGGCGTCTCGAAGTTCACCGTGGCGGTCTGCGCCCCGACCTCGACCGTCCGCTGCCCGATGAAGCGCGGCCCGTCGAACGCCGCCACCCAGTACTCGCCCGCCGGCAGGTCCAGCGTGAAGCGCCCCTGCGCGTCGGTGACCGCCGCGACCACCGAGCGCCCGGTGCGCGGCTGCGCCTTGACCTCGGCACCCGCGTGCGGCCGCCCCTCGGCGTCGGTGACCAGCCCCGCCATCACGCCGCGCGCACTGCTGGCCTCCAGCGCACCGACGTCGACCAGGTTGCCGCGCCGCAGCTCGACCAGCCGCGGCGGGATGTCCCCGACGCCCTCGACATGGCCACCGATGTTGTAGCGCCCATCCTCGACGTCG